>AACY020374141.1_pt1 | contig 59234 bp, 53 predicted proteins | sample 267378 | NCBI WGS metagenome assembly AACY02 (sample SAMN02954345, study PRJNA13694) | marine metagenome | biome: aquatic; feature: ocean; material: water; isolation source: isolated as part of a large dataset composed predominantly from surface... | reverse complement strand
GGTGAGCCAACAACCAAAAATGGCTCGATCCACAAAATGCCTGTGCCTTAGGTGGCTCTTACGGCGGCTACATGATGAACTGGATCCAAGGTAACTGGAACGATGGCTTTAAGTGCCTCGTTAACCACGCGGGTCTATTCGATATGCGCTCCATGTACTATGTGACCGAAGAAGTCTGGTTCCCAGAGCATGAGTTTGGCGGCACTTATCAGGATAACAAAGCGTTATATGAGCAGTTCAACCCCGTTAACTATGTCGAAAACTGGAAGACGCCAATGCTGGTTATCCATGGCGAGAAGGATTTCCGTGTGCCTTATGGTCAAGGATTAGCAGCATTTAGCTTTATGCAGCGTAAGGGGATTCCATCTGAATTGCTGATTTTCCCTGATGAAAACCATTGGATCTTAAAGCCAGAAAATCTAGAACAATGGTACGCGAATGTGTTCCGTTGGATGGACAGCTGGACGAAAAAGTAATCGAGGATGATGGACTTAAATTCGCAGTGTACTAAGTCCCATTAACTTGTTGCCAAAGCCAGAACCCTGTTCTGGCTTTTTAATAATCGTATTATTTATATCCAGCTAATCTCACCGTTGAACGAATGGGATTAAATACTGGCTACTGTTATCTATCAAGGAATAAAGATGCTGATCAGAGCGGCGAGTACAACAGATATTGAAGCGATAAGCGCGTTAATCACTCAGCTTACACAGGTTTATATCGCTCCCACGTGCACTAATATGGGCGCAGAAACCTTAGTCAACGCCATGTCGGTTGAGTCGGTGGCTCATTATTTTGCCTTGGGTTATCAATATCATGTTGCAATGAATGAGGCTGGCGAACTTGTCGGTGTGGTGGGGATGAAGGATAACAGTCATCTTTATCATCTATTTGTGGCGGATATTGCCAAGGGGCAAGGCCTGTCGCGTCAGCTGTGGGAGCATGCTAAAGCTGAGTGTCTTGCGAAGGGGAATCCCGGCACATTTACCGTTAACTCGGCGGTGAATGCGCTGCCTGTCTATCAGCGCTTTGGCTTTATTGCGCAAAGTGATATTCGTGAGCGTGGTGGGATCCGCGATATTCCGATGCAACTCGTGCTTTGAGCTATAACAATCTTTAACCATAAGACCAAAACATAAAATCAGAAGAAGAGAACCTATGGCGAATGTGAGTTTTTACCCAATCGGGACAGTCGGTGAAAAATGGGGCGATGCCGAAAAGGCCGCATGGTTTGCTAGCACGCAAATTAAGCGTTCTTACCAAGACAATGTTGTCACGCCACTAAAAGCGATAGAGTCACAACTGGCCGCATTAGGGCTGAATGTAGTGCAATATGGCGCTTTATCGATTGATCCAGCGCGTTACCCTTTATTTGCGGTCAAATCAGCAAGCTTTGATCCGAAAAAGATAACGGTATTAGTCACAGGGGGCGTACACGGCTACGAAACCAGTGGCGTGCATGGCGCCTTGGCTTTTTTGGCTAACAACGCGGCTCACTATGCTGAGCGGGTAAACTTAGTGGTGGCAGTGTGTGTAAGCCCTTGGGGTTATGAGACTATTAATCGCTGGAACCCGAAAGCTATCGATCCAAACCGCTCGTTTTATGCTAATAGCCCAGCAGAAGAGTCGGCAGCACTGATGGCACTGGTGGCAAGCGTTCCACAAGGGTTTGATGTGCATGTGGATTTACATGAAACCACCGACTCGGATGAGGATGAATTTCGTCCAGCCTTGGCCGCGCGTGACGGCAAAGACTTTATCCCTGGCACTATACCTGATGGTTTTTATGCTGTAGGCGATACCGAAAATCCGCAGGATGCGTTCCAAAAGTCGATTATCGATGGCGTGAGCAAAGTGACTCACATCGCGCCTGCCGATGACAAGGGCGAGATTATCGGCTCGACAGTAGTACAACACGGGGTGATCAATTACCCATTGAAAGCGCTAGGTTTATGCAGCAGTGTGACGGGGTGTATTTATAACACCACCACGGAAGTGTATCCCGACAGCCCATCGGCCACGCCTGCTGAGTGCAATTTAGCTCAAGTTGCGGCGATTACCAGTGCCATCGACTATGTGTTAGCACTGAATTAATTGAGTTTGTTACTTATTTGATATCAAGCTAGCAAGTCAATCGTAACGTTGTGTACTGTGTCATCAATTGATTTTGCTTAAGTTAAAACGATAAAAGCCCTCAAACGAGGGCTTTTGCATTTAACAATTTTTTATTGCTTAGATTTTATATCTATTGAGCACTATTGCTCGGTGAAAGGGCGGCCATAGTAGCTGTCGAGTAGTAGCTGTTTTAGCTCGCTAATTAGCGGATAGCGAGGGTTGGCACCAGTACATTGGTCATCGAAGGCATCCTCGGCAAGCATATCTACTTTGGCGAGGAAGTCGGCTTCGTTAACTCCGGCTTCTTGGATTGACGCAGGAATGCCCAGCGTCTTCTTGAGCTGCTCGATTTTCTCCAGCAATTTTTCAACTTTTTGCGCATCTGAGTTGCCACCTAGGGCTAAATGATCGGCAATGGCCGCGTAACGACACAGGGCTTTTGGTCTGTCGTATTGGCTGAATGCAGCTTGCTTAGTCGGTAAGTCCGTCGCATTAAAGCGGATAACGTTACTGATCAGCAGCGCGTTCGCTAGCCCGTGGGCTAAGTGAAACTCGGCGCCCAGCTTGTGAGCCATAGAGTGGCAGATCCCAAGGAAGGCGTTGGCAAAGGCGATACCGGCTATGGTGGCGCCATTATGCACTTTTTCACGGGCAATGGGGGATGCGGCGCCAAGCTGATAAGCATCAGGCAAATATTTGCACAGCAGGTCAAGAGCTTGCAGGGCTTGACCATCGCTGTACTCGTTCGCCATCACGCTGACATAGGCTTCGAGCGCGTGGGTGATCGCATCGATTCCGCCGAAAGCGGTTAAGGATTTCGGCATATCCATCACCAGATTCGGGTCAACAATCGCCATATTAGGGGTGAGTTGATAGTCGGCAATGGGATATTTTTTGCCGGTTTGTTCATCGGTGACCACGGCAAAAGGTGTGACTTCAGAGCCAGTACCGGAAGTGGTCGGTATCGCCACCATAGTGGCTTTGACGCCCATTTTAGGGAATTTATAGATACGTTTACGGATATCCATAAAACGCAGTGCTAAATCGGCAAAGTCGACATCTGGATGCTCGTACATCACCCAAATAATCTTGGCTGCATCCATGGGCGAACCACCGCCTAAGGCAATAATCACATCGGGTTTAAAGCTATTGGCCACTTTGGCACCTTGGCGCACTGTGGCCAGTGTGGGGTCGGCTTCCACTTCGTAAAACACTTCGGTTTCAAGACCTTGGGCTTTTAAAATCTTTAAGGTTTCGTCGCAATAACCTTGGTTAAACAGGAATCTGTCGGTCACTATCAGCGCGCGTTTTTTATCACTCAATTCTTCAAGCGCAATAGGTAAGCTGCCGCGGCGGAAGTAGATAGACGAAGGAAGCTTGTGCCACAGCATGTTTTCAGCCCTCTTAGCGACGGTTTTTTTATTGATTAAATGGCTTGGGCCGACGTTTTCGGAAATCGAGTTTCCGCCCCAAGAGCCACAACCTAAGGTGAGCGAGGGGGCGAGTTTAAAGTTGTACAGGTCGCCAATTCCGCCTTGTGAGGCTGGAGTGTTGATTAGAATTCGCGCGGTTTTCATTCTAAAACCAAAGGTTTTCACCCGGTCGGTTTGGGTATCTTGGTCGGTATATAAGCCTGATGTGTGGCCAATCCCGCCTAAGGCGACCAAAGCTTCAGCCTTATCGACTGCGTCATTAAAATCGGCTGCGCGGTACATACCAAGTAAAGGAGAGAGTTTTTCGTGGGCAAAGGCTTCGGCCTCTGTGATATCGGTGACTTCACCAATTAAGACCTTGGTGGTGTGAGGGACATCAATGCCCGCCATTTGCGCTATGGTTGCGGCGCTTTGGCCGACGATGTCGGCATTTAAGCCGCCATTTTTAAGGATGACTTGTTGCATCGCAGCGGTTTGCGCCGCATTTAAGAGATAACCGCCATGGGTGGCAAAGCGCTCTTTGACTTGCTCGTAGATGCTATCGACCACAATCACCGCTTGCTCTGAGGCACACACCACACCGTTATCGAAGGTTTTAGACATCAGAATCGAGCTAACCGCACGTTTTATATCGGCGGTTTCATCGATAACAATTGGGGTGTTACCTGCGCCTACGCCAATGGCGGGTTTGCCTGAAGAATAGGCGGCTTTCACCATGCCAGGGCCGCCCGTAGCGAGGATAAGATTCACTTTGGGGTGCGTCATTAACTGGTTTGAGAGCGCCACACTGGGCTCATCAATCCAACCGATAATGTCCTTGGGCGCACCGGCTGCAATGGCGGCATCTAACACCAGTTTAGCCGCTGTGGTGGTCGAGACTTTTGCCCTTGGGTGAGGGGAGAAAATAATCGCATTACGGGTTTTAAGACTAATTAATGCTTTGAAAATGGCGGTGGAGGTGGGATTGGTGGTGGGGACAATCCCACAGATAATGCCCACGGGCTCGGCGATAGTGATAGTACCGAAGGTGGGGTCCTCGGATAAAATTCCGCAGGTCTTTTCATCTTTGTACTTGTTGTAAATGTACTCGGAGGCAAAGTGGTTTTTAATCACTTTGTCTTCAATCACCCCCATTCGGGTTTCGGCGGCGGCCATTTTCGCAAGCGATATACGCGCATCGGCAGCGGCGAGGGCGGCGGCGCGGAAAATCGCATCGACTTGGGCTTGACTAAAACTGGCATATTCGGCTTGCGCTTTGGCGACGCGCTCGACCATGAGATCCAGTTCTTGGGCGTTGGTTACTGTCATGATTAAGACTCCTAAAAAGATTTAGGGAATGCACGATTCGCTAACTCTTCTTTATGGTGAAAAATTACACCTAAAGCCTAAGGTAAAGTGTGATCTTGCGATCAATTTAGGGTTTTTATGTAATAAAAATACGTCAGTTGCGATCTTATGTGTCTTTTTTGTCTAAAATAAGCCGAGTACAGTAAACAGATATTACTCAAACTTGTGATTTAACCTCAAAAATCTCATTTTTCAGTCATCTGTGCTTAAGCTACTATACTTGCCCTTAAGTTTAGTTTGATGAAATTGGCGTGACACGCTCAATAAGGATAGTCACTTGGAGTTAACACTTTACGTTAAATTTTTTCTTGGCCTGGTTGCCATTATCAACCCTATTGGTTTGTTGCCAGTGTTTGTGAGCTTAACCAGCCATCAAACTGAAGCCGAGCGTAACCATACGGGTAAAGTGGCTAACTTTGCGGTGGTGGTGATCCTGTTGGTGACCATCGTCGCGGGACAACATATTTTGAATATGTTTAGTATTTCACTCTCGGCTTTTAGGATCGCTGGCGGCACGCTGATCGCGATTATTGCGATGTCGATGTTGCAGGGTAAATTGGGCGAAGTAAAACGTAACCAAGAGGAAGACCGCGAATCTTCGGCTATGGAGTCCGTGGCGGTTGTGCCGTTAGCCTTGCCGTTAATGGCTGGTCCTGGGGCGATTAGCTCGGTGATTGTGTTTGCCGCTGAGCATAATTCATTATCCAATTTTATTGCGATGTTTATTACCGTGATTATTTTTGGTTTGGTGAGTTTTGGCCTGTTTCGAATGGCATCTATTATCTATAAAATTTTAGGTAAAACAGGAATTAACGTGATTACCCGTCTTATGGGATTATTAATGCTCTCGATTGGTATCGAAGTCATTGCCGCTGGGATTAAAGGCTTATTCCCACAACTTTTTAGCTAAAAATCGGAATGCGGGAGGCCATTTCCTCCCGCTGTTGCGGTTGCAGTTTTCATTTGCTTTTATCACACGAAATTTTCTCCCTTGGCCTATTTATAGCCTTATCTCGAAAAGCCGTTGTAGCCTTGTATTGTTGCAACCATTTGTTTTTATAATAATTAGTATTTTCTAAATTAGCGTTATTCTATCGTTATCATTAACATCCTGTGCTATATAATAGGTTAACAATTTAGCCCTAAGTCGATTAAGGATATCCCTATGAAATGGCAATGGATTGGCAACCTCAGCTTAAAGCAAAAATTACTCATGGTTGTATTGCCCCCTTTATTCGCGTGTTTTTTATATGGTGCGCTATTTCTCATCGAAAAGTATGAATATCGTCAAGAGCTGAAAGTCGTCGTGCAGCTAAGCGAATTGGCGGTGACAAACAGTAACTTTGTCCATGAGTTGCAAAAAGAACGGGGCATGAGTGCCGGATTTATAGGCTCAGCGGGCAAGGCATTCGCAGGCAAAATACCCAGTCAAAGGCAATTGACAGATACTCAGCTCAAATATTTCCAATCTTTTATTGAAAACCACAATTTACCCGCAGTGTTTGCGCCGAAACTGCGCGATCTAAATACTCAACTCAGTAAATTAGCTTCAATTCGCTCGCAGGTTGATAACCTGTCAATCAGTGTTGCCGATGAAGTAGCCTATTATACTGCGCTCAACCGAGAGCTACTTGCGATTGTTGATGAGACTGCTAAAACGGGCGCTAATCAAGAAATTGCTATCAAAGCGGCGGCATTTAGTGCCTTCTTACAAATGAAAGAACGGGCAGGGATTGAGAGGGCAGTATTAAGTTCGACATTTGGACAAGCAGGGTTTAAGCCTAAGGTTTACGCAAAGTTTATTACCCTAGTTTCTGAGCAAAATAGCTATTTGGAGCGTTTTATTGCATTGGCAACACCTAATTTGGTTGATGCCATTAACCGCATTCAAAATTCTAATGAAGTCAAAGACGTTGAATCGCTAAGACAAATTGCATTTGACCAAGATAACCAGAAAATTCAACAACAAAATCCAGAAGACTGGTTTGCTAAATCTTCAGCTCGGATTGACAGCTTGCGGGATTTTGAGCAGCAAGTTTCAGCTGATCTTTTGAATATCACCCATGAACGTCTTGCATCTGCCAATCAACAAATGTTTTTTGTGTTGGCGACGTTAAGCTTGGTGCTGATCATTGTACTTTTGCTCAGTTTATCGGTGATCCGATATTTACATACGAGTGTTCATCATCTTTATTCCACGGTTACACAAGCACGAAAACACTACGACCTCAGTGTTCGGTTAAACCACAACAGCCAAGATGAATTTGGTGAACTTGCCTTAGCTTTCAACGAGATGATGAGTGATTTTGAAAACGTTATCTTACAAGTGCGTGCCAGTGCTAGCAAATTACAGCAGGCGGTTGAACAAATGGATGTTTGCACCCATGCCATGGAGCAAGATGTGATGGCAGGCCACAGTGAGGCTGAGCAAGTGGCATCGGCAATGACCGAAATGAGTGCGACCGTTGCCGAAATTGCGAGTAATGCAGTACAGGCATCAGAAGCATCAAATTCGGCTAACCAAGAGGCCAAAACCGGTAACCTTGAAGTTGGCAGAACCAGCAAAGCAATAAAAGCACTCGCGGATGATATTAATGGTGCCTCACAAGCCATCAATGAACTCGATAGAGAAATTCACGGTATTGTGGTGGTATTAGATGTAATTAACAGCATTGCAGAACAAACTAATCTGTTAGCACTTAACGCCGCAATTGAGGCCGCCAGAGCTGGTGAGATGGGTAGGGGTTTTGCCGTGGTAGCCGATGAGGTCAGAAGCTTAGCGCAGCGTTCGCAGACATCGACGTCTGACATCAAGAATATGACTGACAGATTAAAGTCCAGCGCTAATTTAGCGGTAAAAGCCATGGATCGCGGATTAGCACAGGCCAATACCAGCGTCCAAGAAGCGGAGCAAGCAGGTATCGAACTTAAACGTATTGTTGAACAAGTCGATATCATTAACCGCATGAATGAGCAAATTGCGACAGCCACCCATGAACAATCCGCAGTGTCTGAAGATGTAAATCGTAATGCGTTAAAGATCAGCGATATTTACTTAAACACTCAACGTATCTCCGATGAGCTAAGGGAATTGACTAAAGCATTGACCTATGACTCCGAACTCATGTCTAAAGAAGTCCATAAATTTACAGTAAAATAGTGCATTGGTTAATTTTAGCGCCTTGAACGAGGGCGGTTTGTCTAGCAATTGTGCAACCGCCTGAAATCGATTCTTTTTTACTTGACCATACAAAGGCTTTTGCGTACAGTACCGCTCCGTTAACGATGAAAGCTTACACGTTAAGCACTATTCAACTCGATTAACCGTGTTCATTGACACGTAAAAGCTAATGACAACAATCTGGTGAGATGTCCGAGTGGCCGAAGGAGCACGCCTGGAAAGTGTGTATACGGAAACGTATCGAGGGTTCGACTCCCTCTCTCACCGCCAAATTCAAGTTTAAAGACGTCCTAGGGCGTCTTTTTTCTTACCTGTATTTTATTAAAATCAATAACTTATCATCCTATATTGTTTGATGACATCCTACTGCATCCGAAATTTTTAGTAATGCCAAAAGTAATGCCAAGGAAATTTGGTAAATTTTGGCATTACTTTTGGCTTCAAAAATACCCTTTATTTATGCCGTTTTTTTTACTTGATTTTCTCGATTTTATGGCCCAGATTTAACTTGGCAAAATCATGATTTGTCTGAATTTATTCAGTGATAAGTAATGCTTGATTTTCGAGTGAAAACTGATGCGAAAATCAAGCATTACTTCTGGGTTTAATTTGAGGGGGTAAAACGGTATGGGAAGGAGTACAAATAAGCTGACTGCAAAAGCGGTGCTCAATGCTAAAGCGGAAGCAAAGCCCTATAGATTGTCAGATGGTGGCAATCTCTATCTCTATGTGCGCACTGCAGGGAAAACGTGGGAATTTAGATACATACGTCCCTCCACCAGCAAACCCACCTATTTTGGTTTAGGCTCATATCCTGACGTATCCTTAGCTGAGGCGCGAGATAAAGCGCTAGAAGCGCGGAAAAACTTGGCCGAAGGCATCGACCCTCAATTACTTAAAGTTGAAAACAAATTAAAAGCGGCAACAGAGAACGCTCAAACTCTGAAGCATATTGCACAAATGTGGATGGACTCAAAGCAAGGAAGCATCAAGCCTAAAACCATCGAAGGCAATTGGCGAAAGCTTGAGCTGTATGCCTTCCCTAAACTGGGGAGTATTGCGATTAGCAGACTCACGGCTCCCATAGCCATTGCCGCGCTCAAGCCCCTAGAGCAGAAGGGGCATCTTGAAACGGTTAAACGTACCGCTCAGTTGCTGAATGAAATCATGAACTTTTCAGTTAACTCTGGTTACATTCACGCCAATCCGTTGTCAGGTATTCGAGAAGTTTTTAGAAAAAGCAAAGTAGAGCATCTGAAGGCATTAAAACCAGCAGAGCTAGCTGAGTTGCTGCAGACTATTGCAAACGCCAATTTATTGTTAACGACCCGGTGTTTGATTGAATGGCAATTGCACACAATGACCAGGCCAAATGAAGCGGCCGGAGCCCGTTGGGAAGAAATCGATTTTGATGCCAAACTTTGGACTATTCCTGAATCACGCATGAAAATGAATCGTGAGCATATTATCCCGCTTACAGAGCATACCCTCGCGATACTCGAAACTGTTAAGCCGATCAGTGAACAAAGCCAATTCGTTTTTCCGTCATCTAAAGATCCTAAAAAGCACACAGATCCTGAAACCATCAACAAAGCATTAGGGCGAATGGGATTAAAGGGAAGAACAACGGGGCATGGTTTACGCTCACTGGCGAGCACAACCTTAAATGAACAAGGCTTTGATGGTGATGTTATTGAGGCAGCGTTAGCCCATGTTGATAAAAACCAAATCCGCAGTGCCTATAATCGCACGACCTACCTAGAGCGACGGACCAAGTTAATGGAGTGGTGGAGCAATCATATTGCCACTGCAGCAGTGGGCTCTTTGTCAGTAACAGCTGGTTCAAGAAAATTAGGGGCATGACCTGTAAGGCCGAATAGAGATTATCTCCCTGAGTCAAAACGTTAGGGGACGTGACAAACGAATCTAACCTGTTAAGTCCGACTCAGGGTTGGTACACTTACATCATGACTAACCTAAAGCCAAACTAATGACTATCGAGCAGAGCCAGCATTTGCACCAACTAAACGCTTTAGCTGCAAGCCATCCTGAGGTGGCGGTATTATGGCTTTATGGTTCGCAGGCGAAAGGAAATGCTAGCGAGCATAGCGATTGGGATTTAGCCGTCGCATTCGATCCGGTAAAGGCGGACAGTGTGCTTGATACTCGTATTAGAGCTGAACTGCTTGCTATGGATTGGCAAAGAGCATTGGGGCTAGCCGAAGGAAAGCTTTCCGTTGTCGATATCAACCTTGCACCAATCCCTCTGGCTTTTGGGATCATTAATGCCAATAAACTTATCTTTAGTCGAGATGAAGGTCGAAGAATGCAAGAGGAGTCCCGCATTATGTCGCAAATGGAACTCGATTATTCAGCCCAAAGTCTATAAAGGAATAGTTGTATTATGTCGGATAATGCCTATATCACGTCATTGCGTTTAAGCCTTAGCCGGTATCAAGCCGAGCTCGGAGAGTTACGTCAATTACTTAGTCAGCGTTCCTTATCTAATCTCGAATATCGAGCAGCAGAGCGAACACTACAGGTCTCTATTGAAGCTTGCATTGGCATTGCAAAACATTGGGCTAAGGCACTGGCTGGACATAGTCCGCAGGATGCCTACCAAGCATTTGAGATCCTGTGTCAACGAGGAGCACAACCAGCCGATGAATTAAATGGCTGGCGTAAAGTGATAGGCCTGCGTAATGCACTGGTACATGATTATCTGAATATTGACCCTGAGATCATCCGCAGTGTGATCTCTCAAGGTTATAGCGATAGATTATTTGTCTTTGCAGAGCAGGGATTGGAATGGTTATCTTTGAAGAATAACTAAAGTCTGATTGACTTTCACAGGCTCTCCTAAAGATTGAATTTATGAGTCGACTAGAGTCAACCTGTTCATTCTAAGAAAACAGCTAATTGCCAAATGTTAACTTCGATAAAGAAAAGTATTTAGTGGTCCATATCGAGGTCGTTTAATAGATCTTGCTAGCTGTCATTCCTTGGTTATAATTTACTGTATATATTAACAGTGGTTTATTGCTATGCGTGTTATCCCTATTCCTGCCCGTGCTGGCATTACAGGTTTTGAGTCACCTGCGGCTGAATACACTCAGCTAGGTCTAAGCTTGGATGAGCTATTGGTCGACCACCCAAGCTCAACTTTTATGGCTTATGCCCTAGGGGACTCGATGCAAGATGTCGGCATCTTTGATGGTGATATTCTTATTGTTGACCGCCACGAGATGGTGCGAAATGGCGATGTCATTGTAGCCAATTTAAATAGGGAGTTTGTTTGCAAAATCATTGATATCCCCCGCCGTTTACTGCTTTCTTCTAATCAACAACACCAGCCTGTCATTATTCACGAATACGATGAGTTTAGTATTGAAGGCGTTATCACTCGTTCTATTCGTTGCCACCGTAAAAGTCCTGTATTGAGTAAAAAATTGAGTAAAAAGTAGATGTTTGCGCTAGTCGATGCCAACAGCTTTTACTGTAGTGCGGAACAGGTGTTTCGGCCTGATTGGCGTGGTAAGCCTGTTGTTGTGCTAAGTAATAATGATGGGATGATTGTTGCCGCCAATAGGCAGGCTAAAGAGGCGGGTATTCAGAAGTTTGTGCCTTACTTTCAAGTCAAAGCGCAGTGTGCGGAGCGTGGTGTGATTGCGTGTTCATCTAATTATGAACTGTATGCTGACTTATCGAGCAAGATGATGGATATCATTGGCCGCTTTGCGCCTGAGCAGCATGTATACAGCATCGATGAAACGTTCCTGTCGTTTAAGAACTGCTATCCAGCAATAAAATGCCTACATACTCAAGGTCAATTAATAAGACGAGCAGTATGGAAAGAAGCTCGCTTGCCAGTTTGTGTGGGAATTGCAGAAACCCTGACCTTGGCAAAACTGGCTAACCATGCTGCTAAGAAGATTGAGGGTTATAAAGGGGTTTGTGTTATCGACAATGACCAAGACCGAACCGCTATTCTAAAGCAGCTAGCAGTAGGTGATGTTTGGGGGATTGGGCGCAGGATTAGTGCAAAGCTTGAACTGATGAATATCCGTACTGCGTTTGACCTAGCGAACATGCCAGCAGGATTAGCCCGTAAGCAATTTAGTATTGAAATTGAGCGCACAGTAAGAGAGCTAAACGGCCAAGCCTGCAAACAATGGGACGAGGCGAGGGCTGATAAAAAGCAGATATTCTCGACAAGAAGCATGGGTGAGCGTATCACCGATTTTGAATCGTTACTGCAAGCACTAAGTAAGCATGTGGGAATTGCGGCTGCTAAAGCGCGTAAGCAAGGCTCTGTTTGCAAGACGATACTGCTATTTGCGAGTAACTCCCCCCATGATGAGCGGCCTGTTAGCTATAAAACCGTGGTGCACTTCCCTTGTCCGACGAACTGTACGATAGAGCTGACTAAAGCAGTATGTGAAGCCGCACCCAAGCTATTTCGTGAAGGTGTACGCTATTACAAGATAGGCGTAGGTTTGATTGATTTAGCGAGCGAGAAACATAGCCAACTAGATTTGTTTAATCCGCCGACCGCAAAGCCAGCGCTAATGCTTACACTCGATCACATAAACCAACGCTATGGCAGTGATACTCTATTTGTTGCAGCTCAAGGCATAGAGCAAAAATGGGCAATGCGGAGGGATTTGCTGACGCCGCAATATACGACTAAGTGGCGAAGTGTGCCGTGTATTAAGTGCTAACGATGTTATGCCCCATTCCGTGTTTCGGCTCGTTAGCTCAATCGAAAATTCCTACACCTGTTGCCATACAAATTCTCATTTAGTTACCTATGTTTGGCCCTACCGCGAAGCGACTAATAATGTATGGGATACAGTCATATTTAAATTTAGGTATTTTAGTATGATTTTAAGACAAAATCAGTGCGCACTAACTCCATCAACAACAGATAAAACTCTATAAAATCATGCGACTATAGTAGCTGAATTTTTGTTCATAGGTTTGGAAAACGCGCATACACGTTTTTCCAGATGGTGTATTTGGCAGAAACCTGATAAGTTCTTTGCATACAAATAGTTAACCGTGCGCGTTTTCACTGGTCCCACGAGGTAAACGCGCATGCACACTAATCAAATGTTGAACTAAGCCGCTGCGCGGAGCCTAAAGCGAACCACTGTTCCACACTTACTCCTAGGGATAATCCCTTACCTAGGAGGTCTACCATGTCATCACTTCTGCAACAATTCCATGATGAGATTAGTTTACGTGGTTACTCGGCCCGTACGCGTAACGCTTATTTGTATGCCATCACCCAACTGCAGCACTATGCCAACCAACCGCTCGATAACATTACGGATGAGCAGCTTACGGCTTATTTCCGTTACTTAAATCTTGAGCGGCATCATTCCAGAGCCACCTTAAAGTTACAGCTTAATGGCATTCATTTTTTCTATGAACATGTCCTAGGGCGCGACTTTACGGTTCAGCTAAGTTTACCGAAACGTCCGCACAAACTGCCGCAATTGCTTAGCTGCCAAGATATCGCGGCACTGCTGTACCACTGTCAAAACCTGAAACAACGCGCCATGTTGGCGCTGTGTTATGGTTGTGGTTTGCGTGTCAGTGAGTTAACCCATATTAAGGTTGCTGATATCGATGGGCAGCGGCAGTTACTCAAAGTGTGTCAAGGTAAAGGCGCCTGCGACCGCTGGGTGATTATTTCACCGACCTTACTCACCCTGTTGCGTCAGTATTGGCAAGCGTATCATCCCGTCGAATGGTTGTTTGCCTCGACCTATCATGATGTGGTTTATCCGCTGCATGAGTCGACCTTTCGTAAAGCGTTAGCGAAGGCGGCCCGCTTAGCGAGTATCACTAAGCCATGCAGCCCACACAGCCTAAGGCATGCTTATGCGACCCATCAATTACAAGCGGGTATGCCACTTCATCAATTACAGGCTCAACTTGGTCATCACAGTATTAAATCCACCGAGCGCTACTTGCATTGGTCGCCGGAATTGGGTCATCAAGGGCGTGACTTGCTAGCAAGTCTTGGGGGGATGCAATGGCAACCTCCTACCATGTAAGCGATATCCTTCAGCAGCACTTAACTCACTATCAACAGCAGCATAAACTGACCGAACAGCAAGCCTTAGTCTGCCAGCATATTCAGCAGTGTCGCACGCAAACCTTAGGCATACAGCACTGGCGTTGTGATACTTGCCAGTATGAGCAGCAGGTGTTTTGCTCCTGTGGTGACCGGCATTGCCCTCGTTGTCAGGGAAGGCAGACGCAAGCGTGGATTGCTACGCAGCAGGCGCAAGTCTTGCATTGCCGCTATTTCCACTTGGTCTTTACCTTACCTCACGAATTGAACATCTTGGCGCACTACGCTGCCAAGCCGTTATACAGCGCCCTGTTTGAGTCGGTGTGGCAGACGCTTGCGCAGTTTGGCATGAAACGGAAACACCTTCAGGGGCAATTGGGTTGCACTATGGTGTTGCACACGTGGGGGCAAACCTTGAGTCAGCATATTCACTTGCATTGCTTAATCCCGGGTGGTGTGCTGACGTCAACAGGGGATTGGCATGGCGTGAAAACGGATTATCTGTTTCCGGTGAAAGCCTTGTCCACCGTGTATCGGGCCAAGTTATTACGGGCGCTGCGACAACATGAACTGGCTATCCCTGCGGCTGAAACCTTAATGGCAAAACCGTGGTGTGTTTACAGCAAAGCGTGTCTGAGCCGCGCCGAAACCGTGGTGGAATACCTTGGGCGTTATACCCGTAAAGGCATGCTGCATGAATCAAGAATTGCAGAAGTGACCGCAGACCATGTCAGTTTTCACTACAAAGATTATCGTGACGGTCAGCATCAGCAGCATAAGCAAATGCGGTTAAGCTGTGATGAGTTTATCCGCCGTTACTTATTGCATGTATTGCCCAAAGGGTTAATGCGAGTCAGGCACTTTGGCTTTTTAGCCAATGCTTGCCGCCGCAAAAAGCTGGCGCTCATCCAGCGGCAACTACGTAAGCCGCAGGTGGTATTGGTGAGTCCTTTAGTTAATAAGGACTGTTTGTGGTCATGCCCGCGATGCCAGTTAGGTCATTTGCAGTTTATTGGGCTGTTAAGGCCGCAAGGATTAGTGATGATTAACAGCCAAGGTCAGCCAGTACGCCTGTCAGGATAACCACGCCCTCAAGACGTAGCGTAATGACCGACAGCGAAAAGCAGCCAGCCTTATGGGATTAAGCCGATGAGGGGATAGGGTGTGAGTGTCAGCCTGAATCTGGAGCCCAAATACTGTCAACCAAGGTCAAAAATCAGTCGAAAGTGAGCGTGAAAGAATGAGAAAGCTAAAACGATATCAAGTGATTACCCATCAAACTGTATAAAAAACCGCTACCGCAAAAAAGCAAATTCCTATAGCATCATTCATACCCATTTACACGGATGTGGCAGCGGCCAAGTCCAACAAGCGATTTATGCCCTGCAAACAGCGCAGCGCATAAATACTAAGACGTTATAAGCACTTAGATATGGCACGAAGAAAACAACTTAAGGGAGTTGCTGGAAATATAGTCCAGTGGTGCCTGAGCAGAAACTTTGATTATCAAGGGTACTGGGCTGTCGGTCAGCTATATGCATACGCCCAAGAAAATGGCACCAATGAGTGTGTAATAAATCTTGTAAACGAGCATGTGCCAAATGAAGTCACGGGTGTAAAGTTTTCAGAAGCTATCAAGTTATTGTCGTGCATTTTACAGCGTGACCTGGAATCACTAAAGATACCCTATTGGTGGGTAAAGGATGCAAAGGTAATCTTTACCTTTAATACTGATTATAAAAAAAAGTATCACCTTTGGGCATCTGGTCTTGGTGGGAAACCAGCAATGTGTTTGGTAGAAATTACTACTGACCTGGGTAAAACATATACCAAAGAAGGTGGTTGCAATGTTTGGGTTCACAACCCAGAGAAAGAGAGTCGTCGATATGGCTTCTAACAAAGCCAAACACTCGGACAAATCACTCGCTGCGCACCTAATTTTCCGGTGTTGGCGGCGTTATGCATTTTGAGGTAATCACATAGTGATTCGGGCAATTAAAAGTCAGTTAAACTTACAACCTCAGTTCTACGCTGAATCAGCGAGAGTTGGCGGTTTCGGTTGCATACTTGGTGGAGTACTAGCGTTTTACCTTTTCCAATATATTTCATCGTTCTTTGGTATAGCCACTGATGTCCCTATCCGGCAATATGATCAAACGATAGTTGTTTTTATGTTCGCAAGCTGCCTCTTAACGCTTATTCTCTGTTTGTACATATTTTGTGTTTTATCGGCTTTCATTTACTACGGAATTAAGTACCAAAATGGACTTATTAGTAAAGACGAGTTTATAAATATCTCTTTTAAAGGTGTTTACCCAAAGCGCTGGCAGAAAGGCTATTGAAAAATGCATAACAAACTCCATCAAAACGCCGCTTTGCGGCTCGACTCGCAACAAATTGCTTGCGTTTGTGGCGGGCGTTATCTCCATAGATATTTTTATCTAAAACAGACTCGTTAGAGTTAAGGTTTTAACTCGAAAATATCCCAAAGTGAGCTTGTGAGTCAGTCTCTCAATAGACTGACTCACACATAAAGCTCAGCTATCTCGTATTTATTGTGCGCTGACATGCTTCTGCACACCTAAGCTAGTTAGAAGTCAGATATGAGTCAAAATCTGAATTTTTATGCAGTTTGATGTGCATAAGTGAAGATTGTAGACATAATCTAGCAATTCGCTTCGAAAACAGCTAAAAATTGCGCGTAAACACGCGATTTTTGCATGTTAATAGATATTAAAATGCAAATGATTTTCGAGAGTCACATACTTGTGTCGTTAATTACTTCTGTGACATTGCAAGTTAGTGTTGCATGAGGCTAACTGCTATCTAGTATAATTAGTGGCGATTCATTGATACTTAGAAGCTACACGAATAAGGAGCTACAAGTAGTGTTTGGATTTTTCGGTCAAGGATTATTAGAAAATCTGGTGGCGAGTTTTGTTGATAATGTCTTCAGAGATACTGTGTATCCAATAAAAGGAAGTATTGTTTACTGTGAATTGGCCTTTGGTTATGCAGAACACTCCGGTATTTATGTTGGGAATAATAGAATCGTTCATCTTGATGGCTCTGGCGATATTGAAATTGTTTCACCAAAGAAATTTATCAATAGATTAGGTGGTTTTAATTCAGCTATAAGTATTTATGTTTCTTGTGACGGAGAATCTCCTGTAGGTAGCAATAAGATCGCTGAAAGAGCTATTGATAAAGTCGGGAGCTGTAGGGATTACAATGTCATTTTAGACAATTGCCATCAGTTTACTTCAGGGTGCATATCAGGAAATTTTGAAAATTCAGAAAGCTTTCTGTGGATGCTAAAACATACGGCAAAATCAGAAATCAATGCAAACACATGGAGGGTTTGGCATAGAGTAGATGGGGAATATATCTAATTAAGTATATTTAGTGGTTTTGGTGAATATTGTAGCATCAGGTAAAACTGGCCAAAGCTTATCGTCTTCGTCAGTGATATTGATAGGTTCGTTGATGAATGGAACTGCCCAGAGAAAAATTTCATAAACCCAGAACTAGAAGTTACCGCAAAGAGCTATGGAATAAGTGCTATGAATTCAGTTGGTTGATAGCAAAGAAATGCGCACCAACACATGGTGGTTTTCAAAGTGTCGTTCCAGATCAAGTCCGAGGTGATTGGGATTGGCCCAAATGGGTTGATAATGATGTTAAGGCTGTCAATGAGATGGCTTCAGAGGTCTTTTCATTGCATCAAGGTTTTATAAAGTCAATGCGCGAGGCACTTAAAGTGCTAACAAGCGCGTCAATTAGGGCGTTATGTGTCATAAAAATGGAGAGTGTCGTGACGTTTGAAGATTGGATGAGGCTGCGTGGTTTATCTGAGTCCTCTGTAAAGAAATACGAGGGTGCAGTTAGCGGGGCATTGTCAGAATGGGCCATTGATGGCGGGATCATGGATGGCCCACTCACTTCAATCTTGAGCTATAGCCGCTTTGAATCTATCGCAATTGCTCTGCGGGAACTTCAGATATATCAAGAGCGAAATGATCGCGGCCACAATATGTACAACAGCGCTCTGAACAAGTATGCAGAATACTTACAGGAGGGCTTTGATTCTGACATCGACGCTGATGTTGAAGCAATTTTGTTCCAAGACTGCGTTAGCGACACAGAGAAAGCCGCATTGCTTAAAACCCGAATTGGGCAAGGCAGTTTCCGGCAGAAACTGATTTCGTTATGGGGTGGTTGTGCTGTTACGGGGTATAAGGATGCCTCGATGTTAGTGGCATCACATATCAAGCCTTGGCATGCCTCAACAAATATTGAAAGGCTTGATGGCTACAACGGTCTGCTGCTGTTGCCGACACTTGATAAAGCGTTTGACTCTGGCCTTATCTCTTTCGCCGAATCTGGAAGCATTTTAATTTCACCTTTGCTTCAAGAGCCTGAAGGATTAGGTATAACCAAATCTATGTCGGTTAATCTGAAACCTGAGCATCAGGTATACATGGAATTTCATCGTGATTCAGTATTTCGCAGCACATAACAAGGTCAGCCAGAGGGACAAACAAACCGCTGCTGGCAGCGTTATGTCCATAGAAATTTTAATCCGAAACTGACAAGTTAGAGCAGAGGAGCTATCACGCTTTTTGTCCCAAAGTGAGCTTATGAGTCAGTCTCTCATAGACTGATTCACACATAAAGCTTAGCTATCTCGTTTTCGTTGTGTGCTGATGTGCTTCTGCCCTCTAGGCGAGTTAGAAGTCAGATATGAGACAGAATTTGAATTTTTATGCAGAATTGAGTGCATAAGTGAAGTCTATCGATATAATTTAGCTTTTGGCTTTGAAAACAGCTTAAATCTGCTCGAAAACACACCGTTTCTGCATGTTAAGATTTATTAAAATGCGGGAGTGACTTGGACCTTGATAGATATGTTACTTACTCCTGTTCTGACTGTACCTAAAGTTTGGTACAGCGATGCTAAAAAGGAGGTGCGTCCATCACATCAAAGCCACCTAAATTAGCTATGAATGAGAGCATAACTTTTCTTATTAGGTGGCCAAATTCACTATGCCACTACATGATGTCTAGTGAAGTAGTGGCGAACTGCACGTAAACAAGCGATTTCTGCATGTTAATGACTAAACATGCAGGTCTGAACTCGTGACTTAGTGGTTGCTAACAATCGCTTTCATGGGATCATCAGTGCAGTGGTCATGATTAAGTCGTAAACTCTCGAGGGCGACCTTTCTTGGGCGGCTCGACCTTGGCTTTCCACTTAGCAATTGCATCCTCATCTTCATTAACCCATAAGGTAAGCGAACTTTGGTTGATTAAAGTTTGATTTAATTATATTTCCAGTTATTTATAGCGAAGAAGTGGCGATTCAGCAGAAGTTGATTTGGGAAACCTATCAGAGCCGCTGCTACAGTTTTAGTTTACCGATTTAGAAAAAAGCCTTTATTTGTTAAAAATCATTACCATATTGCATGCTATTTCTGCTATTAGTAGCAGAAATAGCATGCAATGTTGAAGGTGAGCTCTATGAGGGTTGTAGTCAAATTATCGTCTCTAAAATTGCGCGAAGGCAGAGAATCGGTCATTAGTCATTTAGTTAATAATGATAAGCCAATATTTTTTATTGTTCCGGCTAATAAGAATGTATGGCATGTATTACTTAATTACCAGGATATATTTAATTACATACCGAAACGTATTAAACAAAATAACTTTTTTTACAAAAAAGTTAATGATAAAAATGAAATATCTACTCTAAAACTAGTGAAAGGTGTATGCTATGGTTTTTTAAAAAGAAGCCAAATTATTACATTGGTAAACTCTAAAACGATACCAATTAATGAAGTAAATGTTGTAATGGCTTATGACGAAAATGGTGAGTTTAATTTCGCAACAGAAATGGTTCTGACGTCAGAGGTCAATAATTTTAAAGAGTTTAGCTTACCTTATATAGAATCGGTTGAACATGGTAAAATGCTATTTACTGACAAGTCAGTTAATTCCTACAATAAATACAGTGATATAGAAAACAATAGCGTTCACATTGACGTCGACTTTGATTCACTATATGTATTTGAGTCAGATATTGAAAGTTATATAGTTAATGATTTAAACGCTATCCCTGATGATAGCCCCTATTTCATACCTATAGAACTGCGTCAATTGACGGAACTTGATCAACTTGCCGTGTTGGGTTACCAATTGTTTGCGAATAATTGTAAATCAACGATGAAATCTAAAGATTTAGCTGCAAAAATTGAGCGAACATTAGGTTACTCGGGCAAAAAAGCCGATGTTGCGGCATACTTTCTAAGCCCTAGTCCTAAAGGGAAAAGGATTACTGCAGAGCCACTTAATAATATTAATCCAAATTGTAAATTCCCCTTTTTAGTCAAAGCGTTAAATACATATGGTGTTAATAGTGCCACTGGTGCTATCGCCAAGGTGAATCAATCGATTCAAGCTTTTTTTAGTGACCTAGGTTTCTCTGAGGACAATGTAAAATATGCAGAAATTATGATAAGAATAAAAAAGCAGGGTGATTAAAAATTATGTAAAATCAAATTGTTAAGCTTGTTTGGGGAGTGATTCCTATCCCCATTCTCCCTTTTCCTCTATCTTTAAAAAACCTATAGTCACCTTCGAAACTTACATGCTAAGGAGGCGATTATGCTTGACAGTAATCCGAGTTATTCAATCGTTAGGCTTGCTAGTGTTATTAAGTTAACTGGACTATCACGGTCTACTATATACGACAAACAAAATCCGAAATCTCCTCGATATGACCATACGTTTCCCAAAAAAGTATCACTTGGGCCTAGGGCTGTTGGTTGGTATTTTGGCGAGATAGAATCATGGCTTAAATCAGTCAGAACTCAAAAGTAATGTATAAGGAGACTTTATATGAAACGCATTGTCCCACGGATGAAAAATTTAGAGTTTGACGCGCCAATTAACCAAGATTGTTTCAACGGTAAGTTTCCTTCATCTGATGGTATTTGTCCTGATGTAGGAGCGGAAAATATTTTGGGGAGAGCGATAAAAGAATGCTCGTTAATTACTCAGGCATCAAATTCTTTAATCATTACTGCTGGTCTAGCTGCTGTGGCAACAGCTCTACAGGGACATATTAATGTTGAATTACCCACAGGTAAAATTTGTCCTGTCTCTCTTAATTTATTAACTTGCGCGGATTCAGGTGAACGCAAATCTACTGTGGAAAAATTATTAAATAAAGGTGTTAAAAATTTCCAACTTAAACATGAGGAATCTTATCGTGAAAATTTAAAAAAATATGAGATTTTGAAAGAAATTCATGATATTAAAACTAAAAAAATTAAAAAAAAGTTGTGTAGAGGACCAGATAGCGGAGTTGATGAAGGATTACATGAGTTACTCGAGCACGAAAAGCAAAAACCTGAAATACCAAAATCATTCATAATTATTTATGAGGATAGTACTATAGAGGCACTTATGTCTGGACTCAAATATGACTCGCCCAATGCATATCTTGGGTCAAGTGAGGGGGGTGTGTTAATCAATATGCTTTCAGAGTCAACTACGCCGTATCTCAATTCTATCTGGAGTGGTGATGACGTCTATGTGGCAAGAAAAACCACTGATTCCTACACACTTTGTGATGTTAGGCTGACAACACACATCATGATCCAGCCTCAAACTTTTATGCGATTCATGCACAAATCTCAGAGTGCAGTAAGAGTCAATGGCTTTCTATCACGATTTTTAGTCTGTTTTCCTACGCCAGTTAGTGGTTACCGGCAGGCGAGTGGAATTAAGTTTACAGAGGAATTTATAACAATCTTTCATGAAAAAATTGAGGACTTTCTAAACAATATACCTCTAAGCCGTCATTTGGTTGAGTTTTCTGATGAAGCAAAGGATATTTGGTTAAAAATGTATAATGATATTGAATTTAAAATGGCTCCTGGTGGGATTTATGAAAATGCTAAAGATCATGCCTCTAAATTAGCAGAAAATATAGCAAGAGTTGCAGCATTGATTCATTATTTTGAACATTCTTTAGATTCTAAAATCTCAGTCGATGCATTATGTTTGTCAATTAAATTGATGAGTTATTATTCATTTAATTTTATGCTCCATTTTTGTCCGCCACCTTTAAATGTTGTATTAAGTAATGATTTGCTATTTTGGCTGGATATATTTAAGAAAAAAGGTGGTAGGTATGTAAAGAAGAATACTGTTCTACAGTATGGACCAATTAGGTTAAGAAAAAGCGCTTCTTTAAATATGGCTGTGGATGAATTGGTTTCAAAGGGGATAATTTCAGTGTTTGATTGTTATAAAACAAAAATTATAGACTTATGGCCTTTGTTGGATTTTAATCAGAATATGTTATTAAGTAACCTTGCATCTCAAAAAATAAAAGGTATTTCATTGTTTTAATAAATTTTATTTAATATAAATTCAGAGTTAACTTTTAAATTATTATTGTGTTTTATGTTGATTTTTTTGACTTGGTTTAGCTTTTTTAAGTACAAGTCTAGGTGTTTGGTGGTGAGTTTTTTCTAGGTTTATTCTAGGGTATTAATTATATTATATTTAAATTATCTAAACTGTTTATTTAGTTGGTTTGCAACTTGATAAGATGTATCAAATTTGTGAATAACTGTTTTAGGTTTGGGCTGATATCTTGTCGAGTATAAACTAATTTTTTGTTGATTGTCTTTTACTTTTCATTTTGCTAAGACAGTGTTTTTAATTAATATTTTATATGGTTGTATTTGGGGTTTTATGTTTAAAAACAGAAATTTAAATATATTGCTTTGTAATGAGTATTGTGGATTACCTATCTTAAGATTTAAAGATGGAGTATACGAGCAATATCTGGATAAAAATTATAGAGTTATCAATCAGTCATTAATCATGTACTCAAAGGTTTTCGCTGTAAGGGTTGACTTGAGACTTTCAGATGAATATGAGTCATATGATAATCGTGCAGTTACTCGATTTATCGAATCATTGAAAGCACAAGTTAAGGCTGATTATATTGCAAAAACTAAACATTCAGACGGGTTTGTACATAAAAGCGATGTACTTTACATCTGGGTGCAAGAAACTGGAGAACATAATAAACCACACTACCATCTTTGTTTGCTTTTTAATGGTAATGCCTACAGAAGTTTAGGTAAGTTTGAACTTGGTAGAACTAATATGTATAACCGAATCGTTAAAGCTTGGGCGAGTGCATTAGCTATAAAAACAATTAATGCGCAAGGTTTAGTTCATATTCCAAAGCATTCTTGTTATTTTTTGGATAAAACTTTGCCTTTTACTAAAACTTTTGAATTACGAGTCTTATTTATACGCTTAAGTTATTTTGCTAAAGTGGATAGTAAACACTATGGTGATAGACGACATCATTATGGTTGTAGTCGGACGCCAGACATCAAATGGAGGCCATTCATAATTCTGAATTTGTTTTGTTAGCAATATACGAGTGAATTTTTCCCATTTTGTAAATGATATTAGTAATGAGGGCGTTGACCGGTTATGCCATTGTGATAATTTTACTGCGAACAAATTCATCTAAGCGTTCTAAATCACGTAATGCAGTGAGGGCAGTGAAGACTATTTGTGGCATGTAGGGGCTGTCTTTTCATTTTCTCTTCCCCAGGACTCCAGCCAATTAACCACTTCGTCACCGGTGACATGCAAGCCTGATGTCGGGTGTTCTTCCCATGCGCGTAACGCTTCTTGCTGCAAAGCTTCGCGTTTCTCTTCTCTCTCAACGTATTCACGGATCGCTTCACGCATCATCCAGTGTGATGAACGTTTACGGGTTTCCGCTAAATGCTCGACTCTGGCTTTAATATCGGCATCTAATTTTACCGACACGGGTTTGATTGTGCTCATCTGTGACTCCAAAAGTAATGCTAAGTACTACTAGGTAATACCTTAGCATAACGTGGTACAAAAAATATTGTTTACACGGTTTACTTGTTTGCTCGAGCAACGCCATAAAGCTCAAGGATGATAGAAGATAGTTTGTATCGCTTAACTGGGCACTAATGTTACGCCGTCATCACGCTAATCTTCAACGTAATCGCAATAAGGATAAAAACGATAGCGGCGACATGCCGCTTCGTTTATAGGGTTTGGCTAATGGCTGACTTAGCACTCAATACCGTCGCAGAAGCATTATGACCTTAACCAATGCCATGCATCGGCTATCAGCTCAGCACCGGCTTTTACACCATTGATGCCCACTTCTGCTGTCGTCAACACGGTGTTTAAGCCAGTTTCTATACTGCCGGTGACGAGTTTGATCCCCGCACCGGTCATCTCTCCTTGGCGTAAGCAAGTATAAGTTTCACCTAGAGTTTGGCTGGTGCCTTTTAGTAGGCATTCGGCAGGTTTAGCGACAAGATCTCCAGGCGTGCCTAGCAGAGTGTTAACGTTATCGGGTAGCCCTAGGTATTCGCCGGTCATTTTGATGGCGGTAGAGGCTAACACGACGTTTGCGACAGTCCCCGTGGCTAGCTTTGAAGCACTGCTCCCCAGTAAGCCTGCTCTGGCAGAGCCTTGCAGCGCAATGTGGGTAAGATTACTGACTTGATTAGAGGTGCTGCTCCCTTCTAAGCATTCATTGACGAAGTGCTCGCAATTGTTGGTAGCTACGCCGTATGGACTGTGACCCAGCTGACTGCGTGCAAGTTCAATGGCCTGATGGGGAAACATGCTGGACTTCTTTACTCTAACGCTATGGCCACCAGCAAATTGCTGCAGATCGATTTCTTCGATGATGCCCTGTTTAGATAAGTGGATCACATGGCCATGACCCACATACAGGCCATGGTGTTCGGTTAAGCCAAGCGGATCGATATTGGTGACCAGATGATCACCTGGATGAAATGTATACATGGTATAGACTCCAAGAAAAACAACGCAGATACCCTTAGGTCGCATCTGCTAATGGGTTGAATCGGGTGAAATAGACGTGTGATTGACTCAGATTTCCAGCTCGACAAAGTCCTTATCTATTTGCTGTTGAGTGATGCCGATATAACGCAGGGTGACCGCTTCCGATTGATGCCGCAGCATGCGCATCACCCGACCAAGGTCTTTGCAGGCTTGATATAGGTGATAGCCGCGGGTTTTACGCATCGAGTGGGTGCCCAGGGCTAACTTGATATCATCACCGACAAAGGCAAACGCTTTGGCGACTGCACGCCGTGTCAGTGGTTTCGCGGGGGCCTGCCGGTCTTTGGCTTGGCTCGAGCGGTGGGATTGGAACAGGTAGATATGCTCAGGGTGACGCTGGTGGATCGCCTCAATCAATGCCAGCGTCTTCGGGTTGAGTTTGATGCTGGCGCGTTTACCGGTCTTCTGCTCAATGATAGTTAAGCGGTCGCCGTTGATATCGCTGAACTTGATGGCCAGTAAGTCAGAGATCCTAAGGGCCAGATTAAGACCGATATTCCAGACATCGGCCATCTGCTGACCAAAGTGACGTTCGAGCAGGTAACTGATAAGCTTGATGGTGTCGCGGTTCTTCACTGCTTCGACTTCGTTCATGCTGGGTTCCCTCAATTGGCTATGCCATGAATGTGGGCACCAGCACATCGCAAACCCGCATCGGGCCTGGATTGCTTGGTTCCCAAAATACCTTTGTGGGCACCAAGTTCAGTCGGTGCTAACCTGAACCTGGTACACCTCCATCTCGACGTAGTTACAAAAGTTCTCCACCAGCAACCTCACTAGGCTGTCGGCATGCTCGAGGTAGCAATGGCCAAAGAAGCTGTTGTAGACCTGCTTCTCCTGAAACAGCACTTCCATTTCTTTCTCAAGCTCAGGGAAGGGGCCGCCACAGTAAGCAAAGTCGGTAAAGTAATTGAGATACCAGCAATCATCTTGGCGGTAGAGATTGATCTCCACTGGGTGATAACCGCCGCTCTCATAGCTGTAGTCGGGATCGCGGTAGTTAAAAGTGACGCTGTTGAGGTCAGGGTGATTGAGTGCTGCCAGTTGCCGTTCTAATAATTCATAAAAAGGCTCTGGCAGTGGCAGGATAGTTTCGCGGTGTATTTTCATGGTGGACTCCAAAACAAAAAGCCCGCGAACGACAGGCGTTGCGGGCAGGGTAGGTTGTTGTTAACGACTGAGGCTTGACGTAATGAGTTAGGGTGACGAGCGCGCGGGTTTGATGGCTTGACCCGTTGATTGCGATAGGACTGAAAGCGCTAGAATCGTTAGGATGCTCGCGTGGAATGACGGCGAGGCGGGTTAATCCAAACTCACTTCCACTTGATAGACTTCCATCTGGTAGTAACTGACAAAGTTATCGCTGAACAACTTAATCAGCCCCTGTGATTCCCGTTCCCCAATCCAGCCGCTAAACAGGCTATAGACCTGGTTGCTGTTAAAGCAGATATCGATATCTTTAACCAGTTCAGGGAAGGGATGACCGCGAAAAGCAAAGTCGGTGACGTAGACTAAACGCCAGTGATCTTGTTGTTTCTCAAGCCTGACTTCGACGGGATGAAAGCCACCCGCTTCGGCGCTGTAATCAGGATCGCGAAAATTAAGGGTGATGGCGTTGGCGTCTTTTGGATCGACGTTTGCCAGTTCCTTTTCAATCACTTGGTAAAAACGATCGGGCATCGCTGGCAGTTGGTTACGCTTGATAGTTAATGTCATGGAATATTCCTTATTTAAAAACGGGCATACGCAAGAGCTAAGGCGTAACTGCGCCTTGGCTCTTGTTGTCTATGCGGTTTGAAAACAGTTGTTGGTCGAGCGGTTTAACGTGAGTCGCTATGGGCTACTTGCTAAGGTTTTTGAGCTGGGAGATTAAAGTTTGGTGGTTATGTTTAACGGATTAGTACTGGCTTACGATAATGAATGGGTTATTGAGTCAGGGCGAAGTTGCTGGTGGTCAGTGGCTTAGCTTTGGTTTAGTTTCGGTTTGATAAATCGCAATATACAAATAGCCGTAACTGCCAAGTGTGTCGGCCTCACAGGTAAAGCCGGCGTGTTCAATGCTCACGCAGTGCTGCTTGGTGGCATCAATCTCGCCTTCGGCCACCAGCCGCTCAAGCTGTTTAACCATAGCGGGAAAGGCCTCGACAAATTGTTGTTTAATTGCTGGTGGAAATTCACCGACAAAACTTGCGCGATCATGGAGATAATCCAAATGCAGGCCGCGTAAAATCAGCCTTGCACCAAAGCGGGGGGACACTTTACGGGGCAGGCCCCAAGTGTGCTCAATATCAAAAAGTTTAAGCGTTGTCATAGTGACCTCGATGGTTGAAAAGAACTTTAGGGAGTAGGGGCTCGTTAGCTGACTAGTAAGAGCGGTTAATACTGCCGACTAGTCGAGTGGGTGATGACATGTAACGGTCTTTAGGTGTGTACGCTCCAATTGGGCTGTTCATTACTGCCATGGTTAAAGTACACGCCGTTGATCACCCTTTGCCATTCTCCTGTTGGCACACCATAACTGTCACAGGGGCAAACATAGCGGCAAAAGGCAATTTCCTTGGGTAAGTGTTCAACCACATCACGGTGAAACACACTTAATACAGTTTTATGCAGCTTTGGATTCGGCGCCACAATCGGCTTGCCTATCACTTGGCCCATGGCATTAAGTGGCCGCACAAACATCGGCAAAATTAGCTCAACCGCTAAGCGGTTACGCAGTTCCGGAAACGCGGCGCAGGCTTCGGCAACGCAGGCCTGTGAAAAGCTATCGGTAAATTCAATCATGATGAACTCCTTGATTTGGCGTTATAGGTTTAAACGCTGGCTAGAGTAAGCCGCACTCAGCAAAGGACACTGGCGTGCGGCCAACCACGATATGGTCAAGTACGCGCACATCGATAAGCGCTAATGCATCGGTTAACCGTTGAGTGATGTGCTTATCTGCTGCTGAAGGCTCAGACTCCCCGGAGGGATGGTTATGGGCAAAAATCACCGCCGCCGCATTGACAGCTAACACCGCCTTAACCACTTCCCGTGGATAAACACTGGCAGCATCTAAAGTGCCAAAGAACAGCTCTTTAAACTCCAATAATTGATGCTGATTATCGAGCAGCATTACCGCAAACACTTCCCGCTCATAACCACCGAGTTTGTAAGTTAAAAAATCCTTAGTAGCTTGAGGGTTGGTATAGGCGTCCTTCTTCACATAGCGTTCGGCAATAATATTGGCGGCAGAGGCGAGAACCTCATCGGCAGTTTGCGGCCACTGAGTCACATGCTTGTGGGTGGTTTCGTGTAGAGCAGCTTTAGTGTGCATAGCTTTTGTTGACATATCAGGCTCCTTGAAAGCGTTAATGGGCTTATGCACAGGAGTGATATATATCTGAAAAGATTTGGAAAAAGTGTAATAGATAAGCATTAATGAAGTGGTCAATGTCATGATGCTATATCAAAAAAGATTTAAACAAGGCGGGTTTGGATATTACTTAGAAAAATTTTACTACCAGTAAGAACATGAGTCATCGATAGAGTTTGAAGCTAATCAACCTATCCTTATTGTTAATTTTTCTCTATTGATTCAAACGTCATAAAAATTATTATTCATTACACTTGATTTATACATTTCTAGTGTATACATTTGAGTGAAGTTTAAATGGAGGTACAGGATGCAAGAAAAATATGGCATCAGCGATCTGGCAAGATTGCTCGACTTTCCAGTTAGAACGATCAGGTTTTATCTGCAAAAGGGGCTGATTAAAGGGCCTCATGGCGCTGGTCGTGGAGCCTGGTACGACACAGAACATGTTGAGCAATTGCTAAAAATTAAACGTTGGCAAAGTGCGGGGCTGTCTTTAGAGCGAATTCAAGAATTACTGAATTATGCAAATGAACCTGATTTGCCTGATATGCAACCAAAAGCAGGGGACATGCGTGTAATTAGTCATTTGTATCTGGGCCAAGGGCTGACACTAATGATTGACCCAGTTGCGGCAGGTGTGAGTAGTGAGCAGCTAAGGATGTTAGTTCCTGCAATGATAAGTAGCTATCAGCAGGTTATGCAGTGCTCTTTGCCTAAAAATAATGGTGGGGTGGAAAATGAACAACAATGTGATGAATAACATAGCGCTAGGTAATTCTGAAGGATTTGGGTTTAATCATGACATTGTTTTAAAGCACAGTTTAGTTAATGCGCAACTGAATGGAGCTATCAGTGAAGTCGAATTGGTTCACGAATTTGTAAATCGTGAAACTTGCCCTATTGAAGCCATATTCTCATTTACGTTACCACTAGATGCGGTCATTTTAGGGTTATCTATGGCGATTGGTGAGCGTCAGTTCACAGGTGAAGTGACGCCAAAAGCTATCGGAACTGATAAATACGAAGGTGCCATAGCAGAAGGTGACAGTGCAGTATTACTGGAGCGGTTGAATGATGGGTTATATTGTCTCAATGTTGGTAATTTGCTACCTAATGATGACGTTACCATTTCTATTCAATATGCCCAAGTCCTGAACTGGCAAGACCGTAAACTGCGGTTTTATTTTCCGTGTACAATTGGTGACCGTTACGGACATCAGCGATCAGCAAATTTACAAGATTATCAACAGATTGAGCACACACTAGATAATGGCGCACGCTTAACATTTAATCTGACGGTTAATGGTGAATTATCTTCCTCATTAGTTACCAGTCCAAGTCATTCATTAACAGTAAAACGAGAAGAGAATTCTTTAATTTTATCAGGGGATAGGGTTATTCCTGATAGGGACATCATAATTACACTAGAAGCATTACCTTCATTTACTGGCGAAATTCTAGTTGAAAAGAGTACTTTTGGGTTGCAGTACTGCGCCAACCTGCTATTACCATCCTCAGATAACCACAATGAGTCAGCTCAGTGCTTCCAGTTTATTGTTGACCGTTCAGGTTCAATGTGCGGAGATGCCATTGAGCAGGTACGTAAGGCCTTCGTCGCAATTAAAACACTTCTCAAGCCATCAGACTGGTTCAACATCATCTCCTTTGGGTCTCAAGCACAAAGTTTGTTTCCATCCCCTGTTCCTGCCGATAGTGAGCATCTTGCAAAACTTCATGCATACATCAACCAGCTAGATGCCAACATGGGGGGAACTGAAATTGCAGCAGCATTAAACTTGGCTCGCAAAACTGGACGGCATGCAGAATTTGCGACGCAAATGTTGCTGATCACTGATGGTGAAGTGTGGGATACCGCGGCAATAATCGCGGATGCAACAAAAGCAAATATACGATTATTCAGTGTGGGCGTGGGTTCTGCAGTAAACGAAGCTTTTCTGAATAAATTGTCGCGCAGTACTGGCGCTTCAGCCATCTATGTATCCCCAAACGAGTCGATGGCAGATGCGATTGTGGGACAATTTAAACGATGCCGTCAGCCAGAGATAACAGATCTTAAAATACATTGGCCGATACCAATTAATAAGCAAGTTGATAAACAGTTACTGTTTACGGGTGATGGATATCAATGCTATGCCACATCTGAGACCGAAATATCACCAAAAACCTACGTGAATATTGAAATTATGCAGCAAAATCAGGTAATCCCGGTAAGGCAGTTTCGAGGGATTGGTACTGGAACTCTGTCACGTCTGGCAGCTTACCAAAGATTGCCGAGCAGCAAGAAACCTGAGGAAATTGCCGTTAAGTATAGTTTGCTTTGTGAGCAAACCTGCTGTGTGTTGGTCGCCGTACGTGACCAAAAAGCTGACGGTTTACCAGAGTTGCGAACTATAAGGCACACTCGTGCAGCCGGTGAAGCGGGGTTTGGTTCGGTAGGGGCAGGGGTTGTATCTCTTTGTTTTGCCGCGCCAGTGTATAGCAGTTCAGTGCTTGATTGCCTTGATATCCCAGCATTTCTACGCAAACAGGACGTAACGTTTGTAGATGATATTGCTGAACCAGTTGATAGTGATATGACTGCAATCGCCAATTGGCTAAAGATTTTCAACAAAGCTGCGTCCAATGGTTCGTTGGAATTGAGTTTTGCTTGTATTAAATCATTAGGCATTGATTTGCAGAAAATCTTGATGATTGATATGAATTTTTATCCTGACATACCGGAAAAACTTCTAGTGTTTGAAATCCTACTAGCATTCCTTGAAGTATCTAATGCTGGAAGAACTGGTCGAAAGTTAAGGCATTGGTTACAGCAACAACATGTTATTGATCAAGTCGATCCCGATATTGCGATAGATCTTCGTGCTAATCTAGCCTTGCATCTAACTGATAGTTGAACGGTAAAAAGCCTTTTCGCCCGGAATATACTAAATAGTCATTATAATCATTCTCTTACGAAGGATTCTTTTCTATGGACTTGTTTGTGGGAATGCTTGTTCGATTCATGCCTTTGATTCTCATCATTGCTTTGTTGCTTGTAATTAGGTTCGTTATTCTTAAGCCTGATTATGATGCTTTTAAGGCATATAAGGAGAAGATGAAAAATGAAAAAACTTGGTGGGATTTTACTGATGAATAGAACAGGTATTAAATTGATTTACCTCTCGTTTTTTGGCTGTAAAAACTTGTATTTTTGTTGGAAATACCAATCTCAAACATTCACGTTATGAAGTCAAAGAGATATCATGCCACCCAATGGTTTTTAAGCTTAATTTAGTATTTCGTGTCAACACCAGCCTGCCGCGCTGGCTAGTGTGAATAACTTTAATCGATTTCGGTTGAGAAGTTTCATCGCGAACTGACCGCCGATTAGAGTGCAACCCACTTTTAGCTTAACTGCGCCGAGGTGTTGCTTGCGAAAATTAAAGTTGAGCGTTTAGCGATTTGCCCTCTGAAAAAATTAGGTAGTGAAGAAGACGTCAGTATGCAAGCTGTTTATAAAAGGGAACTAATATGGATTTTGTGAAGCGGAACTACATGTACCGGGAAGATGATGATTTACAGTTTCTTTCCCTTTGCACTCATAAGCAACTGACACCACTTGTTAAATATTTGACGAAAGAAAAAACTGGTAAACTTAGAACCACTGAGACACTAACGACTAACCCAAGGTTTAAAAAGAATAAGCATGACTTGGCGCTAGTATGGCAAGAGATCTGCGCTGAATTGCAAACTTTTGGTAATTCAACAGTGATGAATCTTATTACCGGAAAGGGGGGAACCTATCTCAATTTACTGCAATATACTGCACGTTCAATTGGCTGCTCGGTCAGTGCTAAAGATAAAGATAGTGCTCTTGCAATTGAAAAAGCTATTGTCGCTAAGGTCATGAAATTGCAATTGGACAAGATGACGCAAGCTGATCGTTCGGCATTTGTCGAGAGAATGAGTAAAGATTATCAATGCAAGATTGATAATGCGCTTGACTGGAGCAGCAAAGATTTCGCTATTGTAACTAGGGTCCTTGCATCGGCATTTGGTGGTGCTGCGGTTGGTGCGGCACTAGTGCCAAGAGTGCTTATGATACCAAGTCCATTGGGAGTATTGGGTGGGATTTTTGGTGTATTTGCCGATGCCCCAAATGTTAACGTTACTTTACCCTGTGTTATTCATATTGCAATGCTCCGAGAACTGCGACGTAACGATAATCCATTCAAATAAGATCTGCTAAACAAGGAGTTGTAATGATAAGTAATACAATTAGAACAATAATGGTACCAGATTGGGACAAGGTTGATCCGGAAATCATTGAGCTAATTAAGTCAGGTCACATGCGGTTGCGCGAGGGTATTGTTTACTGGTCAAAAGGCAAGAAATTAATTGATGGTGCAGGGAGTATTGTTAAGCATTTACCATTCAAGGAGATGACCGTAGATCTTAGTGAGGGGGTTAACGTAGTAGAGCTCGCAAAAGCAAGCGCTGCAGTTAAGCAAAGTATGTTTCTTGCCGCTGGCTTATCGACAGGAATCATTCTTGGTGCGATTGTTATCCAAACGGTATATTTATCGAAGAAACTGGAAAAAATTCAAGCATCCATCGACAAGATAGCCGTAGAAATTCAAACACAAAATCAATTGTTTTATCTTGAAAAACTTTCGTCTTATATTGGTAGTGTAATGGCTGCACATGAGTTGCTAGGTATTTATCAAGAACATGATCCTATACCTGAGATTATAGCTCCTTTGTTGGTCACTTTGGCGCAGCAACGGAATGAGCTTTGTACCTTTTTGATGAAATTGATCGGGTGGATCGAGCAGGGGAATAATCGAAATGGTAAAAATACCATAACCCAAGAACATGCAGCTTTAATAATTGATTTTATCACTCATGTTTTAGATATGATGCCCAAAGCTATTTATATTGAGTCAACTCTTTACACTAGATTAGGTCATTACCATCATGCGGATACCTTAGTCGAAACTGCTGGAGCTAAATATACCATGGTGCTCCAAGCTTATCGTGGTTGGGCTAGAGATTCTTACGACAATTTATTGACTGGTTTATCATCTAGCCACAATAATCGATTATTAACTAATAAGTTTAATGACATAAAAAGCTTACTTAACTCATTGGAAAACAAGATTTTGCTTGGTAAAAATGAGCAATTGAATCAGCAAGATGAGAAGCTGGTTATTGCTTTACCAGTGTAAGTCACTCGTAAAGTGGCATAATTCTGAAGATATAGTACAAGTCATTTCTATTGCTCTTACTGAGTTTAAGATGCTATTCCAAGTACCATATTCACTTAATTCAATGAGGAAAAACCAGCTATAACCCAGTAATAAAACGAACCTTAGTATAGCTATGCCATACGCGAAAGGCACAATCGTGTACAAGCATTATAGATAATTGTTGAAAGTGGCTTTAGTTATTATTGTATCAAAGAACACATTACCAAGAGTTCAGCATGACACCAAACAAAAAGCTAATTCGAATAAAAGATGTGATTGACAGCACTGGCTTAGCCCGTTCAACCATTTACAAGTACGTCGATAAAGGTATTTTTCCTAAAGCTTTGACATTGGGCCTTAGAGCCGTTGCATGGGTAGAAAGTGAAATACAAGGGTGGATTTTGGCAAGCTTTAGGGTAATTAATTGTTAGGTAGTAATCGATATCAACCAAAATGAAAAACAAAGAGCTGTAATAGGCAATATTGATTCAAATGCATTGAAAAATGGTTGTTTTTCTGTAAATTATCAAACGCTACAAGTCTGACGAACAACAGCCAGCATGGCATGTTTGCTTTTACTATTGAAAAATTTAAATGTTGGTTTAGGGATGAACATAATTAACGAAAAAGTGTTGGTTAGTTGGATTGGTGGCAACGATTTAGAATCAAAGGCGAGTAAAATGACTGGCCCTATATGGGCGACAGTATCTGATGTTACCTTTGATAGGCTTGAGCTTATTTACAATTATCCGTCGGATCTAGTTACTCCATACCTTGAACTACTCACTGGCAATCTGAGTTGTCCAGTCAACGCCCGTAAGGCCGATTTATCCTCGCCAATTAATTTTGGAGAAATTTACCTCGCTGCAGAACGGCTACTGGACGTTATTAGTCGTGAAACCATTGCACTGTCTATTTTATTGAGTCCGGGTACACCTGCTATGCAGGCTGTATGGATATTACTCGGTAAAACTCGATTCGCCTGCAACTTTTATCAAGCATCAAAAGAACAAGGCGTTAATATTGTAGAAATTCCTTTTAAGCTCACTGCTGAATATATTCCTTCGATGACTAATCTAGCCCCTACTGAATTTGGGCAACTTGGTCTATTGGACTCTGATGCTGATCCTGCCTTTGATGACATTATTACCCTTGATCCTGAAATGTTACTACTTAAAGCCAAGGCACAAGTTTTAGCATCGCATGAAGTATCTGTGCTGATTTGTGGTGAGAGTGGTACCGGCAAAGAGATGTTTGCTCGGGCAATTCATAATGCAAGTGCGAGAAGGGATAAACCATTTGTTGCGGTCAATTGTGGCGCATTTCCCTCAGAACTTATTGATTCAATACTTTTTGGTCATAAAAAGGGGGCTTTTACTGGTGCGGTTTCAGATAAGGTAGGAGTTTTTGAATTGGCACATTCAGGTACTCTTTTTTTGGATGAGTTTGGCGAGCTTGATAGTTCAGCCCAAGTCAGGCTACTTAGAGTATTACAAGATGGTAAATTCACTCGCTTGGGAGATAGTAAAGAACGTAGCAGCAATTTTCGTTTGATCACAGCAACTAATCGAGACTTGATGGCTGACATTTCCAAGGGTAGGTTCAGGGAGGATTTATTCTATAGGGTTGCCATTGGTGTGTTGTCCTTACCACCTCTAAGGTCTCGACAAAGCGATTTAGACCATCTAGCAGATCAGTTTACCGCCATGCTCACACAAGAATACCCTTCTCTAGGTGGTAAAAAAATTTCCACTGCTGCAAAAAAAATTATCAGTAATCATCGTTGGCCTGGAAATATCAGAGAGCTGAAAGCAACGATTCTTAGGGCAGCCTTATGGTCTGAAACTGCCGTATTGGAAGACGTTGATATACGCAGGGCGATACTTTCGACGCTCCAAAATAGTGAGAGCATTCTCGAAAGAGATATATCAAAAGGTGTTGATATAAAAAGTATTATTGATCTAGTAGAGCGACACTATTTAGAACGAGGATTGGCATTTACGTCAGGGAATAAACGTAAAACGGCGTTGTTACTCGGTTACAACAATCACCAAACTTTAAATAATCGCCTTAAAAAACTCGGCCTAGAAAACGACAATGACTAAATTGGCATAAAAGTCGCTATATGGGTTTGACCCTGAATTAAGCCAGGGATTGCAATTCAACATAAGGAGCTCCACTGTGACACAATTAACGGCAATACAACCACTCTCACGTAAAGATAAACTCTCACAGCTAATGGCTGAGATGAATGTTGGTCTGTTAGAGCGAAAAGAACAAATTAAGCTGATTTTACTAGCCGCGCTTGCTGGTGAGCATGTTTTGCTTGTAGGTCCTCCGGGCACCGCAAAGAGTGAACTGGCCAAACGGCTAAAAAATATCTTTGTTGAAGCGAGTTATTTTGAGCGTTTGTTGACACGTTTTTCTGTCCCAGAAGAAGTCTTTGGGCCTCTTTCTATTCGTGCATTAGAGGATGATAGGTATGTTCGTTTAACTAGTGGTTATCTACCTGATGCATCAGTAGCTTTTATTGATGAAATCTTTAAAGCAAACAGTGCCATTTTGAATAGTCTTTTAACCATATTAAACGAGCGAGAATTTGATAATGGTAATCGTCGATACAAGGTGCCCTTAATTTCGGTTATTGCTGCGAGTAACGAGTTACCTGAAGGTGAGGAGCTTTCTGCTTTATATGATCGCTTTATGTTACGTAGTTTTGTCGGTCCATTGTCTGATAGTTCATTTAGCGAATTATTGCAGCTTTCAGCTGAAAAATTTGAGCCTGAGCTGAATATCCGACTCAAGTTAGAAGATCTTACTGAGGTGCAGCAGTTAGCTGACAAGGTTACCCTGAGTTCTTCTGTGCTGGCATTGTGTAAAGAGTTTCGGGCCTATTTAAACCGAGAGAATATTTACGTTTCGGATAGACGTTGGCTCAAGTTGATAAAACTGATGAAGGTATCAGCATTCACCTCTGGATTGACGCAAGTGAGTAACTATGATGCATGGGTTTTACCTCATTGTCTGTGGAATAAGCCGGAGGAGTTTTCTGGGCTGCAAGATCTCTATAATCAAGCTGTAGCCATCAATGGTGATTTTACCGATGAACGTGCATCAAGTTTAGTGACAACTTGGGAAGGGAGACTAAAGGCTGATAAGTCACAACAAAAGCAGAAAGTAGACAACAAAGGTCGGCCACTGTTTATTAATGATAAAGGTAAGCAGACATTACAATCCTCTGGAGAAGTCCAAAAAACAAATGCTAAAGGTGAAGTTCTCTATTGGGATGACTATGACAATAAAGAGACAACTTCAAGTCGCGGGCGTTATAGCTCTTCATTAAATGCAATTATGATTAATCAAGCATTTAAACCCGTTATGGAATCAATTAGTTATTCTGAAGACCATATTAAGGGGCGTGTTGCAGGCGTAGAAGAAATTCTGGCGAAGATAAAAAACCACATTAACGCTTTAAGCAAACAGCGAGAAGATGCTAAGACAGTATTTGAAAGCCATCTTTGGTTAAATCCTGAACTGCTTTCTAAAGTGATTGCGAGTTTAGATAACGCCCTTGAATACAGCCATAAATTATCCAATCGTCTGGTAAAAGTGAAACAGGGCTTTGAAGCCTTGCCACGGGAACAAGAAGTTGATTTGTCGGACACTAGCATTTCAGTTGATGCAGTGTTAGAGGGTGAACTCTGTGAATGAACAAAAACCAACACAGCAGGCTCCTGCACTTAATATTTTAGCTGGTTTGGAGCGGCAGTTAGTTGATATTGATTTATTACCTGATTCGTTGGTGCCAGCTGTAGTTACCCTTCCAGGAGGCGATTTATCTACTCGCTGTATGACTATCGCATTATTGCGAAATCAGTTGTTGGAGGGAGAGTCATTGTCACAACCTTGCCCTTGGTTACCTGAGGCAGTTCAGCAAAACATTGTTAGTCTAATTAGCCGTTCAGGTATTGCAACTTATTGTCAAAATAATCCGCAAGTCACCGATGCCTTGATACTGGATTTACTATCTGCTCTTGAAGGTGCGCAGACAAGAGCATTAATCCTTGCTCGGCAATTAGCTCAAATCAAATATAAGCAGGCGCTAGAAGTGCTGAAAGAGGAATTCGCCGCTATCCAAATTAAACGCAATTCAGCCAAACTTAAAAATTCACTTGTTCTTTCAGATGCAAAAAAACTTGAATGTCAGCTCCAGGCTGAATTAGAGGCCTGGTTGCAGTTAATTAATGCTAATGGACAACATCCATTTGCATTGCCATCAGTTTGGGCCGAAAGGTTGGAAGTCTGGCAAATACTTTCAGAGATTTTTGATGATTTAGGTGTGGTCACTGGTCTTGGTTGGGGCCTATCGAAAGGAATGCTGCAAAGCCATGGTTGGATGAACATGGTGCGATTACAGAAGCTGGTCGAGCAAATCCCACAATTGCGTGAAGTGATTGAAACCCTGGGGCGCATGAAAGATTGCGACGGTGAGCCCGTGATTGAAGAAATTATCTCTAAGATGAGCGTAACGAAAAAGCGCGATAAAGAGATTTCTATGCCGCTTGTGCCAATGGAAACCAAAGGGATCACTCGTTCTGACTCAATCAGTCGAATGTTGCCTCAAGAAGCGGCTTTTTTGGGACATCCAGTCCTTAAAAAACTTTGGCATGCCCGGCGAGCTGAGCATGCATTGCTCAGTTATGCTGTTGAAGGCACGGACGTCATCACTGAAGAAGTTACATTTGAGCAAGAGGTTAAGGAAGAAAAAGCCGGCTTCAAAATAAATCGTAACCGTGGTCCCATGATTGTTTGTCTAGATACTTCTGGTTCCATGCAAGGAACACCAGAGAACGTTGCCAAGGCGCTGGTGTTGCAATGTATCAGTGTGGCTAAAACCGAAAAACGTGCTTGTTATGTTTACCTATTTGGTAGCAGGGGAGAAGTGACAGAAATGGAGCTGACACCCGATGCTGAGGGCTTAGAGCGGATGATACTTTTTCTGTCCATGTCATTCGGCGGCGGTACAGATGCAGAGGGGCCACTTAATTTGGCTCTTGAGCAAAGTGATAAGAATAAATGGCATCAAGCAGATATATTGCTCGTTAGCGATGGTAAGTTTGCTGTGTCTTCAGGACTAACCCGTAAAATTAGTCATCGTAAGGATAATAGCGGATTGAGTATTCATGGGATTGTTATTGGGTCGAGTTTGTCGCCGATGGACAAGATCTGTGACCCGTTGCATCAGTTTTCAAGTTGGTTAGACCTGCAAAATAACGTATATCAGTGATAAGGGAGCATGTGTGACAAAAGCTAAAGATAATTTTGAAAAGGCAATTCAAGATGCTGAATGGATTTTAGAAGCCTATGACCATTTAAACAAAATTGAAGGTAGGGAAAGAGAACCTGAGGAGCTTAAGCGGGCTGCATTGATCATGACCTTAACCGCTTGGGAAACCTATGTCGAAGATGTCATTGAGGAAAAGTTGACAGCAGATTTGAGAACCCTGGCTGGCTCGAATGTTGGAAAATTTATTACATCGACACTGGAAAAAGAGCTTTGGTATTTCAATACGCCTAACTCCAAAAATACTAAGGGAATATTTGAGCGTTTTTTATACATAGATGTGACAGAGAAATGGACCTGGATTGATGGTGATATTGAGCAAGTTAAATCCAAACTAAACCAATGGATAAAAAAGCGAGGTGAAGCAGTTCATCGGTCTATTAATGACAAACAAGCGACTCATTTAGTAAGCCGGCCAGATATGAAAAAATGCCTGACTTTTTTTAAAAAACTCGTAGAAACAACAGATTTAGCTATTGAATCAGCATAAAATGAGTAACTGTAAATGAGCATGAAAAGGTCAAACCGTAATAAAACTAATTGCCAATTAATCAGTAAGTAACTAGTTACATTATTGGTTGTAGAAGCCTTGTCTTGCCATGCTACCTTAGCTCGAAAAATACTGCGAAAGTCAACTTGATTGTGATGAATATCAAAGTGCTTAAAGCTTTCGTGAAAAAATACCAATTGTAAGTATTCAATGCACTGATTTTATTGTTAAATGTTTTTACGGTCAGCCATACAGTGGATTGTGGCCCATTTAGGGCGAATAGACGTTAGGAAATCAAAGGGAAATGAAAAAAAAGAATGCAATTCTGATTTTAGAAGCTCCATGGGAGTTGTCTGAGTCAGACCAAAATACAGTCAGTGTTTTACCCTTTTTTCAAGGGTTGGAGCGATTGAGAGGGAATTTTGATCTGTTTCACTCTCACTTCTACGAAGCTAAAAGTTTTGAAATGGCGCTTGATAACCTCACAAGGGTGCAATATGACCGCTGTTACGTGTATATCGCATGTCACGGAGCAGGTAAGCGCCTACACAACATGAATATGGCTAACGCGTTAAAGATTATCCAAACTAAAGCGAAACAAAATAATATCTTAGGTGTGGTCATCGGTTCGTGTTTGGTGGGCAATAATACTGACATCATGGGGGAATCAATGAAAAATTCTCCCATTGTTTGGAAGTTTGGTTACCGTTGTGAAGTCAATTGGCTGGACGGCACCCTCATGGATCTTGAGGTCTTCGATGCCTTGTTAAAGGCGAGAGAGCCTGATTTCTCAGATGAAAACGCGCTACTGCACCGTTTCCAATCCGCATTTAGACACTATGCCCCTCATGCAATTATTGGTAATCACCCTAATGGTGAAGGTTGCTCAATTGCTGACGGCATTTCTTTGGTGATCCAAGCCAGAGGTCAAGGTCATGTACCAATGGATTACAGCGAATGCCTATTTAATGATAACTGCGAGTAATTTGTGCGAATATTTGTGAATAAGAGCAACCTGTTATAGTAAGTTGCGATACCATATGGGCTCGCAGTTTGGTTAGCTTAAAAAGGTAAGTAATTAATGGTGCAACAGCAGTATTTAGCACAATTAGGTTTCAAATTTGGCAAAAACGGTGCCCATTCCGCACGTAGTATGATGATTGAAGAACTCAAAGTTCTGCTATTTTCTCGTGATCAAGATGCATCTAAAGCCGACTATGAGAGTGATATTGTCAGTTTTAACATTCTGCATAAGCCTACTGAAAAATCACGTAAGTTAACATTTCGCCACTTGGTAGACTTGTATGGGTTGGATAATCAAATCCTTCTGTTTAGTGTCTTTAGAAAATGGTGGGAGTTGCACGAGGATACTCAGGCTGTGCTAGCACTGCAGTTAGCCGTTGCAAGAGATCCGCTTTTGCGAGCGTCAATTGATGTCATTCTGCCGCTTGAAGCTGGCGAGCACTTGCCTAGAGAGAAGATGGAAGCCTTTCTCGCAAAAGATGACCCCGATCGTTTTAGCCCCGCGTCTCTAAAGTCATTTTCTCAGAATATTAACGGTACTTGGACGCAGGCGGGATTTCTCTCCGGGCGCGCAAAAAAATACCGCGAGATACCCAAAGTTAGTTTCGTCAACGTCGCCTACGCGCTCTTTTTAGCCCATTGTGAAGGACTAAGCGGCCAACGTATGTTCGATAGTCAATGGTGCCGGATGTTGGCACAAGACAAAGAGCGATTATTTGAGTTAGCGCATCGAGCTTCTTTGAGAGGTTTGATTAAATTCAAACAAGCAAGTGAGGTAGTTGAAGTGACTTTCCCTCACATAACACTACCAGAGGCATAAAACATGTCTGACCGTTTATCTAAGTTATTGTCGAGTTTTGAGAGCCATATCAGCATCCCTTGGCCCAAAGCTGTATCTGGTGACGAACGCTCTATTTTCTTGGTTTATAACAAACAAGATGAACTCAAACTTCGCGCGCGCGTTGAAGAATTTGAACAAGCATCAACAAAACATAACCATCCATGGATGTTACTTGACCTGACCAATGCATTTGAACGTTGGATGGCAGGCCAAGATTATAAAGACGTTTATTTTGAAGACCCTGAATATCTAAAAGGGTTGTACGGCGATTTCGCTGATGAACTCGTAGAACAATTAATCGAACAAGTTGAAGCCAATCAATCGGCTGATGGTGTAGTTGCACTGCTAGGCTGTGGAACGTTATTTGGTTTCGCTTCAGTTTCAGGCATTGTTGGGGCGCTTGCTGAAAAGGTCGAAGGGCGCCTCGTTGTCTTCTTCCCTGGCGAAGTTGAAAACAACAATTATCAACTATTAGATGCAAAGGACGGCTGGGGTTACCACGCTACAGCCATTTCTGCTACTGCTTAAGGAATAGCCATGCTCAACCGTGACATTTTTATCAATGATCCACTTAACAGTCGTTTAGCCAATAATGGCGTTGCCCAAGTTAAAGATGATGTATCTAAGGGCGCATTGGATACCTTGGAATATGAGCTGAGAACTTTCGTATGTGATGGGGCATACGAACGTGGCTTAGATAAGATTCTGAGTAACTATCTGTCAGCGTTTGAAAGCAACAGTGAACAACCGGCAGTGTGGATTAGCGGCTTTTTTGGTTCAGGTAAATCACACCTGGCAAAAATGTTACGGACATTATGGACCAATCAAAAGCTAAATGATGGCAGTGATGCTCGCTCAACCGCTGATCTCCCTGAATCAATCGCTTCACAGCTAGACAAGTTATCGTCAATTGCCATCACTAATGGTGGCCTGTATGCCGCATCAGGCACATTAGGTGCAGGAGCCGGAGACCGAGTTCGTTTGGCTTTGCTTGGGATTATTTTTCGTTCTGCCGGCTTACCAGAACAATACCACTTAGCACGCTTTGTCATGTGGTTGAAGGCCGAAGGCGTTTATGAACAAGTTAAAGCAACGGTAGAAGTTAAAGCGAAGAAAAAAGAAGGCATCGATACTTGGACAAAAGAACTATCAAACATCCATGCCTCACCGGTTCTACACGATGCTGTTTTGCAAGCAATTCCCAACATGGCGACAGATTTAAAAGAAGTACGTGAAATTATGCGTGCGCAATACACCATTGTTGAAGATGTGACCAACGAGCAGATGGTCGATGCCATTGTCGACGCTATTTCACATGATGGAGAACTGCCGCTTACTTTGGTGGTACTCGATGAAGTCCAGCAATATATCGGCAGTAATACTCAACGCGCATTTGATGTGCAGGAAGTCGTTGAAACTTGCAGTGGCGCAAGCGCGCTAAAATCAAAGCTACTGTTTGTCGCCACAGGGCAGAGTGCATTGACCGGGATGACCAACCTGCAGCGTTTGATGGGGCGTTTCCAGGTACCTGTTCAACTGGAAGATACCGACGTAGATAAAGTTATTCGAAAGGTCGTGCTTCAGAAGAAAGAGTCAGCCAAGTCAGAAGTACAGACAGTTATTAATCAAAACTTAGGTGAAATCTCACGCCATTTACGTGGTAGTACCATTGAACATCAACGTGACGATGAAAAATGGATGGTACCAGATTATCCATTACTTCCTGTGCGCCGCCGTTTCTGGGAGCGTATTCTGCCTGCGTTAGATAAAACTGGCACTGGCTCCCAATTGCGTAATCAATTGCGTGTTGTACATGAGGCGTTAAAGACGACGGCGAACGAGCGTTTGGGCTATGTCGTTCCTGCGGATTTTCTCTACGATCAAATCGCCAATAACTTGCTAACCAATGGCGTGATTTCCAAAGATATCTATGAAACCATCAGCCGTAAACGCGGCGGTGATGCCGACGAGCAGTTGCAAGGGCGCTTATTAGCATTGATATTGTTAATCAGCAAGTTACCCACAGAGATGGAATACGGCATCTATCCAACGGTGGATACGTTAGCTGACTTGTTACTGGAAGATCTGAATAACGATAAACATGCGCTGCGTCCAATTGTGCCTAAAATGCTTCAAGTATTGGAAAACGAACATTTAGTCATGGCGCGTGAATCTGATAATGGCCGTGAATACAGCTTGCAGACCATAGAAAGCCAAGCCTGGTACGAAGAGCTACATCGTCAAGAAAATGATCTTTTGGGTAATGTCGCAACGCTTGAGTCTTATCGCAGCAAAGAGATCCAAAGCTATATTCGTAAACAGGTGGCACAAGCGCGTATTACCCAGGGGGAAGTTGCTGAGTCGAGAATCATTACAGCCTCTTTCGATGCTGAACTACCTGCTGATTCAGACAAACGTATTTACGCTTGGGCGCCGGAACAAACCGAAAAGCAATTTAACGACTTGTCTCGCGGTGATGATCAAGATCATGCCACCATCTATATTTTTGTTCCGACGTCGTATCGCTCTGAATTACAACAGGCGATTGTTGGTTTAAAAGCGGCGGAAAATACCTTAGAAATCCGTGGCGGTGCCACCACAGAGGCGGGAAAAGCGGCAAAAGAAGCGATGGAAACCCGCTTAAGAACGGCCGAAAAAAATAAGAAGAAGATTCTAGAAGAGATTTTTTCCGGTATTCAAGTGCGTCTTGCTGGTGGCCAAGAGGTCGAAGGGGATTCGCTGGCTGAGCAAATTCAAAATGCCGGTGAAATCGCCTGCCAACGGTTATATCACAAATTCAAAATGGCCGACGATCGCGGCTGGGCAAAAGTCTATGAGCTTGCCACTAGCTTAGGTGATCCAAATGCACTCGAGACAATTGGTTATGTCGGCGATGCGGACAAGCAACCGGTGTGTGCTGAAATTTATCGCTTTATCAGTGTAATGAAATCAGGGAAAGAGGTTGAAGCTCATTTCAAAAATGCCCCATATGGATGGGGGGTGGATACTATACAGGGCGCACTTTGCGCGATGACGTCTGCTGGAGTGCTAAAAGCGTCTGATGTACAAGAGAAGGCTCTAAATTCAAAAAAGCTCAGAGATAGTGGATGGCGTAACGCCAAGTTCCGTCCAGAAAAAGCCACCCTGTCAAAAGTGCAGTTAATTAAAGTGCGTGGCGTGATTACCGCCTTGCATGAAGAACCTTGCAATGCCGGAGAAGAGTCAACCAAGCTCCCGCTAGCTATTCTCAACGCCAAAAATGTCGCCAACCAAGCGGGGGGGGCTGCACCTTTGCCTATGGCACCAAGCACCGCGTTACTGAGTGAATTGGAGATGTATTCTGGCAATGATCAATTACTCAAAGTGTTTGAAAATCAAGAGACATTAAAAAGTGACTTTGAGACATGGAAGTTACTGGCAGATAAAGCTTCCTCAAGAATGAAGCAGTGGCACAAGCTACAAAGTGTCATCAAATACTGTGCAGGGCTTGCGGTACGTGCGTCAATCGAAAAAGAAACCGCCGCTATTATGGCCAATCGAAGCCTGTTAGATGATCCAAATCCGCTAGACAATTTGCTGAAATCAGCGGGTAATGCCCTGCGAGATGCGCTCACCAGTCATAGAGCAAACTATGAGGAAGAGCACCGTCAGTGTATGGCTGATTTATTGGATGATGAAAACTGGCAAAAGCTGGATGAGGTCAAGCGCAATGCGTTTTTAACCAAGCGCCAACTCAACGCTATTCCAGCGATTGAGATCAGTACCTTAGACGATACGCTCAATTCTCTAGACACCATCAGCCTTGACCAATGGAACGATAAAGCGGCCAGCTTGCCTAGCATCTTCAATCTGGTGTTGAAAGATGCCATCAACGAATTGCAGCCCAAAACCCGTTACCACAAGCTAAATAAACCGATTATTAGCGATGAGCAACAACTACAAAAATGGCTCGATTACGCAGAAAAAGAGCTACGAGAGCAGCTAGCCCTGGGGCCTGTTGTACCGAGTTAACTGCCATTTTACCTATTGTCAGCCTGCCTTGAGTCGTCAAGGTAGGCGGTGTTTAGTTTACTTAGCCATCGCGAAACTGCGTACAGAAGAATCCCATGAGACAATCACTCGAAAAATCACTACGTAAAAAGCTCGAAGATACTGTCATTAAAGCCCGCGACATTGTTGAAGTCGCCGTAAATGAAGCGCTGCAGCGTTTAGGTGTGGCCGATAGTCAAGCGCCAAGTTACCTAAATGATGAACAACGCGCCCTGCGTAATACCTTACGTGCCCATGCACGTCAGCTTGGTGACAAACTGAGTGATGGCAAGCAAGAGATTGAACGTTTAGCTAACGAGATGGCGTACGAGCATTGGCACCGCATGTTGTTTGCTCGTTATTTAGAACAAAACAATCTGTTGATGTATGACGAACATACGCCAGTTACGTTAGAAGAATGTTTTGAACTAGCGGAAGAAGAGCCAGATTGCAAAGACGGCTGGGAACTCGCTGGTCGTTTAGCGCAAAAAATGCTGCCACAAATCTTCCGTGCCGATTCGCCAGTATTTGCAATCAAGTTGTCGATTAACCACATCAATGAACTGGAAAACCTGATTGCCGCACTTGATCCTGCCACTTACCAAGCGCAAGACAGCTTGGGCTGGTGTTACCAGTTTTGGCAAACCAAGAAGAAAGATCAGGTTAACAAGTCTGGAGTGAAAATTGGTGCGCAAGAGTTAAGCCCGGTAACGCAGCTCTTTACTGAGCCTTATATGGTGAGCTTTTTACTGGATAACGCACTCGGTGCTTGGTGGGCGAACAAGCGCTTAACGCAAGATGATTTAATTCGTGCAAACAATGAGCAAGAGCTTCGTGACTTAGCGGCTATTCCAGGTGTTCCTCTGGAGTATCTACGTTTTTCTAAAGATGAAGAGGCAGGACTATGGAAACCAGCAGCGGGTGGGTTTGAAAAATGGCCTGAGAACTTATCAGAGCTTAAAACACTTGATCCTTGCTGTGGCTCAGGTCACTTCCTGGTAGCTGTTTTCCTAATGCTTGTTCCTATGCGTATGCAGCTTGAAGGATTGTCTGAGAAACAAGCTGTGGACGCGGTACTGCGCGATAATATTCATGGTCTAGAGCTTGACCAACGCTGTGTCGAACTGGCGGCATTTGCGCTGGCTTTAGAAGCATGGCGTTATCCAAATGCAGGTGGTTACCGAGCATTGCCTGAGCTTCAATTAGCTTGTTCTGGTATGTCGATTGCTGAAGCGCAAAAAGAGTGGAAAGACTTAGCCAAAGGCGACGAAGAATTAACAGATGCTATTGCTTGGATGCAGCATACCTTCAAAGATGCTCCAACTTTGGGTAGTTTGATAGACCCAACTAAAGCCCTAGAAAGTGGGCGCACCCCACCTTGGGAATTGCTTCAAAGTGAATTATCGTATAAGAGCGAAGCAACAAGCGAAGCTAAAACTACAGCCCAAGGCCTTGCAAAAGCTGCGGGGATACTTAGTGAACAATTTCAATGGGTTATTACAAATGTCCCTTATCTAACTCGATCAAAACAGTCTCCAAAATTGATGAGTTACTGTGAAAGCAATTATCCTACTTCAAAGAATGAATTGGCCTTTGTATTTACTGAAAAGTGCAGGTCTTTATCACATGAAAATGGGTGTGTTTCTCTAGTCAAGCCACAGAACTTTATATTTATGGCTAGGTATAAAGAGTATCGACAAAAAATGTTTACGGATTTTGGTATTGATGTTGTTGCTAGACTAGGGGCAAGAGCTTTCGAGTCTATTTCTGGAGAAGTTGTAAATATTTGTTTGTTGCAATTTACTAAAACTCAAGACAGGGACTTTTTGGTTTCATTAGACCTTGCTGAAAATAGCTCTTATGAATCTAAGACAAGCCTATTGAAAGAGACAAACCTAGATTTAGTTTCATTTAACTCTGTTTGCAAGAGTTCAGATTACCTACTAGGAGCTACTTCAGATAATAATTCTGAGCTAAAGGTTTACGCTGACAGTTATCAAGGCTTGCGAACGGGCGATGCAAATAGGTTTGTCTGTCAAGTTTGGGAACAAAAAGATATATCTAAGTGGGATTACTTCCAAACATCTAGCTCGGATAATGGTGAAGTGTTCTCTGGTTACACGAGTTTAATTCTATGGGAAGGTGGTTCTGGCCAGCTGCAAAAATACGCTAATGAAAACAGGTCAAAACTTCATGATATGCATGAAAGTGGGAATCGTTCGTGGGGTAAAAGAGGTATTGCTATTGGTCAGATGACAATAAGGGCTACTTATTATAACGGTGAGAAATATGATAACCCGATAGCAGTATTGACACCTAAAAACAATGATGACTTCGAGGTGCTATTTGCATTCTTAAACGATAGTTCATACAAGGATGAAGTAAAGTCTATAAACCGAGGTATTTATGTTACGAACGCGGCATTATTGAAAGTGCCTTTCGATCACGAAAAGTGGTCTAATTTAGCGAAGGAAATGTATCCTTTTGGCGTCCCAAAACCATACTCTAGTGATTGTACGCAGTGGATTTTTCATGGTCATCCATGCGCATCAGTTATTTGGGACGAAGAGGCTAAGACAACTGTCGTAAGTAATAATCGCGAAGATGATTCAGTATTTCAAGTCGCTGTTGCCCGTTTGATGGGTTACCAATGGCCAGCAGAACTTGACGCGCAAATGGAACTTGCGCCTGAAATGCGTGAAGTGATGAAGAAGAACGCTGATTTTGCTGGTTTGATTGATGATGACGGCATTGTCTGTATTCCAGCAGTACGTGGTGAGAAAACCGCTGCAAAACGCTTGGCGGATATTTTATATAAAGCTTACGGTGATACCTGGAGCAGTTCGGTAGAAGATAAATTGCTCAAAGCAGTAAAAGCCAAAGATTGGGAAAGCTGGCTGCGTGATAAGTTCTTTGATCAACACTGTAAGCTGTTTCAACACCGTCCGTTTATTTGGCAAATTTGGGATGGTCTCAAAGATGGCTTCTCCGTATTAGTCAATTACCATAAGCTCGATTACCAAGGCTTAGAACGCTTAATTTATACCTACCTTGATGACTGGATTAGTACCCAGAAGCGTGAACTTGCCGATGGTATCGATGGTGCGGATATTCGTTTAACTGCAGCAGAAAATCTTAAAGCTCAACTAGAAGCCATCCTAGAAGGTGAAAAAGGCCTCGATATTTTTGTGCGTTGGAAGCCTTTGGAAGAGCAACCGATTGGTTGGAACCCCGATCTAAATGATGGTGTACGGCTTAATATTCGCCCGTTTATGCTGGCCAAAGATATGGGGAAAAAAGGCGCAGGTGTATTGCGCGCTAAGCCAAATATTAATTGGAATAAGGACCGCGGCACGGATGTGGAATCGGCCCCTTGGTATCATCTTGGTGTGGAATACGGCGGTAATGAGGGCGACCGTATCAATGAGCATCATTTGACATTGGCAGAGAAAAAAGCGGCACGGGAGCAGACGCAATGATTAAGTCTGTAGAAAATTACGCGGTATCCGCACTGTTCAGCGTAGATGAAAAAGTCATCTATGCAATTCCTCGGTATCAACGTGAATATACTTGGGGAAAATCACAGTGGGATACGCTATTTGAAGATTTACTTGAGAATGATCCTAGCTATTTTTTAGGGTCGATTATCTGTATTAATCAAAGTAATGATGCGCTAGCGGTTCAGTCCTTAGAATTGGTTGATGGTCAACAGCGAATGACCACGTTGTCACTGCTAATGGCTGCCATTTACTATCGTTTTAAAAATTTAGGTATCGAGCTTGAGTTTGACCAACAATTAGAACTACATAACTTAAAGCATAAGTTGGTATTGAAAACTAATACCGATAAAACACGCTTAGTGCCTCAAGTGCAAAACAGTAATCAGCAAGATTATTTCTTGGTACTACACCAGGCTGGGATTTTAGCCGATGCTGAGTCTGTACCTTATGCAGGCAATCGCAGAGTATCTCGGGCCTTTTGGCATTTTTGTGGTCGTATTGATGAATATTTAACTGAGATATCAGACCCAATTAAGGCATTGTCAGAACTCATCGAAAAAGTAAATACAGCTACCTTGGTTAAGATTGAAGTGGCGAGTCATTCTGACGCTTATACGTTATTTGAATCATTGAATAACCGTGGTGTACCGCTAACAGCTATTGACCTCATTAAAAATAAGCTGCTTGCTCGTTTAGAAAGTGATGATGCCGGGCAAATTGATAAGCATTTTAATAGCTGGATGAAGGTGCTTGGCTATCTTGGTGATGACTATGGGATTCAAGAACGTTTCTTTCGCCAATATTACAATGCGTTTAAGCCTAAGTTAAAAGAGATTGTCAGTGTGCCAGTGGCCACCAAGTCGAATTTAATTCAGGTTTATGAAAAGCTGATCTCTAACGATGCAGGCAAGTTTTTGCAAAAAATGCTGAAACATTCGGCACTGTACGCCCAGATTATTGGTAATCAATCGGTACCAGAGCAACCGGCGTTAACTAACTTGCTGAAAGATTTAGAGCGCGTTCAAGGCGTTCCATCTTACTTATTACTGATGTTACTTTTTGCCAAGCGCGAAACGCTGGATCTGTCTTTTGAGCAAATAGCACAAGTGACAAAGTTGTTGATTGCATTTTTTGTTCGAAGAAACACCACCGATAAACCTGCCACGCGTGATTTGACGCGAATTTTTATGGAACTCACGGCTGGCATTCCTGATCTTAAGGGTGCACCAATAGTTGAGCTGATTGCAGGAAATCTGTCTCGAGTAAGCGCAGACGACGAAACATTTAAAAAGTATCTGTCAGGCAATCTATATCAAGACAATACTGCGGTGTGTCGTTATGTGTTATGCGCAATAGAACAAAGCCAAATGACCAAAGAAAGCGAACGTGATTTATGGGTGGTGAAAGGCAATCAATTTGTGTGGACTATCGAACATATCTTCCCACAAGGTGAGAATATTCCCGATTCATGGGTAGCTATGATCGCCGATGGTAATGCGCAGTTAGCAGAGCAGTATCGAGAATCCCATGTGCATAAACTCGGTAATCTGACCATCTCAGGGTACAACAGTACGCTTGGTAACAAGAGCTTTGCTGATAAGCGAGATCGGAAAGATCAAAAAGGTAGCCCTGTGGGCTACAACAATGGTTTGTACTTAAACCAAGAGCTAGCGCAGGCTGAAACTTGGTCAGTCTCACAGATAGAACAACGAACGGCAGTTTTAGTGGATAAGATACTGACGATGTATCCACTGCCAGTGGACAATACCGTGGCGTAATACTGATGATGCTAATAGAAAACTTAAAACAACAACTGCGTGACAGCGCTGCTTACAACAAAAGCGTGCAGGTTGAGCCTGCGGCTATCTTGTGGACGGATATTGATAAACAGTGGCAGTCCGCTATGCCATTTATCAAGCAACATTTACCGGAATTGATTGAGCTTGGTGAATATCAACCTGAACAGCGTATTGGCCCTGCTATTTGGGTGAAATGCGCTATTGCTGGTGTGCTGGAAGAGTGTGTGCTTCCACAAGATAAAACGCCGATTATTTATTTACCAGGTATTGGCCGTAAGGATTTACGTGCGATTGAGCAGTGCCCTGAGTTTTTAAAACCGTTGGCAGAGTTACAGTATCGTGGTTGCTGGTGGGCGTATAACACTGCGGGACGTGATTGGAGCGTGGGGTCATTTTTAACCAATCCGAAAGTCGGCTTAGAACTTGATTTAGCCAAAGATAAAAAGACCCAAGCAGCCATATTACAAGTTCTGCCCGACTTATTAGAAACCCCTGTTGCCAAGCTTAAAGGTAAAAAACTTGAAGCTGAAGATTTCTACTCTATTGTGTTGGATGACATCGCGCGTGACATTCTGGGTTGGTTAAATAATCCACAAGAGAAAGCCGCATTGTGGCAGGGGAGTCGTTGGAATATTTTTACAAACTCGTGTCAAGCTCAGTTCGGTTTCACCCCTGACAGCAACCACCACGAACAAGCGCTACATCTGTTATGTCAAGCTGAAGGCGCATGGGAAAGTATCTGGCAGCGGTTTGAGGAAACCGCGAATAATCTCCCATTACTGGTTGAACAACTGGCTAACGTTGAGCCCACTGATCTTAGTGTGCTCTATCCTGAACACTATTTATCGAGTAATACTGCGGATGAGTCGAACATCGAAACTGCACTGCGTAATGCGTTAGGCAAGGATCGAGAGGTGATATCGACCACATTGGGGGCGCTTTGGTTGCAGCAGCAACCGCGCAAAAATTGGTTGTGGTATCGATTGGATAAATCCCCTTGGCTCGCGGTACTTGAAGATCTCATCACAGTGTTAGAACAGACCGAGATTACTTTTTCGGGCAGTAATCCGGAGTCAATGGCCGACAATTATCAGCAGCGTTTTTGGCAGGCTGATGCGGCCGTATTAGCAGCAATGGGGAAAGCCCAGGATATTCACCAGCAAGAACTTATCGCCAATGTATTAGCGGTGATATATACACCTTGGTTGGAACAGACTACGCTCAACTTCCAACAGCTTGTGGCACAACATGGTTACCCAGGCGACAACCAAATTAAAGAGAGTACGGCTCACTATCAGGTCGGTAGCCAAGTGGTGTTCTTTGTCGATGGTTTGCGTTTTGATACTGCAAAAACTCTCGAACAGAAGCTGGCAAAATATGGCATTCAGGTTGAGCTGACGTCTCGTTGGTCTGCGCTACCATCGTTGACTGCGACGGCGAAAGCGGCGGTTACGCCATTGGCGGATATGTTAACAGGTTTGGAAGGCAATGATGATTTCATACCGGTACTAGCAGATACCCAAACTGCATTTAGTAGTCATTATCTGAGAAAGTTACTTGCTGACAAAGATTGGCAATATCTGGACGGTCTCGAAACAGGTGAGCCGAAAGGCTACGCTTGGGTACAAACAGGGGATTTAGATAAATTGGGGCATCGACAGCAACGTAAAATGCCACAATATATTGACCAGGTGTTGGATGATATCGTCGCTAGGATCCGTGGCTTGGTGGATGCTGGATGGCGACGCATTAAAATTGTTACTGATCACGGTTGGCTGTGGGTGCCAAATGAATTACCGGAAGGTGAATTGCATAAGTCGCTGGGTAAAAATCGCCAGCGTCGTTGTGCTATTTTGAATGAGAATGTTCATCACGATGGCTTAATTGTGCCTTGGTACTGGAACCCGAGCGTATCAATTGCAATGGCACCCGGTATTTCAAGTTTTGTTGCGGGTGATTATTACAATCATGGTGGCTTGTCTATTCAGGAGTGTTTGACGCCAGTGCTTAAGATCACTAAAAGTGTTGAGTAGCCATGACGGAGCAAGAGATCACTGAAAAGGCGATTAAAGAAGCCAAAAAGATGAAAAAGGAAGTAGCATCAAAGCTTGTTGATGCTTTTCCCTTGGAAGATCTGCCTGTTTCAGTGTTTATGGCTGGCTCCCCAGGTGCGGGTAAAACAGAGACGGCTCGCGCGATGATTCGCGCATTTGATAACGATCATGGCTTAGGCTTAGTTCATATTGAGAATGATGAACTGAGAAAAGAGTTTGAAGATTATAACGGCTTGAATTCGCCTCTGTTTCAACGTCCCGCTACACTGTTAGTTGAGGCTATTCATGACCGCGCATTAAAGCGCAATGTAAGTTTCATTTTGGACTCAACACTCTCTAGCTTTGACAAGGCAAAAGACAACATTGAACGCTCTTTAAAACGGTCGCGTTACGTGCTTATTATCTTTGTTTATCAGGAACCTGAACAAGCATGGAAACTGGTGAAAGCGCGGGAGAAAGTTGAAGGCAGGCGAGTACCTGAAGCAGTGTTTGTTGAGCAGTTTCTGGAATCACAACGCGTGGTAAGTGAACTTAAACGCCATTTTAAAGACAAAATTAATATTACGTTCATCGAAAAAAACATTGACGGTGACAACGATAACCCCCACTTTAATGTGACTGACATTGACGCGTTATTGCGCAAAAAGTACAATCGCCAGTCCTTAGAAGCCATCGTTGGCCTAAATCCAGTTACATAAGGGAGGAAGTGATGCTATCTAAGCGTGAAAGAGTTAAATCAACAGCTTTCTCTGATTTTGTGCGTAATGCATCATCTAGAGAGAAAAAGAAGTTCTTTGACAAGATTGTGAAAGAGACCATTCAAGAACAGAAAGAGATGATCGCTAAGGCAAGCAAAGCTGATTGCTACTAAGCATGTTCTATGACGATAAGCCGCTTTTTATAGCGGCTTTGTTATTTAAAGATACTGTCACTGCGAATTTTTGAAATTTGGATTGGATCTTGCCGTTTTTGGTCGGTGAGTGACTGAGAAAATTCGCCCCGTTGATAAAGTAGAATGAGAGTATTGTCATATTCGCAGCCGAGAACTTGGCAAATTTCTGTCATGTCATCGGCATCCATTGCACGTTTAAAAGCATCTTTTTTGCGTGATAAATTGTAAGTGCTAAAGATAGTTGCCATTACGCGTTTATCTGCCGTTATTTCTCCACCGCCAGGATTTACCACTTGGTTGAATTCCACCTCAATGCCATCGTTCAATTTAGCAGTGAAATCAATTGCTCTTGATTTAGCACAACTTGGCGTGTAGTCGTCATAAGTGACACCATTGACCCATTGCGCTTTAATCCAGTTTTTGTCGTCGCCTTTCATGGCTCGACCACTTTTCGGGTAGGGTGTTCCTTCTGCTAAAAATTCACCGCGGATGAGCTGAATGGCTTCAAGCACCTCAGGATCAGACGTATAGGCACTAAAATCAGCGTCTATACAGGAGAGCTTGGCGGGCACGGCGATATATCCCTTAGTTAGATAGGTCGCGGAATCATCAAGTTTTTTAGTGAGTTGAACTTGTGGTTCCGGTGCGATCATTGTGCCGCGATCGAATCCTCTCACCTGATACTTGTCGCAGATATCTTCAAAGAGTTGGTGTAAACCTTCAAAGTCTTCAGAATCATCTTTGGCTTCAAGATGATCGAGCAGATCTGAATAAGCTCTCACTGCATCTAGGTTGGTAAAGTGTTTGGCTTGGGTATTTTGATGATAACCACATGCTCTGCCGACGTTAGCTTGAACAACGGCTGCAATATTCGCGACTGTGCTATCCCAGGTGTTGATCAAGCTTTCTTTCATATTTTGGCCAAAGTTCACACCAGCGCGAAAGCCCGCCACAGTGATTGCAATCAGTTTGTCGTCGAACATTGCTGCTGTTTCATATTCCGACTTGAAGTCATCAATACTGCAAAGTTCGTGCTCAGCGACTCCGACAAGCTTTTGGCCGATAATGTAGATTTGCTCTTCGGCAATACCATGAGCCATCAGCACTTGTTTGGCAGTCTTAGCTTGACTGGATGGGACTCTGATGAGTGACCAACCTGGCCCTTCGTGTTCCATAAATTGACGAATGAAACGCTTTTGTAATAACGAATCATCACAAAAATCCCGTTGATCTTCACTTAACTTGATAAGTTGGTTGTGTCGATGCATTTCGCGGATTCCATGGTAGTCACTGCCCGTTTTATGGAACACCAGCTTAGTGTGGAAATTATGTCTTAGGATTGAATCGGCGCCAGCAGAATAGAGCGCACTGAATGGTGTTGCTGAGATAAAAACAATACAACATTCCGTGTTTTCTTTTTCGATGTAGTCAAATACCCGACTGTATCTAATAGCCTCAATGTGGCTGCCATAGTGGCATTCATCAATGATAATGAGTTTGGGAGCCTGGTGTTTAAAGTCGGTTACTAAAGCGGATTCGAAATTGGCAAAGTTACTTATAACGATGTTAGGTGTCGGAGCTAAGTCTCTTTTGGCTTGTTCCTGTAATGCCACATCAGCCATGGTAACTAAGTACAAGGTATCCTTTAGACGTTTTCTATCGCAGATTGCTTCATCTGACAGGGCAAGGCGTTGTAATCCAGCAAGTACAAGAGCGATACCTGACTTTCCTGATTGCATTTCTGCGGCAACGACGACAGCTCGAGCGCCTGCCGAAAACTTGTCAAAAGTCTTCTTAGCCGCAATTCGTTGATGCTCATAGGTTGTTTCAATCGCTCGTTGTACGTGCTGCCGATGTTGTTCTGCAATATTCATAGTCAGAGAATCACTCAGTAGACTGCCTGTGTTTTATCAGAAAAGTGGGATTCGTCGCTTAGTTGTCCGGTTTTCTCTGGCAGTTCATTGTGTTGTTTTTTGGCTAATGAGCGGTCAATATCGTATTCACCGCGCTTATAGAGCACCATCATGGTGTCATCTCTTTCGATGCCAAAGTGATCGCACATCTGATAAACATCTTCTTGTGACATGATTTTTTTTGCCACATCACGACGAGAAATGTTGTAAACACTAAATATGGCTGCAGTGATGAGTTTGTTCTCTGATAGTTCTCCAGAACCTGGCGCTACAACGCGGTTAAACTCGAGTTCTTCGCCATCATCAAGCATTTGGGTATACATAAATGTTTTTTCTTTCTGTGTACCGTCTGCCCGCGCTTTTTCTGGATTATCAAAACTATCCCCGTTAACCCAGTGTGCTTTAATCCAATTTTTTCCTGCGCCACGCATGGCTCTGCTACCTTTTACACAAGGTGCGCCCTTAGCGGTAAATTCTTTGCGAATAATTTCTATCGCTTGCAGAAAATGCTTGTCTTGAGTGTATTGCCTAAAATTGGCATCTTCGTCGAGAAGTTTGGCTGGCACAGCAACATAACTATCAGTTTTGTAAGTCTCTACGTCCCCGATAGGTCGACGGCGTTTGTATTTTATTGTGAGTCCCACATCTAAGCCATTAACTTGATATTCCTGGCAGATGTCATCGAAAAACTCTTTGAGCCCTTCGAAATCTGATGCTGCCTGGTCTGAACAAGTTTGTTCTAGATGATTGAGGATTGCACCGTAAGCTTCAGTGGCATTTAAGTTTGTATAGTGAGTGGACTCGTTATTGCCGTGATAACCGCACGCTCGTCCAATGTTTGCTTGAACAACAGCCGCAACACTCGCAACTGTGCTATCCCATGTTGAGATGAGATTGTTTTTCATCATTGCACCGAAGTTGATGCCCGCGCGTGCACTGGCGACGGTAATTGCAATTAGCTTATCTTCGAACAATAATGCGTCATCAAATTCTTTTTTAAAGCGTTCAATTGAGCAGTGTTCATCTTCAGGCACACCACTCAATGAATTACCAATAATGTAGATTGAGTTTTCATCAATACCTTGGGTTTTAAGAAATTGCTTGGCTTCCATAGCTAAGCCAGCAGGAACCCTAACTAGCGACCAACCCATACCTTCATGCTGTTTAAATTGATTGATAAATGCATCGCGTTCAGCGGACGGGAACAGAAAATTGCGATTATCATCGATGAGTGCTTTTACTTTGTCATTACGTAACATTTCGCGAACGCCGTAGTACTCATCACTTGTTTTATGAAAAACCAGGCGAGTATTAAAGTCGCGTCTTAAAATCGAATCCTTGAGCGCTTTTGCTGCAATATCATTAGCTTCTTCTAAAAGCTCTAGGTCTTGGTTTGATTCTGCTTCTGTTTTGGCTTCGAGTGCTTCTTGATATTCGGTTTCTGCACCATACAGCGCACCAAACGGCGTTGCAGAAATAAATACCACGTTACAGCTGTCATTCTCTAGCTCTAGGTAATCAAAGATTTTGCTATAGCGAACCGCTGCGACATTGGACCCATAGTGGCATTCGTCAATGATAATCAGTTTAGGGGGATTGCCTTTGAACTCACTTTCTAGCGTTTTTTCAAAATTGACGAAGTTACTCACGACGACGTTTTTGGCTAACTTAAGATCTGCTTCAGCTTGCTCTTTTAATGCAGTATCAGGCATCGTGACAAGATAGAGAGTGTCTTTAAGTTGTGTACGGTCACAAATTTGTGCATCAGTTAAGCTCAACCGCTGCAGACAGCATAATGCCAGCGCAATTCCTGATTTACCCGCTTGCATTTCCGCGGCAGTAACAACGGCCCTGACTTGCTCACTTGATAATGCATTAAAAGTTTTCTGTGCAGCATTGATTTGATGAGAGTGCAGTGCGTTACTATCTAAAATTTGCTGCACTTTTTGACGCATGTTTTGAGCTTTTGAGTCCATTCTGGCTACCTTATTTTAAATTTCAAATACTATAACACGTTAATTTTAAGTAATAAATTTTAAACACCGCATGTCTAATTGAAATTGTGAAGCAAGATTTCTATCTAGTCTGGTAAGTGGCGACTACACCTGCATGATGCCACTGATGTTTAAGTTAATGTGTTTGTGTATACCTTAATGTAGTTGCAGATCTGTTGCTGAGTAATGCATATACAGCAAAGATGAAAACGCCGTAATTTATAGTGCAAATATTTATTAAAAATATGATCTTAGTGAGTAGAAAAGGTTGAGTCTTATCGTGTAGCATGTGTCACATTCAAGCTTGCGTAAGGATTACCATGCCTGTTCCTCCCCCTTGCACGACATTTATTTGTTCTAATTGCGACTGGCACAAAACAGTAGTGTTCAAAAGTGATGTTATTACGCGTGGCTACAACTGGTTTGATGTATGTCCTAAGTGTGGTGGGGCGCTTGAAAAACGTCCTGCAACGATGATTGAGACTGGTTTATCGAAATTGACCAATATCTTCGTAAGATAATCAGTACTTTTAATTTTTTGTCAGGGATTGACGCAGTCTATATTTCTGGCTTTGTGATAAGGATTGTTGCATGTCTCAAGAAGTCATCACCAAATTTTCCGATTCTGTTGTGGGTCGCAGCAATATTTTGCAGCACATAGCCTGCATGCCCACCCCTCAATTTGCTCATCTACCGAATATGCACAAGGCTCTCAAGTGCCGGCTAGTCATCATTAAAATTTTGAAAGGAATGAAATAATTCATGAGCGACAACGCAATGCATGAACAGCAATTATTGCCCTACGAGTTACGAACACCACGAATTACACTTGAGAGTGATGTTATTTTAGCTCCAGAAACGCGCCGAATGTTTGAGGAAGCAATTGGCGCTATGCGTCATCACAAAACGATTTACACGGACTGGGGATTTGAAGCTGTAGATCCTATGGGACGTAATATGGTGCTCAACTTGTATGGGCCACCAGGAACAGGGAAAACACTGGCTGCAGAAGCTCTTGCAGGTACTTTAGGACGTCAATATTTCCACATAGGAATTTCGGAACTGGAAAGTAAATATGTTGGTGAAACAGCTAAGAATATCTCTTTGGCATTCAAAGCTGCCGCGATAGAAGGCGCAGTTATTTTCTTCGACGAAGCAGATACCTTACTTGGAGCGAGATTATCATCCGTTACCCAAGGAATAGATAATGAAATAAACGCTATGCGTTCAACGTTACTTATTGAATTAGAACGATTTGATGGAATAGTGGTTTTTGCAACGAATTTTGCAAAAAATTATGATAACGCTTTTGTAAGCCGTATTCGTTATCACATCGAGTTTAAACTTCCGGATATTGAAGGCCGTAAACGCTTGTGGCACAGGATGTTAGTTCCTGGCGTACCGCTTGAAGAAGATCGCCATGACATTATTGAACGTTGTGCGCATGCATCAGATGGATTATCAGGACGAGAAATTCGAACAGTGCTACGCACTGCTTTTCCAAGGGCTCTAGTTGAATGCCATAAAGAGCCAATAGTGAAATGGCAACATTTTGAGTCGGCGATAGCTGATGTACGCTCTGCAAACAGTAACGTCGGAATTAACCGTAAAAATGTAGTAAGTAATGCAAA
>AACY020557279.1_pt1 | contig 60329 bp, 62 predicted proteins | sample 267378 | NCBI WGS metagenome assembly AACY02 (sample SAMN02954345, study PRJNA13694) | marine metagenome | biome: aquatic; feature: ocean; material: water; isolation source: isolated as part of a large dataset composed predominantly from surface... | reverse complement strand
GCAGCGCATTCGTCCACGCATCCATTCCCTGAAGTGCCGCAACGCTTCGCTCGTCTCGAGGCGTTCCGGCGCATAGCACAGGTAGTGCCCCTGCGCGTCGACTTCGACGGGTGCATCGAACGGTTCGACGAGCGTGCCGGCCGCGAGATTGTCCGCGATCAGGAAACGCGGCACGAGCGCGAGCCCGAGTCCCGCCTGCGCGGCCTGGATCAGCACCGAATACTGTTCGAAGCGCGGCCCGGCGAGGGCGTTCATCTGCGTCGCGCGATGGCGTTCCGCCCACGCAGACCACGCGATTTCCGCCTGCTCGTGCACGAGGCGCGGCGCCGTGACGGCGTCGGCGGGCGTGCGCAATGCGTGCCGCTCGCCGAATTCACGCGTACAGACCGGCACGAAGGTTCGCCCGTCCAGGTAATCGCTTCGCACCCCTTCCCAGGCGCCGTCGCCGTAGCGGATCGCCGCGTCGAGCCCGAACGGGAAGATGTCGCCGTGCGCGAGATGGCGGCGAAAGCTCAGCGTGACGCTCGGGGCGACGGCCAGGAAGCGCGAGAGCCGCGGGACGAGCCACTTGGTCGTGAACGTCGGCACGCTGGCGATCGTCAGCAGGTCGTCGTTCTCGCGCGCGCTCAGCAGTTCGATCGACGCGTTGCCGATCTCGCGCAACGGGCCGGCAACACGTGCGTAGTACACCTGCCCGGCACGCGTGAGCACGAGGCTGCGCCCCTCGCGCACGAACAGCTTCACGCCGAACAGCGCCTCGAGATTCGCGATCTGCCGGCTGACCGCACTGGGCGTCAGGCTCAGTTCGCGGGCCGCGTAGGAGAAGTTCAGGGTCTTCGCAGAACAGGTGAATGCGTGCAGTTCCGAGACGTTCGGATACAGGTGCTTCATCGCGACTATTCCTTCGGCGCACAGATCGATGCGGGCTTTGTACGTTTTTTTCATGACGATGCCATGTCGACTCCGCACACTGCGGCCATCCAGAAAACGCGCGACAGCCCCGCCCGGCGGACGTTGCGCGGTGTCTTCGTCTCTTGTCCGCGAGTGTTTTCATGCCTGCGTCTACCGCCCCGGCCCTGGCCGATGGTGTTCCGATTCCGCGTAACAGGCCGGTGCGTCCGCGTGCCGGACGCCTCTTGCTGCACGCGCTCGTCGCGGTGTTCGGGCTCTACCTGTTGCTGCCGATCGCGCTGCTGCTGATCGGCTCAGTGGGCCAGTCGTGGACGAACACGCTGCTGCCGACCGGCTTCACCTGGCACTGGTTCGCCGATCTCGCCGGAAATCGCAGCTTCACCCGCGCATTCGGCGTGAGCCTGACGGTGGCGCTGGCGTGCTGTGCGCTGAACGCCGCGGTCGGCCTGCCGCTCGCGTATGCGCTGCATCACCGTGCGCAGGCCGGGCGCGGCATGGCGACCCGCCTCGTGATGCTGATGCCGGTGGCCGTGCCCGCGCTGACGCTCGGCTTCGGCTATATCGCGATCTTCAGCGGCGACACGCTGCCGTGGCTCGGCACGCTGCCGCTGATGATCGCGGCCCACGCGGTGCTGACGCTGCCGTACCTGCTGCAGACGCTGCTCAGCGATCTGCGGCACCTCGGGCTCGCGCGCCTCGAGGCCTGTGCGGCGACGCTCGGTGCGACGCCGCTGCGCCAGTTCGTCACGATCGTGCTGCCGAACCTGCGGCACAGCCTGTTTTCGGGGCTCGTGATGGTGGCCGCGCTGTCGATCGGCGAATTCCAGATATCGAACCTGATCGCGGGCTTTCGCTACCGCAACTATCCGATCGTGCTGCTGCAGGCGTTCTACGGCGCGTCGGGGATGGCGTGCGCGGCGACCGTCGTGCTGCTCGTCCTCGCCGTGCTCGCGACGCTCGTATCGGTCGGCACCGTGCAACGTATGAAGTGAGTCCGTCATGAGTCTCGAGTTCGAACACGTCAGTTTCCAGTATCCCGGCGCGCGGCACGGCGTCGACGACGTCACGCTGTCCGCCGCGCAAGGCGAGCTGCTCGCGGTGATGGGGCGCAGCGGCTCCGGCAAGTCCACGCTGCTGCGGCTCGCGGCCGGCCTGCTCGACGGCGGCAGCGGCCGCATCGCGATCGGCGGCGCCGACATGGCCGGCGTGCCGGTGTGGCGGCGCGAGGTCAGCATGGTGTTCCAGCATTACGCGCTGTTCCCGAACCTGTCGGTGGCCGACAACGTCGCGTACGGGCTGAAAATGCGCGGCGTCGCGGCCGAGGTTCGGCGGCGTCGCGCGCGTGACATGCTCGAGCGGGTCGGCCTCGCGGCGCATGCAGAACGCGGCATCGCGATGCTGTCCGGCGGGCAGCAGCAGCGTGTCGCGCTCGCGCGTGCGCTCGTGATCGAACCGAAGCTGCTGCTGCTCGACGAGCCGCTGGCGGCGCTCGATGCCGGCATCCGCCATCAGCTGCGCGACGAGATTCGCGCGCTGCAGCGTGCGTGCGGCGCGACGACGCTGCTCGTCACGCACGACCAGGACGAGGCGCTGAGCATGGCCGACCGCGTCGCGATCGTCGACGGCGGGCGGGTGCTGCAGGTGGGCACGCCGCGCGACCTGTACGAGCGGCCCGTGTCCGCGCAGGTCGCGCGCTTCGTCGGGCATTCGACGCTGCTGCGCGGCCGCGTGACCGCGCACGATACGGTCGACGTGCGGTTCGCGACGCTGCGCGTCGAGACCGGCGGGCACCGGCCGGGCGCCGAGGTCGAGGTGCTGGTGCGGCCGGAGCACGTGGAGGCCGATCCGCCGGCGCACGGCGTGAACCGCATCGACGGCGCGCCGGGCGACGTGCGCTACTTCGGCGCGACGCAGCGCTACGACTTCATTCCCACCGGCTCGGCCGACCCGTTGCTGTGCGAAGGCCGCGTGCCGGCCTCCCGGCGGATCGCGATCGACCCGCGCCATCTGCTCGTGCTGCCGGCCGCGCCGGAGGCGCAATGACCCCTTTCATTCAACGGAGAATCTCGATGCCTGCAGGCCACCCTCTTGTGAAAACCCTACGCGCCGGCGTGCTGGCGCTCTGCGCGTTCGCGGCGCTGGCCGTCGCGCCCGCGCACGCCGCGCCGCTGTATCCGGGCGAGGACGCGCTGTATGCGAAGGCCGCCGACGAAGGGCTCGTCGTGTCGTTCGACACGGGCCCCGAATGGGCCAACTGGAAGGCGCTGTTCGCCGAGTTCCGCAAGCGCTATCCGAAGGTCGAGATCACCTACAACGACATCGGCTCGGCCGCGACCGTGGTGTCGCTCGACAAGTCGCGCCGCCGTCCGCAGGCCGATACCGCGTACTACTTCGCCGCGTCGGCGCTCGACGCCGAAAGCAAGGATGTCGTCGCGCCGTTCAAGCCGGTCAACTTCGACAAGCTGCCGGACGTGTTTCGCTCGACGGACGGCCGCTGGTTCGCGGTGCACTCGCTGAACATCGCGTTCCTCGTCAACCGCAAGCTCGTGAAGAACGTGCCGCAGCGCTGGTCCGACCTGCTGAAGCCGGAGTATCGCAACGCGGTCGTCTATCTCGACCCGCGTTCGACCGGGCAGGGGCAGGTCGCCGTGTTCGCGGCAGCATATGCGAACGGCGGCAGCGTCGAGAACCCGAAGCCCGGTACGGAATTCTTCGGCAAGCTGAAGCGCGCGGGCAACGTGCTGCGCGTCGAAGGCACGACGCCTTATGCGAAGTTCGTGAAGGGCGAGATTCCGATCCTGATCGGCTACGAGAACGACGGCCTGAAGGCGAAGTACGTCGACGGCATGGGTGACGCGGCCGACGTCGTGATTCCGCAGGACGGCAGCGTATCGGCGCCGTACGCGATGAGCCTCGTGAAGAATGGCCCGAACCCGTCCGCCGCGCAGCTCTGGCTCAACCTGGTGATGAGCGACGTCGGGCAGGCGCTGTTCGCGCAGGGCTTCGTGCGGCCGGCCGTGCCCGGCACGCCGGTCGCGCCGGATGTCGCGGCGAAGCTGCCGAAGGCGCCGCAGGTGCGTCCGCTCGACGTGGCGAAGGCGGCCGCGCGCAAGGCCGAGGTCGACCAGCTCTGGTCGCAGGCGACGCTCGGCCAGTAGAGGGCACACGATGCAGACCTCCCTGGCGGAACGCGGTGCGCTGCGCCGCTTCGGCGCGGTGCCGGCGGCGGTATTGCTGGCGGTGTGCTTCGCGCTGCCGCTCGCCGCGCTCGTCGGCTCGGCGTTCACGGATGGCGGCCGTGCGTTCGGTGCGGTGCTGCGCGACCCGCTCGTCGCCGATGCGGTCGCACATTCGCTGGCGCTGGCGGTGGCCGCCGGCACGCTGTCGGTCGGCATCGGCGTGCCGGTCGCATTCGCGCTGGCGGGGCAGTCGCCCGCCCGCCGCCACTGGACGCTCGCGCTGCTCGGCGTGCCGCTCGCGTTCTCCGGGCTGGTGATCGCGTACGGCTTCATCCTCGCGTTCGGCCGCGCCGGCTTCGTCACCACGCTCGCGGCATCGCTGGGCGCCGACCCGACCGTGCTCGGCGGCGCGATCTACACGATGCCGGGGCTGGCGGTCGCGTATGCGTATTACCTGATCCCGCGGGTCGCGCTGATGATCTACCCGGCGCTCGCGAATCTCGACCGGCGGCCGCTCGAGGCGGCACTGACGCTCGGCGCGCGGCCGTGGCGTGCGTGGCTCGACGTCGCGTGGCGCGAACTATGGCCGTCGGTCGCGTCCGCGTGGTGCCTCGTCACGGCGATCGCGCTCGGGACCTACGGCACGGCGCTCGCGCTGGCCGGCACGCAGATCAACATCCTGCCGCTGCTGATGTATCTGAAGCTGTCGGACGGGCAAACCGATTTCTCGCAGGCGGCGGTGCTGTCGATCGTGCTGACGGCGATCTGCACCTGCGTTCTTGCATTGGGGGAAGGCCTTGTACGGCAACGACGTCATGGATGAGTGGTCGGACGCGGCGTGCGACGCGCTGGCGCAACTCGCGCAGCGGCAGCGCGGCACGCGGCGGCATCGCATGCCGGTCGGCGTGATCGGTCCGCGCGAGGCGACCGACGAACAGATGCGGGTCGCGCAGCGGATCGCGCATGCGCTCGCGGCGGCGGGTGTCGCCATCGTCGGCGGCGGCAAGCAGGGCGTGATGGAGGCGGCCGCGCGCGGCGTGCATGCGGCCGGCGGGTGCGCGATCGGGCTGCTGCCGGAAGACGATGCGACGCTCGCGAATCCCTACCTGAGCGTCGCGCTGCCGACCGGGCTCGGCATCACGCGCAACGCGCTGGTCGCGCGTGCGTCGCTGTGCCTGATCGCGGTCGGCGGCGGGCTCGGCACGCTGTCCGAGATCGCGCTCGGGTTGCAGTGGGGCAAGCCGGTGTTCGCGATTTGCGACGCGCCGCGCGTGGCGGGCGCCGAATGCTTCGACGAGGCGGATCCGCTCGTTGCGCGGGTCGCGCGGTGGCTGGCCGATTCGGCGTAGGCCGGCGGCAGGAGGTGCCGGCTGCGCGTCCGGTGTTCGTCTGCGGCGGACTTGAAATGGTGCGGGCAACTCGCCATATTGGCGGTGCATGAACGTTCAATGACACCTCGAGAGGATTCCGGATGCGCCTTCTGCTTGCCCTGCTGTTGCCGTGGTTCCAGTTCTTCACGATCGGCCGCCCGATCGCCGGGATCATCTGCCTGATCCTGCAAATCACGATCATCGGCTGGCTGCCGGCCGCAATCTGGTCGGTGTATGCGCTGAGCCAGTACAAGACCGACCGGAAGATCGAGGCGGCGCTGCGCGAGCGGCGATAGGTCGCTGAAGGGGAATCCGAGCGCTTTCAGCACTGCCTGAAGTAACGGCAAGGATTCTTGTTTCGGCAGAAATCGACATAAGTTGTGATGGGTAGCCGGCCGTGACGGCGGAGCCGTATTCGGCTGCTTCATCGGTTTCCACCTCCTACCCCGCGCCGGCTATCCCGGCGGCGCCCCTTCCAGTTCCTCCGCCCGCGCGAACAGCCAGTCGACGAACGTGCGCAGCGACGGATCGTCGTCGTCGCGATACAGGCAATGAAACGGCGGCGCTTCCAGGTGGATTTCCGGAAACAGCGCGACGAGCCGCCCTTGCTCGATGTCGTCGCGCACCACTGCACGCGGCGCGAGGCATACGCCAAGCCCGCTCGCGGCGGCCTTGGTCATCAGGAAGAACTCGCGATAGAACGGCCCGCGCAGCGTCTCGGTGACGACCGAGCCCGCCTGGTGGAACCAGTATTGCCATGCCTGCGGCAATCCCGCGTAATGCAGCAGCGGCGCATTGCGCAGGTCGGCCGGCGTGCGCACCTGATCGAGCACCGGGTGGCCGGGCGCGCACACCGGCACCGCGACGGTCGCGAGCAGCGGCCGCGACACGAACCCCTTGCGGCGCAACTCCGGCGTGTAGCGACGAACCACGATGTCGCAGGTTTCGTCGAACTGGTCGCGCTCGTTGTCGGGCGTCGTGACGAGTTGCACGTCGATGTCCGGATGTTCGGCCTGGAACGCAGCCAGTTGCGTCAGCAACCATCCGTGCGCGAACGAGACGGACGTGTTGATCCGCACCGGATGGCCGCCGCCGGGTTCGAACATCTGCCCCGTCGCCTGTGCGAGCCGGCCGAGGCAGCTCGCGACGTCGACGAGGTAATGCCGCGCGCGCGGCGTGAGCCGCAACGAGCGTCCGTCGCGCTCGAACAGCTTCTGTCCGAAGAACGATTCGAGCACGCGGATCTGCTGCGCGACCGCGCTCTGGGTCACGTTCAGCTCGTCGGCGGCGAGGGTGAGGCTCTGCAGGCGGCCGGCAGCTTCGAAGCTGCGCAGCGCGTTCAGGGGCGGCAATCGGCGCATCGTGAGATCGCGAAGAAAAGCTACACAGTGGGTCAAAAAATGTCGTTTGTGGCGGTCGGGGCGCGTCCCTATGATGGCGCCGACAGGAGAAAACCGCGATGACGATCATAGCGCCACCCGATTGCCGATCAACCGGAATTCGCCGCCGACTTCGCGCCCGGCGCGCGATGCGTCGCGAGGCAGCGGTGCCGCCGGTGCACGGCCGCGGCGCGCTGGCGCTCGCCTGTGCCGGGCTGCTCGCGGTACTGGCCGGATGTGCGTCGAAGCCGGACAACGAACGCCAGATCGGCAGCGGCGGATCGCTGGTGCGCTACAGTTCCAGCCAGACCGAAGTCGACCTGTCCGAGAGCGAGCAGCAGACGCTGCGCATGATGACCGACCGCCGCTATGCGGGGGCGACGCAGGGGCGCGTACTCGACGCGGTGGCCGGCGTGCTGCGCGCACAGGGTTATGCGCCGGTGACGGTCGATCGCGATTCGGGGCTGATCGAGGGCGGGCGCAGCGATACGCTGATTCCGAAGTGGCGGCAACTGCTGCGCGGCGCGCTGAAGGCGCGCATCGGCGGCTTGCCTGCGAAGCCGGATCACGAGCGGATAGCCGCCGTCGTCACGGTTCGCGTGACGGCGGCGCGCGACGCGATCGTGCGTGCGCGATTCGACCGCACGGTATGGGACAGCAACGGCGACTCGCGGATGAAAACCATCGTCGAGCCCGATTACTACCAGACCTTCTTCGGCGCGATGGACAAGGCGATGTGCACGACGTCGTGCGAGCGGTGATCGGCACGCAGGTGCCGGCGCCGGGGGCGCAAGGGAGGGGCGGGGAACGGCGTGCGCGCGGCCGCCCGGAGAATGGGCGCGGATGCCGGCGCGCCGCCCACTGCATCGGGGCGACGCTGCAGCCGTCGACGAGAAAACGGCTGCCGGATCGTCGCTCGACCCGGCAGCCGCTTCGCCTACTTCACCGCAAACAGCGTCAGGTTCATGAAGATCTTGAACGCATAGCCGAGCGTGACGGCGCCGATCACGCCGCCTGCCCACAGGACGACGAACCACATCCAGCCGCGCATGCGCGGCTTCGGCGCATCGGGCTGGCCATTGGCGGAATCAGTGGTGGTAGTAATGCTGGTCTTCATGGCGCACCTTGCCTCGGAATACCCAGTAACCCATCGTCGTGTAGGCGATGATGATCGGGAGGATAACCGCTGCGCCGACCAGCGTGAAGGTCTGGCTGGAACGCGGTGCCGCGGCTTCCCAGATCGTCATCGTCTGGGGAATCGCATACGGGAACAGCGTGACGAGCAGGCCGACGTAGCCGAGCAGCACGAGCGCCAGCGCGAGCACGAACGGGGTCATGTCATGCCGGGCGCGCACCGCGCGGCGCATCCACACCGCGCAGCCGGCGACCAGGAACGGCACCGGCAGCAGGCGCCAGAACAGCCCCGAATCGAACCAGCGCTGCGCGATGGCCGGATCCTGCAGCGGCGTCCACAGGCTGACGACCGCGATGAAGCCGAGCAACACGACCGTCAGCGGCCATACGACACGATGCAGACGCCGTTGCAGGTCGCCTTCCGTCTTCGCGACGAGCCAGCAGCAGCCGAGCAGCGCATAGGTCACGATCAGGCCGAGGCCGGTCAGCAGGCTGAACGGCGTGAGCCAGTCGAACGCGTCGCCCGCGAACACGCCGTCCTTCACGTTGATGCCCTGCAGGAACGCGCCGAGCGCGATCCCCTGGAAGAACGTCGCGCCGGCCGAGCCGCCGATGAACGCGAGATCCCACAGCTGCTTCGTGCGCCGCGCCTTCGCGCGGATCTCGAACGACACGCCGCGGAAGATCAGGCACACCAGCATGAAGATCAGCGGCAGGTACAGCGCGGACAGCACGGTCGAATAGACGACCGGGAACACCGCGAACAGCCCGGCGCCGCCGAGCACGAGCCACGTCTCGTTGCCGTCCCACACGGGCGCGACCGTGTTCATCATCAGGTCGCGTTCCTTCTCGTCCGGGAAGAACGGGAAGACGATGCCGATGCCGAGGTCGAAGCCGTCGAGCACGACGTACATGAAGAGCCCCAATGCGATGATCGCGGCCCAGATTACGGTGACGTCCATAGGTTTTCTCGTATGCGGAAAGGGTGGGCTCAGACGGTCTCGAGCGGCTCGTCGACGGCCGACATCGGGCGGCGCGCGGTGTGGTCGGGGCGCGTGTCCGGAGTGTCGTCGTGCTTCACGTCGGGCAGCGCGGGGCCGGCCTTCATCAGCTTCAGCATGTAGTACACGCCGGTGCCGAACACGAGGAAGTACACGATCACGAACGTCATCATCGACAGGCTGACCTGCTGCACCGACAGCGGCGATACCGCATGCGCGGTGCGCATCACGCCATACACGACCCACGGCTGGCGGCCGGCTTCGGTCGTGACCCAGCCCGCGAGCAGCGACACGAAGCCGGTCGGGCCCATCACGAGCGCGAAGCGCTGGAACCACTTCGATTCATACAGGCGGCCGCGGCGGCGCAGGAACCAGGCGAGCGCGGCGAGGCCGATCATCGCGAAGCCGAGGCCGACCATGATCCGGAAGCTCCAGAACACGACCGTCGAGTTCGGGCGGTCTTCCGGCGGGAATTCCTTCAGCCCGCGGATCTCGCCGTCCCAGCTGTGCGTGAGGATCAGGCTGCCGAGGTGCGGCACCTTCACCGCGTAGCGGGTCGTTTCCGCCTTCATGTCCGGAATGCCGAACAGGTTCAGCGGCGTGCCGCCCTTTTCGGTTTCCCACAGCCCCTCGATCGCCGCGATCTTCGCGGGCTGGTGCTTCAGCGTGTTGATGCCGTGCTGGTCGCCGATCACGGCCTGCAGCGGCGCGAGCACGAGCAGCAGCCACAGCGCCATCGAGAACATCTTCTTCACGCCCTTGTCGCGGCGGCCCTTCAGCAGGTGCCAGGCGCCCGTCGCGGCTACGACCAGCGCGGCGACGATGAACGCGGCGATCGCCATGTGGAACAGGCGGTACGGGAACGACGGGTTGAAGATGATCGCGAACCAGTCGGTCGGCACGACGCGGCCGTCGACGATCTCGAAGCCCTGCGGCGTCTGCATCCAGCTGTTCGACGCGAGAATCCAGAACGTCGAGATCAGCGTGCCGATCGCGACCATCAGCGTCGCGCCGAAGTGCGCGCGCGGGCTCACGCGGTTCCAGCCGAACAGCATGATGCCGAGGAAGCCGGCTTCGAGGAAGAACGCGGTCATGACCTCGTACATCAGCAGCGGCCCGGTGACGGCGCCCGCGAAGCTCGAGAAGCCCGACCAGTTCGTGCCGAACTGGTAGCTCATCACGACACCGGAGACGACGCCCATCCCGAACGCGACCGCGAAGATCTTCGACCAGAACAGGCAGAGGGTTTTGTAGTACTGCTTGCCAGTCTTCAGCCAGCGATATTCGAGCACGGCGATGAAGCTGGCGAGGCCGATGCTCAGCGCCGGAAAGACGATGTGAAAGGAGACGGTGAACGCGAATTGCAGGCGGGCCAGATCGAGGGCCGAAAGAGCGGTGTCCATACCAGTTGACCGAGGCTGACGATACCCGCCGGCGGGTGCCGGCGGACCCCGGCGGACGGGCGTCGGGGTTGGCTGGAGTATGTGCCGCGATGTTGCACCGCGAAATGCGCCAACTCGTCGCAGATGTCCAGCCCGTCGCGCGCATTTTCGCGGTAAATCGTTGATTCGTATCAAGAAGGATGCGTGCGGCAGGCGCGGCCGCGGCGTGGCGGTCTGACGCACGTGCGGCAATATGGCGCGTCGCGTCATCGGAACGGTTCGATGCCGGCGCAAACCCCGCGTGACAACACGCGGCGCCGCGCCCGTGCACGCCCGAACCGTTGCAATGCGTTATCGCGTAACGTGCGCGGTCGTGCCGGCGGGCCGCGGCCGATGGGGTCTGTCACATGAGTAACGCCGCGCAACATTGGCGGGCGCGCCCGTAATGGATGACGGATCGTGCGCGGCGTAGCGTTCCGTATGTCGGGTTCGCATCGACGAACCGCCAGCCGGAGAACGTGACGTGAATGGATTGAAGCTCGCACTGGGCGCGGTGGCCGCAGTGGCGATCGCGACGGGCGGCGTGGCGCATGCCGCCCGGGTCGGGGTCTATATCGGCCCCGGCTACCCGTATTACTACCCCGTCGTCCCTGCGCCTTACTACTACCCGCCGCCCGTCGTCGCCGTGCCCGTCGATCCGGGGCCGCCGCCCGAGTACGTCGAGAAGGGCCAGCCGCAGGACGAAGGCGACGCGAACCTCTGGTACTACTGCGACGCGTCGAAGCATTACTACCCGTATGTGAAGACCTGCAAGTCGGGCTGGCGATCGGTGCCGGCGCGGCCGCAGTGACGGAGGCGCGACGATGAAATCCGTATTTCGACCGCTGCGCGTGCCGGCCGCGCTCGCGCTGGCCGGCCTGCTCGGCGCATGCGCGTACATGCCGACCGGACCGAGCGTGATGGCGTTGCCCGGCACCGGCAAATCGTTCGACCAGTTCCGCGCCGACGATGCGAATTGCCGCCAATACGCGTTCGAGCAATCGGGCGGCGTGAGCGCCGGGCAGGCGTCGACCGCAAGCGCAGTGGGCAGCGCAGCCGTCGGCACCGCACTGGGTGCGGCGGCCGGCGCGGCGTTCAACGGCGGCACGGGGGCGGCAGTCGGCGCGGGCGCGGGGCTGCTCGCGGGCAGCGTGGTGGGTGCCGGTGCGGCGCAAGGCTCGGCTTACGACATCCAGCGCCGCTACGACTATGGCTACCTGCAGTGCATGTACGCGACCGGCAACCGCGTGCCGGTGCCGGGCGGGATGAGCGGTGGCGGTGGTGGTGGTGGTGGGTATGGCGGGGGCGGATACGGCGGTGCGCCGCGCGCGGCACCGCCGATGCCGCCGGCCGGCGTTCAACCGCCGCCGCCGCGCTACTGACGGCGGCCCGGGCGGCGTCGTACGGCATGGCGCGCACGTGCGCCAGGTACGCCAGATGCGCCGTGCGTGCCTCGACCGTCGGTTCACACACGCTGCATGAATTGCGTACACTCTGAGTCTCGTTTCGGCAGGGCCGGGCGCATCGGTTCCGGTCCGCGTTTACCCAGGACTCAGCGATGATCGATTTACGCAGCGATACCGTGACACGTCCGAGCCAGGCAATGCTGGCCGCGATGACTGCCGCCGAAACCGGCGACGACGTATGGGGTGACGACCCGACCGTGCTGCGCCTGCAGGCGGTGACGGCCGAGCGGGCCGGCAAGGAAGCCGGCCTGTTCTTCCCGAGCGGCACGCAGAGCAACCTGGCCGCGCTGATGGCCCATTGCGAACGCGGCGACGAGTACATCGTCGGGCAGCTCGCGCACACCTACAAGTACGAAGGCGGCGGCGCGGCCGTGCTGGGCAGCATCCAGCCGCAGCCGATCGAGAACGCGCCGGACGGCACGCTGCCGCTCGCGAAGATCGCCGCGGCGATCAAGCCGCTCGACAATCACTTTGCCCGCACGCGCCTGCTCGCGCTCGAAAACACGATCGGTGGGCAGGTTTTGCCGGAAGGCTATGTGCAGGAAGCGACCGCGTTCGCGCGCAGCCGCGGGTTGTCCCTGCACCTCGACGGCGCGCGCGTGTGCAACGCGGCCGTCGCGTCGGGGCGTTCGATCGCCGAGCTGGGCGCGCCGTTCGACAGCGTGTCGATCTGCTTCTCGAAAGGGCTCGGCGCGCCGGTCGGCTCGGTGCTGGTCGGCAATCGCGCGCTGATCGAGCGCGCGCAGCGCTGGCGCAAGGTGCTCGGCGGCGGGATGCGGCAGTCGGGCATTCTCGCGGCCGCATGCCTGTATGCGCTCGACCACAATGTCGAGCGGCTCGCGGACGATCACGCGAATGCAGCGCATCTCGCCGAAGGCCTCGCGCGCATCGACTCCGTGAAGGTGCTGTCGCATGCGACGAACATGGTGTTCGCGCAATTCCCCGAAGCCGATTGCGCGCCGCTCGAGGCGTGGCTCAAGGAACGCGGGATCCTCACGCAGATGCTGTACGCGTCGCGCTTCGTCACGCACTGCGACGTGTCGCGCGCGGACATCGATACGTTCATCGACGCGGTCGGTGCGTATTTCGCGCAACGCCGCGCGTAAGGTGGAATGCGCCGGCCGGCGGGGACGCCGGCCCGATGTGGCGCGAAGCAGGAGGCGGAGAGGCGACGGGGGCGACGTGGCAACCCGTCTGTCGATATCGGGCGAGCCGGCGGGTCATGCTTGCCGGGGTGCATCCGCGGGCGGTGTGCCGTCGCGGAACAGCGCTTTCAGTTGCGTGCGCAGTTCGGCGCTGTCGGTGTGCTGGTGCACCAGGACCGCATGTTGCACGGCGGCCTCCAGCAGTTCGTTGTCGGAGTCGGCGGAAATCGCGACCGAGCAATTCGTCGCGCTGGGAAACTCGCGGCAATCGATATAGCGGCGAGACATGATGTTCTCCTTGCAGGAAAGGGAACGGCCGGACAGGCGTGATCGGCCGCGCGGGGCGCTCATCAGGCCGATGGAAAAAGTATAGGCGGCGCGGCGGGGATTCTCATCGCCAGGTGTACTGCGCTGCGCATCGCACACGGCACACCGCACGACATACCCCAAATGCGGCGTGGGCGGCGCCGCTTGCACGCGTGTCACGGCAGCGGCGCGAGCAGCCGCCGCGCCGCTTCGACGACCCGCTCGGACAACGACGCCATCGTCGGCGACTGCACGGTCCACGCGTGCCAGTACAGCGTGACGTCGGTCGGATGGGCGGGCGCGAGATCGACGAGCCCCTGCGTGTCGAGCGGTGCGCTGCCGATCAGCGGCTCCGGCACCATCGCGTAGCCGAGCCCGTGCCGCACCGCCGCGAAGTGCGAATGGGTGCCCGGCACGTAGTGGCACGGGTACGCGCCTTCGGGCAACCCGAACTTCTCCTTCAGGAACGACGACTGCAGCGTATCGCGCCGCGAATACGCGACGACGGGCGCCTTGCGCGCGCTCGTGCGGTTCAGTCCGCGCGGAAACCAGCGCACCGCGAACGCGGCGGCCGCGAGCAGCCGGTAGCGCATCGTGCCGAGCGGTGTCGCGAGGCAGCCGCGCATCGGCTTCGGCTCGGTCGTCACGCAGCCCACGGCCATCCCGCTTTCGAGCAGCGCGAACGTGTGGTCCTGATCTTCGACGATCAGCTCGAACAGGATGCGCTCGCCGGCGAGTACGGACGCCAGCGCCGGCAGGAACCACGTACCGAGGCTGTCGGAATTGAGCGCGATCGTGACCGAGATCGGCGATTCGCGCTCGGTCGCGAGCGTGCTCTGCAGGTCGGCCTGCAGCAGCGCGACGCGGCGCAGGTGCTGCAGCACGCGCTGCCCGGCCACCGTGGGGCGGCACGGCCGCGTGCGCAGCACGAGCGGCGTGCCGAGGCTCGCTTCCAGCGCGCGGACGCGCTGCGTGACGGCGGATGCGGTCACGTGCAGGCGCACGGCGGCCTGCTCGAAGCTGCCCGTGTCGGCGACGGCCAGCAGCGCGGCGGCCTGCTTTGGATCGATCGTCATCGACATGTCGGTGGAATTCCTGTGAACGTAAGACGAGAACAGCCGGTAGTGTAAGTCAGTGCGTACAGGCGGCCGGGTGCGGCGCACCGTTTTGCCGCACCGCATTCGTCGTCGGAATCGGCCGCGATACGCAAGCGCGCCGCGTGCTCGATACCGGTGGCGCGCGCATTTTGAACTAGGCTATATGAACGCGCGGCCCCCCGGCATGTGCGATGCCGGCGCGTCGCGTGCGGACGATCGCGCGTCGCGCGCAAGCCGCGGCGCGGGCGTCGTGACGATTCCCCTTTCACGGAGACGACCATGTCGATTCGACTAGGCGAGGACGCGCCCGATTTCACCGCGGAGACCACCGAGGGAACGATCCGCTTTCATGAATGGATCGGCGACCACTGGGCGATCCTGTTTTCCCATCCGAAGGATTTCACGCCGGTGTGCACGACCGAACTCGGCTACCTGGCCGGGCTCAAGCCGGAATTCGACAAGCGCAACACGAAGATCATCGGGCTGTCGATCGATCCGGTCAGCGATCACCGGAAGTGGGTGGCGGATATCGCTGAAACGCAGGGGCACGCGGTCAACTATCCGCTGATAGGCGACGACGAGCTGAAGGTGGCAAAGCTGTACGACATGATTCACCCGAATGCGAGCGGCGGCCCGCGCACGGCGGTCGACAACGCGACCGTGCGTTCGGTCTTCATCGTCGGGCCGGACAAGAAGGTCAAGGCGATGCTCGTCTATCCGATGAGCGCGGGGCGCAACTTCGACGAGGTGCTGCGTCTGCTCGACGCGTTGCAGCTCAACGCGAAGCATACGGTGGCGACACCCGTGAACTGGAAGCCCGGCGACGATGTCATCATTCCGACGTCGGTGTCGGACGATGCGGCGAAGCAGAAGTATCCGGACGGCTTCCGGACGCTGAAGCCGTACTTGCGCTACGTGCCGCAGCCGCGTTGACGCACCGTGCCGGCCGGATGCCGGCCATGCAGGACCACGACGGGGCGGCCCGCGCGACGGCGACCGTCGCGGCGCGGGCCGGACGACAGCATCCAGCACGCATCAAACAAGCCTCAACCAGCGACGGAGTGACTTCGCGATGATCTTCCGGCAACTCTTCGACCCGCAATCGTCGACGTACACGTACCTGCTTGCCGACAGCGCATCGCGCGAAGCGGTGCTGATCGATCCGGTGTTCGAGCAGGTGCGCCGCGACGCGGCGCTGCTCGACGAACTCGGGCTGCGGCTCGTCGCGACCGTCGACACGCACGTGCATGCCGATCATGTGACGGGCGCGTGGCTGCTGAAGCAGCGCACCGGCAGCACGATCGCGATCTCGGCCGCGAGCGGCGCGCAAGGCGCCGATCGCTACCTGAACGACGGCGACCGCTGCGCGTTCGGCGCGCGCTACCTGACCGTGCGTGCGACGCCCGGCCACACGAGCGGCTGCATCAGCCTCGTGCTCGACGACGAATCGATGGCGTTCACCGGCGATTGCCTGCTGATCCGCGGCACGGGCCGCACCGACTTCCAGCAGGGCGACCCGCGCGCGCTGTATCGCGCGGTGCACGGCCGGCTGTTCACACTGCCGGCCGCGTGCCTGCTGTATCCGGCGCACGATTATCGCGGGCTCACGGTGACGAGCGTCGGCGAAGAGCGGCGCTTCAATCCGCGTCTCGGCGGCGACCTGAGCGAAGACGATTTCGCGGGCTACATGCGCAATCTCGGGCTCGCGCATCCGCGGCAGATCGACGTCGCGGTACCGGCGAACCTGCAGTGCGGCGTCGCGGCGAACGCGCCCGACGTGCAGGCCGCGCCCGACTGGGCGCCGCTCGTCTATACGTTCGCCGGGTTCTGGGAAATCGATCCGCAATGGCTCGAGGATCATCTGCCGGCGGTGCAGGTCGTCGACGTGCGCGAGCCGGACGAATTCACCGGCCCGCTCGGCCACCTGCCCGGCGCGACGCCGATTCCGCTCGGCGAACTGGCCGCGCGCACCGGCGAGATCGCGCGCGACCGGCCGGTCGTGACCGTGTGCCGGGCCGGCGGGCGATCCGCGCAGGCGACCGTCATTCTGCTGAAGGCCGGCTTCGACGCGGTAGCGAATCTCGGCGGCGGGATGCTGCGCTGGCGTGCCGAAGGGCGCGTCGTGACGGACGGCCGGTCGTAACGCCCCAGGTTGCACGAAAAAAATTCCGATTCGCTGTCGAAATGGCCGCGTGCCGTTCGTCGTCAAGGTATCCGATCACGTGGCGCCGCATCACGCGGCGCCGAAACCCCTGAGAGACCCCACGATGATGCCGACGCTCTACGCCCATCCCTTTTCGTCCTACTGCCAGAAGGTGCTGACCGCGCTGTACGAGAACGGCACGCCGTTCGCGTATCGCGTGCTCGCGCACGACGATCCGAAGCCGATGCAGGAGCTGGCCGCGCTGTGGCCGCTGAAGCGTTTTCCGGTGCTCGTCGATGCCGGCCGCACGGTGATCGAGGCGTCGATCATCATCGAGTATCTCGGCCTGAACCATCCGGGCCCCGTGCGCCTGCTGCCCGACGATCCGCACGCGGCGCTCGAGGTGCGCACGATGGATCGTTTCTTCGACAACTACGTATCGACGCCGCAGCAGAAGGTCGTGTTCGACGCGCTGCGGCCGGAGGCCGAGCGCGATGCGCGCGGGGTGGCCGATGCGCGCGCGCTGCTGGAGACGTCGTACGCGTGGCTGGACAAGAAGATGGCCGATCGCGAATGGGCGGCCGGCGACCGCTTCAGCCTCGCCGACTGCGGCGCGGCGCCGTTCCTGTTCTACGCGGACTGGACGCACCGGATCGATCCGTCGTTCGCGAACGTGCTGGCGTACCGCCGGCGTCTGCTGGCGCGGCCGTCGTTCGCGCGCGCGGTCGACGAGGCGCGGCCGTTTCGCCCGTTCTTTCCGCTGGGTGCGCCTGACCGCGACTGACCGGCGCGGGCGACGCGCGGCGCGCCGCCACTGCGCATGGCCGGCAGCGCGTGCCGGGGCGGCGGAACGTAAGCAGCGGCAGCATCGCGGCGTCTCCCCGTCACATCGTGTGGGTGGCCGACTGCGCGAGCGTCAGCAGTTCGTCGAACTGCGTGATCAACTCGAAGCACAGCAGGAACGCGAGCGTATAGGCCGGCGCGGGGAAGCGCTTGATCATCGCGAGCACTTGCGGCGCGAAGCGCGAGCGGATCGCATCGCGCGTCAGCAGCCATGCGAGCGCGATGCCGATCGCAGCGCCCGCGATCAGGTCGGTCGGATAGTGAAAGCCGAGATACGCGCGCGGCAGGCAGATGAACACGACCGCATACAGCAGCGCGAACACGCCGATGCGGCGCGCGATGATGAAGATGCCGGTGGCGATCGCCATCCACAGCATCGCGTGATCGCTCGGAAACGAACTCCATGCCTGCAGCGTGGCCGCGCGCAGTCCTGCCGACGGAAAGTGCAGGTGCAGGTCGGGGTTGTAGATCGGCCGCACGCGGAACGGCAGCACCTGCGCGAGCAGCCGGCCGATCGCGAGCGCGATGAGCCCGCTCGCGATCGTCGCGACGACCTGCTCGCGCTGCCGCTCGCGATTCGGGCCCGGCTGGAACCACAGCCAGCACAGCACGGGAATGAGCACGAAGCCCTTGAACGTGTACAGCCCGGCGACCACGCGGATCGCGTGATTCATCAGCGGGCCGAACGTGATGTGAGTGAGGAAGGTCTGGATCGTGGTGTCGAAATCGTTCATGTTCTGTGCGACCCGGGCGGACGCTCAGCGCATGACATGCGGCCGGCAGGATCGAAAAGCGCGCTCGTACCGGAGCGCAACGGGGGGCAAGTATGTCACTCGTTATTTCGAAGAAAATGCGAAAAAATACCGGGAATCCCCTGATAAAACGGGGCTGTGCGGCGGGGCCGGATGGGTGAGCGCTGCGTGGCGGGGCGCATCGAATCGTCCGACGTTTTCGCATCGATGCGCACGGCCGCCGGAAAAATAATCGGTTGAACTGGACATTCGTTCGAGCGGGTGCGGACCGTGCGCGAGATGGGGGCCTTTCGTGCCGAATGCGCACGAATCTGCCAGGCTGCCCGGCGTCATGCGTGCGCCGATCGAAAATAAAAGAAAAGGCGGGCAAGCCCTTGGAGGCCTGCCCGCCAGGTGGGTGCGGACGCGGAAACTCAGCGGCGCCAGATCCGCACGGCGAGCGCGGCAAGGGACGTCACGACGGCCAGCCCGGTCACCGCATTCCAGCCCAGTTGCGCGAGCAACAAACTGCCGATCGCGGCGCCGGCCGCCATCCCGATGAACATGCCGACGAACAGCACCGCGTTGAGGCGGCTGCGCGACGCGGGGTCGATCCGGTAGACGATCGCCTGGTGCGCGATCAGCGTGGCCTGCACGCCGAGATCGAAGCCGATCGTCGCGACCGCGAGCAGCACGAGCTGCGCATGCGTCGACATCAACGGTGCGGCGGCCATCGACGCGAACGACACAGTCGCGATGCCGATGCCGATGCGCGTGACGCGCTCCGGCCCGTGATGGTCGGCCAGGCGCCCGGCAATCGGCGCGGCCAGCGCGCCGGCCGCACCGGCGAGGCCGAACGCGCCCGCGGCTGCACTGCCGAGATGGAACGGCGCGCCGTGCAGCATCACCGCGAGCGTCGACCAGAACGCGCTGAACCCGATGGCCAGCAGCCCCTGCGCGAGCGCGGCACGGCGCAGCGCCGGATGCTGGCGCCACAGCGCGCCGAGCGACCCGATCAGCGCACGATACGGCAGGCGCGTGGTCGGCTCGAAGTGCGGCAGCCCGCGCGCGGCCACGACGCCGATCGCCGCGACGCTCGCGGCCGCGAGCGCGAACATCGCGCGCCAGCCGGCCGTCTCGGCGACGAACCCGGCCACGACCCGCGACAGCAGGATGCCGAGCAGCAGCCCCGTCATCACCGTGCCGACGATGCGGCCGCGATGCGCGTCGTGCGCGAGCGTCGCGGCGGCCGGCACGACGTCCTGCGCCATCGTCGCCGCGAGGCCGATCGCGAAGCTCGCCGCGAGCAGCAGCCCGAGCGACGGCGCGATCGCGGCGAGCAGCAGCGCGACGACCAGCGTCGCGGCCTTGGTCACGATCACGCGGCGGCGGTCGAAACGGTCGCCGAGCGGCGCGAGCAGCAGGATGCCGAGCGCGTAGCCGAGCTGCGTGAGCGTCGGCACGAAGCCGATCGCCCGTGCCGACGCGCCGAGATCGGGCCCGAGCGCGCCGAGCATCGGCTGCGCGTAGTAGAGCGGCGCGACCCCGAGGCCGGCGGCGGCCGCGAGCAGCAGCACGAGCCGGCGATCGGGCATCGAACGGGCGGCCGGGTGGGCCGGGGCGTGGGCGGCGTGGGCGGCGTGGGGCGCGGCATCGAGTCGGGACGGGGTGGACATGGCGTGCATCCTGGTTGCGATGAAGGAATGGACGCGAGTGTGGCGGCATGTGGCCGGCCACGGTAGTGCCGCCCCGTGCAGATTTGTTATACGCTCCACGAATGACCGAAAAATCCTCGTTCTCTCCCAGTCCTGGCGGGTCTCCGCGCATTCAGGCGGTGCCGGTGGACGGTGCCGGCTATCGTTTCGAGCTGATGGAAACCTTCGTACGCATAGTCGAAGCTGGCAGCCTGTCGGCCGCGGCCGCGCAACTGCATACGACACAGCCGACGATCAGCCGGCGGCTGCAGGCGCTCGAGCGCTCGCTCGGCATGCGGCTGCTGCAGCGGACCACGCACACGATGCGGCTGACCGTCGACGGCGAGCGCTGCTTCAAGCGCGCGAAGGAGCTGCTGGCGAACTGGGCGGCGTTCGAAGCCGATCTGCGCGGCGCACAGGAGGAGCCGGACGGGCTGTTGCGGGTCGCGGTGCCGCACGCGTTCGGGCAGGAGCGTTTCGTCGAGCCGCTCGCGCGGTTCCTGCGCGACTATCCGCGCGTGTCGGTCGAGTGGCTGCTGCAGGACGAGGTGCGGGATTTCGTCGGCAGCGGCATCGATTGCGCGATCCAGGTGGGCGAGCCGACCGATCCGGCCGTGGTCGCGATCCGGCTCTCGAAGGTGCCGCGCTTCGTGGTCGCCGCGCCGTCCGTGCTGAACGGCGCCGAGGTGCCGGCCGATCCCGACGCGCTGGCCGCGCTGCCGTGGCTCGCGCTGCGCACGTACTACCGCACGGAGCTGGCGCTCACGCACTCGGCCACGGGCGAGACGCGGCGCATTGCGATCCGTCCGCGCATCACGACCGCGAACCTGTACGCGCTGCGCAGCGCGGCGCTGCTGGGAGTGGGGGCGTGCGTCGGTTCGTCATGGATGCTGGCCGACCACCTCGCGCGCGGCGAGCTCGTGCACCTCGCGCCCGACTGGCAGGCCGCGCCGCTGCCCGTCTACCTGACCTACCCGCATGCGCAGTTCTATCCGTCGCGGCTCGTGCGGTTCGCCGCGATGATGCGCGAGGCCGTGCCGGGGCTCGTCGAAGGGCGCGATACCTGACCTCCGGCGCGGGACGTGCCGCGAGCGCCGGGCGGCCACGGTGGTGTCAGCCGCGCCGGATCCCTTCGGGCAGCGCGCTGATGCGGCGCACCTCGGGCGAATCGAGCCACGCGCGCGACGTCGCGCAGTCGGCGAACATGTCGGTCGCATCCTCGCCCCAGAACAGGTCGCCGTCGAGTGCGAAGGTCGGCACGCCGAATACGCCGTGCGTGATCGCATCGTCGGTGTTCGCACGCAGTGCGTCCTTCACCGGCTGGGCGTCGACGGCCGTCACACCTTCCGGAAAGCCGACCGCTTCGCACAGCGCGGCGAAGCCTTCCGGCGTCGACACGTCCTGGCCGTCGCGCCAGATATGCCGGAAGATCCGCCGGATTGCGTCGGGAGAATTGCCCATCGCGATCGCGAGGCGCAGCGGCTTGATCGGATTGAACGGGTGCGCGGGCGGCATCCGGAACGCGATGCCGAGCTTGTCCGCGCGGTATTGCGCGTGGCGATAGGTGAAGACGCGTTTCGCCGCGATCTCGGCCGGCGCTTTCTGGCCCCAGTGCGTGAGCAGTGCGCCGAGCACGATGGGCCGAGGCTCGAATGCGGCGGCGGCCGGCAACCGGTCGAATTGTTCCTGCTGCAGGTAGGCGAACGGCGAAACGAAATCGAAATACCAGGTGGCGGTGCGCGCGGCGTTCATGGTGGCGGCCCTCAAGCGTGTCCGGTTGGCTGCGGCACGCGCGGCACGCCCGCAGGCGGCGCGCGATGCAAGCATCGGCGGCCAGTGTCGCACGCGGCCGCCTTTCGCGCTGTGGCGCGGCCGGGCGCGCGCCGCTGGTTACGACGCCGCGTCGCCGTGGCCCGCCGCCGATGCGAGCCGCGCGAGGCTGTCACGCACGGCCGCCGCGTCGTAGCGTGCGCCCGAGCCGCCGAGCGCCACGGTCGCCTTCTGCGCGAGCGGCAACAGCGTCGCCAGCGCCGCCGCCATGGCCGGCGCGTCGGCGAGCCGCGATTTCGGGCCCGATACGGTCAGCGCGCCGACACACTCGCCGGCTGCGCCGAACACGGGCGCGGATGCCGACGCCGTCTCGGGGTCGCGCTCGCCGTACGACGCGGCCCACAGCTGTTCGCGCACGTCGTTCCATCGCGCATCCTGCAGGTCGGTGAACGCCAGCAGCACCTTCCCGGACGCGCCCTGGCGCACCGGAAACTCCTCGCCGACCCGAATCGACACGCGCACCGCACGGGCGGGCTCGACCCGGTACAGCACCGAGCGCATGTCGCCCTGGCGCACGTAGAACGACGCCGTTTCGCCGAGTTCGCGGCTCAGCGTCTCGAGCAGCGGCTCGACCACCGGGCCGACCCGGAAAGAACGCTGATACAGCGCGGCGAGCCGCAGCGGCTCGTGGCCGATCGCGTACTGGCCGTCGTCGAGCTTGCGCATGAAGCCGCCATGTTCGAGCGCCGTGAGCAGGCGCAGGATCGTGCTCTTGTAAAGGCCGGTGCGGCGCGACAGCTCCGCGAGCGACAGCCGGTCGTCGGTCTGCCCGAACGCACGGAGGATCGCGAACGCGCGATCGAGCACGGCGACGCCGCTGGACGCTTCTTCGACCGGCGAATCGGGCTCGCTGCCGGCGTGATCGGTTTGAGTCTTGGGCACTGCGTGCTTCCTTCTGACGATGATCGGTCGACTATATCGTTCTGTCTGACAGAACGCAAGTTCCAGAAAATCGCAATTTCACGGGTATACCCCGCTTACGGCTGGTTCGACGTGTGCATAAAGTTCTATCAAACAGAACGATGTTCTTTCAGATAGAACGATGGAGTGTCAAATGAGCGTTTCCGAATATCCGAAGGTGCTGGTCAGCGAGGTCGGGCCGCGCGACGGCCTGCAGAGCATCCAGGCCGTGATGCCGACGGCCGGCAAGCTGCGCTGGATCACGGCGCTGGCCGCGGCCGGCCTGCGCGAGATCGAGGTCGGGTCGTTCGTGCCGGCCAGGCTGCTGCCGCAGATGGCCGACGTGCGCGAAGTCGTCGCGCATGCGCTGGCGATTCCCGGGCTGCACGTCGCCGCGCTCGCGCCGAACCTGCGCGGCGCCGAGGGCGCATTCGAGGCCGGCGTGCACAAGCTGACGCTGCCGGTCTCGGTGACGGAAGCGCATTCGCTGGCGAACATCCGCAAGACGCCCGCGCAGATGATCGACGAGGTGCGTGCGATCGTCGCGTTGCGCAATGAGCGGTTTCCGTCGGTGCAGATCGAGGCGGGCGTGTCGGTCGCGTTCGGCTGCACGATCGCGGGCGCCGTCAGCGACGACGAGACGATCGCGATGGCGGTGGCGATGGCCGAATGCGGCGTCGACGAGATCGGGCTGTCCGATACGAGCGGCTATGCGAACCCGGCGCAGGTGCGCCGGCTGTTCCTGCGGCTGCAGCGCGAAGTCGGCGGCAAGGCGGGGGGCGCGCATTTCCACAATACGCGCGGGCAGGGGCTCGCGAACGTCGTCGCGGCGCTCGACGCGGGCGTGACGACGATCGACGCGAGCCAGGGCGGCCTCGGCGGTTGTCCGTATGCGCCGGGCGCGACCGGCAACATCGTCACCGAGGATCTCGTGTTCCTGCTCGAGGCGATGGGATTCGACACGGGTATCGACGTCGACGCGCTGCTCGCCGCGCGCGCAATCCTGCACGCGGCGCTGCCGGCCGAGGCGCTGTACGGGCATGTGCCGGACGCCGGGTTGCCGAAGGGCTTCCGTTACGCGGACGACCGCGCACCGAGCGCGGTGCAACCGGAAGGATGCCTGACGGGAGTCGCGCAATGAACGACCATCAACCGGCTTCCGCGCTGCCGTACGCAGGCACGCGCGTGATCGAGATGACGCACATGGTGATGGGCCCGACCTGCGGGATGCTGCTCGCGGATCTCGGCGCGGAGGTCATCAAGATCGAACCGATCGCGGGCGACAGCACGCGCGCGCTGCGCGGTTCCGGCGCGGGCTTCTTCGGGATGTTCAATCGCAACAAGAAGAGCCTTGCCGTCGACGTGAAGGATCCGCGCGGGCTGGAGATCGTGCTGCGGCTCGTCGCGACGGCGGATGTCTTCAGCGAGAACTTCAAGAGCGGCACGATGGACCGGCTCGGCCTCGGCTATCCCGCGCTCTTCTCGCTGAATCCGCGCCTCGTGTACGTGTCGCACAAGGGCTTCCTGCCGGGGCCGTACGAGCATCGCACCGCGCTCGACGAAGTGGTGCAGATGATGGGCGGCCTCGCGTACATGACGGGCCCGGAAGGGCGGCCGCTGCGCGCGGGCGCCAGCGTGAACGACATCATGGGCGGCATGTTCGGCGCGATCGGCGCGATGGCCGCGCTCGCGCAGCGCGAACGCACCGGCCGCGGCCAGCAGGTGCAGAGCTCGCTGTTCGAGAACAACGTGTTCCTCGTCGCGCAGCACATGATGCAGTTCGCGGTGACCGGGCAGGCCGCATCGCCGATGCCGAGCCGGATTTCCGCGTGGGCCGTCTACGACGTGTTTGCCGTCAAGGATGGCGAACAGATCTTTCTCGCGGTCGTATCGGACACGCAGTGGGCGTTGTTCTGCGATGCGTTCGGCCTGGCCGCGCTGAAGGACGATCCGCGCCTCGCGACCAACAACCTGCGCGTGCAGGCGCGCGAGTGGCTGCTGCCCGAGTTGCGCGCGCGGCTCGCGTCGCATTCGGCCGCGGAGATCGGCGCGATCTTCGAATCGAACGGCCTGCCGTACGCGCCGATCACGAAACCGCAGGACCTGTTCGACGATCCGCACCTGCTCGCCACGGGCGGCCTCGAGGCCGTGACGCTGCCGGCCGATGCGAGCAGCGCCGGGCGGCCGGTCGACACGCGCACCGCGCTGCTGCCGCTGACGCTTGGCGGCGAACGCCTGAGGCTGCGCGCGGCACCGCCAGCACTCGGCCAGGACACGCGCGCGCTGCTCGGCGAGCTCGGCTACACGCCGGACGAGGCACGTGCGCTGATCGAAGCCGGCGTCGTCGCGGGCCAGCATGGCGCGGACGATGCGGCGCCGGGCGGCGCGCCGTCACCGAACGAACTGGCGAGCGCGTAGCGCGGCCGCGATTCACCGAACGAACAAAGGCGTCCCGGCCGTCCCACGCACGGGCGCGGCCGCCCCATCCACGGAGACAACCATGACATCCGCTTCCCCGGCATTGGCCGACGATCGCGAGACCGACGCGTCGATCGAGCAACGGGCCGTGCGCAAGGCCGCGTGGCGCTTCATTCCGCTGCTCGCGCTCGCGTACTTCTTCAACTACCTGGACCGCACGAGCGTCGGCTTCGCTGCGCTCACGATGAACCGCGATCTCGGGCTGACCGCGACGCAGTTCGGCTGGGGCGCGGGCATCATGTTCGCCGGCTACTGCATGTTCGAGGTGCCGAGCAATCTCGCGCTGTACCGCTTCGGCGCGCGGCGCTGGCTCGCCCGCATCATGATCACGTGGGGGCTGATGGCGGCCGCGACCGCGCTGGCGACCGGGCCGACGAGTTTCTACGCGATCCGGCTGCTGCTCGGCATCGGCGAAGCCGGATTCTTTCCGGGCGTGATCTTCTTCCTCGCCGTGTGGTTTCCGGCGAGCTACCGCACGCGCGTGCTGGCGTGGTTCACCGTGTCGACGCCGCTGTCGTCGCTGATCGGCGGTCCGTTGTCGACGTGGCTGCTGCAACTCGACGGCGTGCTCGGGCTTGCCGGATGGAAATGGATGTTCATCGTCGAAGGGCTGCCGGCGTGCGCGCTCGGTTTTCTCGTGCTGAAGCTGCTGTCCGATTCGCCGGCGCATGCCGCGTGGCTGTCCGACGACGAGCGTGCGGCGCTGCAGCGCGCGTTCGAGCGCGACGCCGCGGCCGCCGGCCGCAAGAAGCGCTTCGGCGTTGCGCTGCGCGACGTGCGCGTGTACGTGCTCGCGCTGATCTCGTTCGGCTTCACGATGGGATCCTACGGGATCGGCATCTGGCTGCCGCAGATGCTGAAGGCGCACGGCATGTCGACGATGCAGACGGGCTGGCTGTCCGCGGTGCCGTACTTCTTCGCGACCATCGCGCTGCTGTGGTGGGCGAAGCGCGTCGACCGGCGCGGCGGCCCGGTCGCGAACCTGGCGATCGGGCTGTTCATCGGCGCGGTGGCGCTCGGCGTGTCGACGCACTTCCTGACGCTCGGGCCGGCACTCGTCGGCATCACGCTCGCGCTGATCGGCACGATCGCCGGCCGCACGATCTTCTACACGCTGCCGTCGCGCTTCCTGTCCGGCCAGGCCGCGGCCGGCGGGCTCGCGCTGATCAACTCGATCGGCGCGCTCGGCGGCTTCGCGGGCCCTTATCTCGTCGGCTACCTGAAGGACAGCTTCGGCACCTTTACCGCCGGCATGCTCGGCCTCGCGATCGTGCTGGCGATCACGACGCTGCTCACGCTGTCGCTGTATGCGTTCGACCGGAGCGAATGACATGGACACGACGACTTCGATCAAGCGACGCCGGCTGCTCGGTGCGGCCGCCGCATCGCTCGCGCTGCCCGCGTTCACCGGGACGCGCGCGGCCACCCAGGAAGGAGTTTCCCGCATGACGACGCAAAGCAACTATCTCGCGGTCCGGCCCGACTGGCTCGCGTCGGCGCTCGAACCCGCGCTCGAGCCCGACCTGCCGATCGTCGACGCGCATCATCATTTCTATGAACGGCCGGGCTGGATCTACATGCTCGACGACTATCTGCAGGATGCGCGCTCGGGCCACAACATCCAGGCGTCCGTCTACATGCAGGCGCAGACGCGCTATCGCGAATCGGGCCCGGTCGAACTGAAACCGGTGGGCGAGACGGCTTACGTCGCGGGCGTGACCGAGCCGCTGCAGCACGGCCCGGTGGCGGTCGCGAAAGGCATCGTCGGCCACGCGGACCTGCGTCTCGGCGAACGCGTGCGCGAGGTGCTCGAAGCGCATCTCGACGCCGGTCGCGGGCGCTTCCGCGGCGTTCGTCACCTGACGACATGGGACGCCGATCCGACGCTCGCCAATCCGCTGTCGGCAGTGCCGCGCGGGCTGCTGCTCGATCCCGCGTACCGGGCGGGCGTCGCCCAGCTCGCGCCGCTCGGGCTGTCGTACGACGCATGGCTGTTCTTTCCGCAGTTGCCCGAACTGTTCGAGCTCGCGAAGGCGAACCCCGATACGCGCGTCATCGTCAATCACTGCGGCGGCGTCGTGCGGATCGCCAGTTATGCCGACAAGCGGCCGGAGGTGTTCGAGCGCTGGTCGGCGTCGATGCGTACGCTCGCGCAACTGCCGAACGTCTACGTGAAGGTCGGCGGGCTCGGGATGCGCATCAACGGTTTCGATTTCGAGAAGGGCGAGCGGCCGCCGTCTTCCGTGCAGCTCGCCGATGCGTGGAAGCCGTGGATGATGACCTGCATCGACGCGTTCGGCCCCGGGCGCTGCATGTTCGAGAGCAATTTCCCGGTCGACAAGGGCTCGTATTCGTTCGTGAACGGCTGGAATGCGTTCAAGCGGCTGACCGCGCAGGCGAGCCCGGACGAGCGCGACGCGCTGTTCCGCGGCACGGTCACGCGCGCTTACCGGCTCGGCTGACGCGCGCCGCGGCGGGCCCGGCGCGGCGCTGGCTCACCCGGCTTCCACCAGTGCCGCGAGCCGCGCCAGCGCCATTTGCCAGCCGGTCTCGTTGTCCGCGGCCGGGACGCCGGGCGGCACCCCGTCGTGCACGGCGTCCACGCGCGTGCCGCCCGCTTCGTCGGACAGCGTGATCGTGATCGTCATCGCGCCGCGCAGCATCGGGTCGTCGGTCTCGAACACGTCGATCTCGACGATCTGCTCGTCCGGCACGAGCGTGACGAAGCGTCCGTGATAGGTGTCGGTGCGCGCGGTGGTCTTGCCGCTGCCGGCCGACGGCGCGTCGTAGCTCAGCGATACCCGCAGCGCACCGCCTTCGCGCGTGTCGTACGCATGCACGCGGCACGTCATGCCGTCGGGCACCTTCCATTGCTCGACGGCGTGCGGATCGAGGAGTGCGCGGTAGACGCGGCCGCGCGGGGCGTTCAGGTGCCGGCTGACCCGGGTCGAATGCGTGTGCGTGTGCAACATGTGGCCTCCCGCGGAGCGCGCACGACGGTGCACGCCGGCGGCCGGCGTGTCGTCATGCTTCCTTCAGGAATCCTAGGCGCGCGAGAGGCGGCATGCAATGACCGCACACGTGGCCGCGGCCGGCTCAGCGCAATGCGGCCGCGAATTCGTCGAGCTGCGTGATGCAGGTGTTCCAGCCCTCGAAGAAGCCGAGCGCTTCGTGGCGGTCGCGCGTGGCGGCGTCCGGATGCATCACGCGCGCTTCGTAGCGGCTGCCCGCATCGTCGTCGGCCATCGTGATGATCGCGGTGAAGCCCATCCACGGCGCCTGCGGCCGCCAGCCGCCCGTCAGCATCGACGTGAACGCGATGCGCGATTCCGGCACGATTTCGAGGAAGCAGCCGGGATTGTCGCTGGTGCCGCCGTCGGGGCCGCGCATGTACGTGTGGAAGGCGCCGCCCGGACGCAGGTCGAACGCGCGCACTTCGGTGGTCCACGGTTTCGGGCACCACCATTGCTTCAGCAGTTCGGGGTCGGTCCATGCACGCCACAGCGCGTGGCGCGGCGCGCGCAGCGTGCGCGTGATGACGAGATCGTGGGCTTCAACGGGGTCGACGGGGCTGGCTGACATCTTGCTCCTCCTGGTGGCGGCGTTCGACGAATTCGACGAGACGATCGGATCGTGCTTCCCACAGCGCGCGCTGCTCGGCGAGCCATGCCTCGGCTTCGGCCAGCCGGCTGCCGACCAGTGTGCAGGTGCGCGAGCGGCCGGCTTTGCGGGTCTGGACGAGGCCGCTGCGCTCGAGCACGGCGACGTGCTTCATGAACGACGGCAACGCCATGTCGAACGGCTCGGCCAGCGCGGAGACGGTTTGTTCGCCGTGGCCGAGCATGTTGACGATCGCGCAGCGCGTCGGATCGGCGAGGGCGTGGAAGACGTCGCTGATGCCGGGTTGAAAGTTAGCCATGCGGCTAAGTATAGGCGACGCGGACGGCGATGCAACGGAATCTTTCGTCGCGTAGGATGATGGGGCGGTAACACGTGCCGACCGGGTGCGGCGTTGCCGCGCGCCTGCCGCCGTTGCGCGAGTCGCGACGGCCGGCCGGTGTTCCTTCCCATCCGGACGCACGCCGAACCCGCGTGTGCGATCCAACTGACTACCGGAGTTGGCATGACCGAATCCGTTACCGTCCGCCGCGTCGACGCGGGCGAAGCGAAGCGCTGTGTCGAAGCACTGGCCGACGTGCTGATCGATTGCGTCGAGGGCGGCGCGTCCGTCAGCTTCATGTTGCCGATCGAGCGGACGACCGCCGTCGCATTCTGGACCCACGTCGCCGACGGCGTCGCGAACGGCGAGCGCATCCTGCTCGTTGCCGAAGATGCGGCCGGCCGGATCGTCGGCACCGTGCAGGTCGTGACCGCGCAGCCCGAGAACCAGCCGCATCGCGCCGATATCTCGAAGATGCTCGTGTCGCGGCGTGCGCGCCGGCAGGGCATCGCCGCGCGGCTGATGGCGGCGGCCGATGCGGCCGCACGCGACGCGGGCAAGACCGTGCTCGTGCTCGATACCGTGACGGGCGGCGACGCCGAGCGGCTGTACGAGCGGGCCGGCTGGCAGCGTGTCGGCGTCGTGCCGAACTACGCGCTGATGCCCGACGGCACGGTCTGCGCGACGACGTATTTCCACAAGCAACTTGCGTAGCGGGGCGCACCGTGCATCCCGTCGCCCCGGCGCTCGTGTTCGTCACGCTTGCGGCCGGTCTCGTCGCGCTGCTCGCGCCTGCTGGGCTGGCCGCCGCGTGGCGACGTCGCACGCAGGTGCCGCTTCGCGTGTTTTTCTACGGCATGCTGACCTTCTTCGTGTTCCAGCCGGTATTGCGCATGTCGTGGCAGATTCCGCTGTTCCGCTGGCTCGCGCACGAGCCGCGCTGGCACGTGCCGATGCTCGTGTTCGCGGCGTTGACCGCTGGCCTCTTCGAGGAGTGCGGGCGCTGGGTCGCTTTCCGGTATCTGCTGCCGAAGCGACATGACGCGCCGACGGCCGTGATGCTCGGGCTCGGGCACGGCGGACTGGAAGCGATGCTGCTGGTCGGCGTCGGGTTTCTCGCGCTCGGCACGGGGTATCTGCTCGCGCACGCGGGCGTCGTGGTGCCCGAAGGCGTGCAATCGCTGATCGGCTCGCAGTTCGCGGGCATGACGCTCGCGTCGCCGTTTTTGGCGCTGCTCGAGCGCGCGAGCGCGATGGCCGCGCATGTGGGGCTGTCGCTGATCGTGCTGCAGGCATTCGTCCGGGGTACGAAACGCTGGCTCGCGTATGCGATCGCGTTTCATTTCCTGTTCGACCTCGCCGCCGTGCTGCTCACGCGGTACTGGCACGTCGATACCGTGCTGGTCGAGGTGCTCCTGCTCGTGTGCAGTGTCGCGCTTCTGCGGCTGGGGCTGCGCTGGAGCCGCCGGATGACGGGGGCCGGCGACGCGAGCACGCGGCATGTTGCCTGATTGGCCGGGCTTCGTCAGGGAATCAAGCAAGGCCGCCGACATCGCCGGTCCGATATAGTCACGCACGAAGACTTCAGCAGAACGAGAACGCCCCGGAACCACCGCCCCGATGAAACGCTCCCATGTCGCTTTCGCCCTCACGGGCCTGCTCGTCGCGCTGCCGATTGCCGCGTATGCGCTCGTCAAGCCGTTGCGCGTCGTCGCGCCCGCGCTGGTTTCCGGTGTGTCGTGCCCGAGCGCCGATATCTGCACGGACGATGCCGCGAAGCTCGGCGACGCGCAGCAACTCTATCGCGACGGCTATGCGCGCGCGGCGGCGGCCGTCGGCGCATTCCAGGCGGCGCCGCGCGTGGTGTTCTGCTCGACGCGGGCGTGCGCCGATGCGTTCGGCCTCGGCCAACGCGCGGCGCTGACGCTCGGGAATTTCGGCGTGGTCGTCGCACCGCGCGGCTGGCAGACCTATTTTCTCGCGCACGAGCTGATTCATCACCGGCAGGCCGAAGTGCTCGGCAACCTGGCCGTCGCGACCCGGCCGCGCTGGCTGATCGAAGGGATGGCGTATTCGCTCAGCGACGATCCGCGCCACCCGCTGTCGGAGCCGTTCGAAGCGTGGCGCACGCGTTTTGCCGCGTGGAATGCGGCGCGCGGTGCACAGCCGCTGTGGCAGGCGGCGCGGTCGGTCGAATAGCGCGGAAGCGGCGCTGCTTCAGCGTCACGTCTTGGTGACTGGAGCATTGCCCGCCGGGCGGCGGCCAATGTAAGAACGCCTTTCCCTGCGAAACGCCACCCGTCGAGGCGGCTTTTCTGGCGAATTCCTTTCGTTTTTCTAATAATTATCTTGCAGGATTGCCGCCAGAGACTATAGTGCGCCAAGAATAAGCGATAACAATACGGGAGCCACAAAAAATGAATACGAGGGACCTTATTGTCGTGGTGGTCATCGGGGGGATGGTTGTCGCGGGCACCTATGCGTTTCTTCGAACCGAGACCCCGAAGGCCACATGGACTGGAGCGGAAGCAACGCCTTCACTCGGCACATCAGACTCAATAGGTATTCAGTCGTCATTTGATTCGGTGAATTCGATGGCTCGGAGAAGTCCGGCCATGGGTGGTGTTTCAACGGACTATTCTGATTCCGTTCCCGGGGTTGAGTCGAAGAATAATAAAATTCGCGATGACATCGAGAATTTTATCGATAAAAAATATACGGATCCGAAACAACGCGCAGCGATGAAGCAATACGCTGTCGCGCAACGCGATTTTTTGGTGTATGGCGGATCGCGTGAGGGGGCGGTAAATGCTGCTGAGCGAATGGTGAAATCATTTGCGTGCCTTCGTGGATTAATGGGACAAAGGGGTGTTGACGAATCGAAGTTGGTGCTGGCGATGATGTTGAATACCAAGGAGCGCTGGCAGGCATTTTCAGTCGCGATGAAAAATATGTCGGGTCATATCTACGATTTATACCGGGGGGAATCGTGCGAAAATTAATGATGGTGTTGGTGCTTGCATTTTCGATCCCGGTGTTTGCGCAACAAGTCGACGATAAGTGTGATTCGCCATATCAGGTGGTTTACGGAAATGGGATTCTTAATAATATGCAGGATATCGAGAGCGGCGCAGAGGCCGTGGCTGCGCTCATCGGAAATAAGGTTGGGGGTATTCCTGTTTATTATTCGTTCTTTCCAAACGAATCAAATGGATTTCTAGACGATCTAATGGTCGTATTTCGGCAAAAAATGGCCGATCGTCCGAATCTAACTTGGGAAATATTGGCGCGAGTTGCTGGTGGCTTCGTGGATGGCCTCCTCCCGACAACGATCGATCTGGTCAAGACGATGATCTCTGATACGGAAAAGGAGACCGCGGCCAGAGTTGCAGAGCAGTTTAAGGCAAAATACATATATGTGGACGATCGAGTAGAAGGCGCGGTATCGAAGGTTAATGATTATGTTCTGAATAAAGGTCGGCGTGTTTTATTGGTGAGGCATTCGCAGGGTAGTCTGTATGCAAATGCAACGCACCGAGTCGTGTATACCAATCCGAAAATAAAACCCGGAAATTTCAAGGTCGTTCATGTCGCGTCGGTCGCAAATTTTGTTGCTGATGGCGAAGGGGTACATTACGTCCGACTCTGATCTCGTGGTCAAGGCGCTCCGCACCGCGATGCCGGATACCTTGCAGTCGAATACAGTTTCACCGTTCAATCCGAATGACATAAGTAGGCATCTCTTTTTGGATACATACCTGAATGGTGATTATCCGTTGAGAAATTCTGTATATGGAGTAATTTCAAGGGCGTTGCTTACGTTGAGGGAGCCGGAGTCTTCGTTTGATTATGCAATCAATCTTAGTGAATATCGTACCTTTGCTTCGGGCGAAGAGGACGCAACGTATGAACCGCAGATATGGTGTGATGGAATTTTGAAGGCTTGGCAGTTTTGCGTCCCGCGAGATTTTATCGCATATATAAGGGATGCTGATGGCCGAGAGTACGATCCTCGCCATTCGCCGGAGTTTGGTGCCGTTTCCGCGGCAGTGCTGGCGAGGATCCAGAAATACGCTCCAGAAGCTTCCAACCCGGATTCTGCTCTTTATCGGCTTGTGTCGGCCCAATGGCCGCGATTAACGGTTTCTGCATTTCAAACTGTCGACAATAGTGGATCAATTATCAAGCATGCATCGAGTGATTATGATGAGGGTATGAATTTTTCACCATTGCCGCCATCTGAGATGTATTTTCCTCCACAGGATAAATTCACGATGCAGTATCCGCTTCCCTATGCGGTATCGAAGGCCAGGCTAAACGATCCGCTCGTTGCTTCGGTGGGCAAGCTGAAGGGGAAAGTGTCCTTTGAGCAATACGATGGCGAAGTGCTCGTGTTTCCATGGATATTTGATATCCCGATGACGAGGGCAAAGCATGAATACAAGCTGAGAATCTGTAAGAATACATAGTCCGAGAATTCTTAGTCTGTCATTCAAGTTTCTTCCATCGGCTGATGGAGCCGTTCGAATCGTAGTACACGCGCTTTGACGCGTGATATGCGTTGCCCGGCGGGCAGCAGCTGTGGAATGCCGCGCGGGCAATCGCATAGCGCAGCAACGGCGGAATGGCGTTGTGCCGTGTGCGGCGTCACGCCGGCGTGCCCGAATCGTCGCGCCCGGCAGTGAGCGTCTCCCGCCCGGCTGCGAGGATCTCGTCAGCCAGCGCCTGATCGGTGCCGGCGATTGCGCGCGACAGCACGAGCGCGCCGACCATCTGGCTGAAGACCGCGACCGCCTCGCGACGCGTCTGCGCCGGCGTCGCGCCTTCCTTGGCCACCATCCGTTCGAGCCGATCGAGATACGTGGCGAGGCCGCGCGCATAGCACGCGCGCGCCGCGTCGGTCAGTCGCGGCGCATCGCCCGCGAAACCGGACAGCGGGCATCCGGCCTCGACGTTGTCGCGATGCGCGGCGGACAGATACAACGCCACCTGCGCATCGAGACTGCCGGCATTCGGCGAATCCGCGCGGTCCTGCATCGCCTTTTCCATCACCTCGGCGACCAGCGCGTCTTTCGACTTGAAGTGGTTGTAGAAGCCGCCCTGCGTGAAGCCGGCTTCCTTCATCAGCTCCGTGAGCCCCACCGCGTCGACGCCGCGCGCGCGGAACAGCCGCTCGGCGGCCGCGACGATCGCGCTCCGGTTCTCGGCAGCCTGCTGTCTTGACACGCCCATCGATCCCTCCCTGATTTTGTCGATCGCGTCGATTGGAAAACACAATGGCGATCACCATTGACGTGCCCGGATGGCGGGAACACAATGCATCGCAAAGACGATGGTGATCGACATTGACATCAAGTGTAGTCGACTTGGCGGCGAGCACAAAGCCGCTGCCGGAACACTGGATGGCAATCGGTCGGGGTCTTTGGCGCCGCCGGGTCACGGGCAGCGGGCGGCTCGCCGTCTGCCGCCAGGCGGCGCCACGGTTCGACGAGCAACGGCAGGCTGGTTTCCACCGGATCTCACGCGCGCGGCGAGCCGGCGCGCATGCGATTCATCATGCGAAAGGAACGAACATGAAGATCGAAGGTGCAGTGGTGTTCATCACGGGCGCAAACCGCGGGCTCGGGCTCGAGTTTGCGAAGCAGGCGCTCGCGAGAGGGGCGCGCAAGGTCTATGCGGCGGCGCGCGATCCGGCCACCGTGACGCTGCCGGGCGTCGTGCCGGTGAAGCTCGACGTGACCGATGCGGCGGCCGTCGCCGCGGCGGCCGAAGCCGCACGCGACGTCACGCTGCTGATCAACAACGCGGGCATCGCGCGGCTCGGCAGCCTGACGGACGATGGCGCATCCGACGCATTGCGCGATCACTTCGAAACCAACGTGTTCGGGATGCTGGCGATGTCGCGCGCGTTCGCGGGCATCCTCGCCGGCCATGGCGGCGGCGCGATCCTGAACATCCTGTCCGTCGCGAGCTGGGTGAACCGGCCGATCCTGTCGGGCTACGGCGTGTCGAAATCGGCTGCGTGGGCGCTGACCAACGGGCTGCGCCATTCGCTGCGCGAGCAGCACACGCAGGTCGTCGGGCTGCATGCAGGCTTCATCGATACCGACCTGACGGCCGGCCTCGACGTGCCGAAAGCGACGCCGGCCGACGTCGTGCGCCAGGCGTACGAAGCGATCGAGGCGGGAGAGGAGGAAGTGTCGACCGACGAGTTCACACGGCAGGTGAAGGCCACGCTGTCGTCGGGCGTTTATCTGGAAGAGCCGGCGCCGCGTTGACGTCGCCGGTATCCCGGGCCCGCTGCCCCTGCCGCGCGTGCAGGGGGGCGGCGGGCCGTACCGTCAGACGGTGGTGTCGATGATGCCCGGGATCTTCACGTCCGGGTTCACGTCCGCGTCGTAGTCGACGCCGGCGATCTCGAAGCCGAACAACCGCAGGAACTCGGTCTTGTAGCCGGTGAAGTCGGTCAGCTCGTACAGGTTCTCGTTCGTCACGTGGTTCCACTGCGCGACGACCTTCGCCTGAACTTGCGGATCGAGCTCCTTGTAGTCCGCGCGCAGGCGGCCTTCCGCGTCGACGTGCGGCGTCGCGCCGTACAGGCTGTCCTTGAACAGGCCGTACACCTGCTCGATGCAGCCTTCGTGCGTGCCGTTTTCCTTCATCGTCTTGAACAGCAGCGACAGGTACAGCGGCATCATCGGGATCGCCGAGCTGGCCTGCGTGACGACGGCCTTCAGCACCGACACGCGCGCGTCGCCGCCGTGCGCGGCGAGCTTGTCGCGGATCGACAGCACCTTCTTGTCGAGATCCTTCTTCGCTTCGCCGATCGAGCCGTTCCAGTAGATGTCGTGCGTGATCTGCTCGCCGAGATACGTGAACGCGGTGGTCTTCGCGCCGTCGGCCAGCACGCCGGCTTCATCGAGCGCGTCGATCCACATCTGCCAGTCCTCGCCGCCCATCACGGCGACGGTGCCGTCGATCTCTTCCTGCGTCGCCGGTTCCAGCGTGACGTCGCGGATCACTTCCTTGTCGGTGTCGAGGCCGCGGAACGTGACCGTCTTGCCGATCGGCTTGAGCGTCGAGCTGATGGTTTCGCCCGTCTTCGGATGCGTGCGGCGCGGCGCCGCGAGGCTGTAGACGACGAGATCGACCTTGCCGAGATCCTGCTTGATCGTGTCGATCGTGACCTGCTTCACCTTGTCGGAGAATGCGTCGCCGTTGATGCTGCGCGCATAGCGCCCCTTTTCGGCGGCGAATTTCTCGAACGCGGCGCTGTTGTACCAGCCGGCCGTGCCGGGCTTCGTCTCGCTGCCGGCGCGCTCGAAGAACACGCCGAGCGTGTCCGCGCCGGAGCCGAAGGCGGCCGAGATCCGGGCAGCGAGGCCGTAGCCGGTCGACGCGCCGATCACGAGCACCTTTTTCGGGCCGTTGGCGATCGGGCCGTGCGAAGTCACGTAGTCGATCTGTTCCTTGACGTTGGCTTCGCAGCCGACCGGATGAGTCGTCACGCAGATGAAGCCACGCACGCGCGGTTTGATGATCATGGAAACCTCTAGTCAGAAAGGCTGGGACGGCCTGAATTCGGGAAAATCCCGCGCATTGTAAAGGAAGCGGCCGATCGCGGGCGGCCGCGGCCGGAACCCGGCGGATCGTCCAGTTATTTCTCTCTTGACAGAAATAACTGAAATGCCTAAATTTCACGTCATGGAACTCACACCGATAGCCGAACGATTCATTCTCCACTGGGGCGAAATGGGCTCGCGGTGGGGCGTCAACCGCACCGTCTCGCAGATCCACGCGCTGCTCTATCTGGCCGGCCGGCCGATCGCGGCCGACGAGATCGCCGAGACGCTCAACGTGGCGCGCTCCAACGTCAGCACGAGCCTGAAGGAGCTTCAGGCGTGGCGGCTGGCGAAAGTCGTGCACGTGCTGGGCGACCGCCGCGACCACTTCGAGACGTCGACCGACATCTGGGAACTGTTCAAACTGATCGTCGAAGGGCGGCGGCAGCGCGAGATCGAGCCGACGCTCACGGTGCTGCGCGATTGCCTGACGAATCCCGAGATCGCGAACGAGAGCCGCGAGACCGAGCAGCGCATCCGCGACACGCTGCAGTTCGTCGAGACGCTCACGACCTGGTCGGACGAGATGCTGCGGCTCAAGCCCGATACGCTGATGAAGGCGCTCGGCATCGGCGCGAAGATCAGCCAGACGGTAAGGCGCAAGCCGTCGAAGTAAGCGGTATGTGAAATGCGGGCAGCCAGCCCGCTTTTTTCGGGGTTGTTATTTCTGTCTGTACAGAAATAACTGTAAATAGAGGATGAAAATGGACACCGTCTTGCCGTCGACCCGCCCGCATGGCCGCACCCGGGCGCACAGCATGACCGTTCTCGTGTGCGGTGCGAACGGCTTCATCGGGCGGGCACTGTGCGCACAGCTCGAAGCCGGCGGCCATCGCGTGCTGCGCGGCGTGCGTCATGCGACAGGCCTGTGCGACGTCGAGATCGACTTCGCGCAGGACATCGATCCGGACGCGTGGCTCGCGCGGCTGGAAGGCGTCGACGTGGTGATCAATGCGGTCGGCATCCTTGCCGATCAGCGCGGCGCGACGCTCGACGCCGTGCATCGCGCCGCGCCGTGCGCGCTCTTCACCGCGTGCTGCCGCGCCGGCGTGCGGCGCGTGATCCAGATCTCGGCGCTCGGCGTCGAGCGCGGCAATACGCGCTACTTCGCCAGCAAGTGCGCTGCCGACCGCTTCCTGAAGACGCTGCCGATCGACTTCCGGATCGTGCGCCCCGCGCTCGTCTATGGCACGGACGGCGCGTCGGCGCGGTTTTTCCGGATGCTCGCGAGCCTGCCGGTGCAGGTCCTGCCGGCCGGTGGCCATCAGCGGCTGCGCCCCGTGCACGTCGACGATCTCGCCGAAGTCGTCGCGCGGTGCGTCGATGCGCCGGCGGTGGGCCGCGCGGTGATCGATGTGGTCGGCGCCGACGAAGTCGAATACCGCGAGATGCTGGCCCGCTACCGCGCGGCGCTGGGGTTTCCGCCGGCCGCTCGCATCGGATTGCCGGGCCCGCTGGCCGGTATGGCGGCCGCGCTGCTCGGCACGCTGCCGGGCGCGATCTTCACACGCGACACGTGGACGATGCTGCGTGGCGGGAACACCGGCGATCCGGCCGCCGCCACGGCGATGCTCGGCCGGCCGCCACGCGGGATCGACGGCTTCATCGGCGCGGAAGCCGCCGCGCTGCGTCGCGATGCGCTCGCGATGTGGCGTCGCCCGCTGTTGCGCGGCGCGCTGGCGATCGTGTGGATCTGGACGGCCATCGCCAGCGCGTTCATCCATCCGCTGCACGCGAGCCTCGCGCTGCTCGCGCCTGCGCACCTGACGGGGCTGCCCGCGCTGATCGCGCTCTATGCGGCCAGCGCGCTGGACTTCTCGTTCGGCATCGCGACCGTCGTCGCGCCGTCGCGCCGCCTGTGGGGCGCGCAAGCCGCGCTGATCGTCGCGTATTCGGCGGTCATTGCGGTCACGATGCCGGGCCTGCTCGCCGAACCGTTCGGCCCCGTGCTCAAGAACGTGCCGATCCTCGCCATCCTGTTGATCCTTTTTTCAGAAGAAGAACAAGCATGAATACCTATCTCGTCATCAAGGCGCTTCACATCCTGTCCTCGGTGCTGCTGGTCGGCACCGGGTTCGGCACCGCGTTCTACCTGTTCTTCGCGAACCGCACGCGCTCGGTGCCTGCTATTGCGGCCGTGTCGCGCCTCGTGGTGCGCGCGGACTGGTGGTTCACGACGCCGGCCGTGATCTTCCAGCCGGCATCGGGGCTCTGGCTCGCGCACACGGCCGGCTGGCCGTGGGATACGCCGTGGCTCGTCGCGTCGATCGTGCTGTATGCGATCGCCGGCGTGTGCTGGTTGCCGGTCGTGTGGCTGCAGCTTGAACTGGCATCGATGGCGAAGCTCGCGCACGCGAACGGCAACGCCGCACTGCCGGAACGGTACTGGCGTTATGCGAAGCGCTGGGAACTGCTCGGCTATCCGGCGTTCTTCGCGATGCTGACCGTCTACTTCCTGATGGTGCTCAAGCCGATGTAAGCGTGCCGCCGCCGCTGCGCTGAAGTGGCGGTACGGCATGGAGGAAAGCAGTCGATCGATTCATGAAGCATGCGACAGGTAATAAGAAGGAATGCGAATCATGAGATCAAGTGAACTGGTACTGTACTTCGACGGACGATGTCCGTTATGCGTCGCGGAGATCAAGCGTCTCGGGGCCCGCGACGCGCGACACCGGCTGGCTTTTGTCGATATCGCCAAGCCGGGTTTCGATCCCGCGCCGCTGGGCGTCGACCTGCCCGCGCTGAATCGCGAGCTGCACGCGCGCCTGCCCGACGGACGCATGTTGACCGGCGTGGACAGCATCCTGGCCGCCCAGGCGCTGACCGGGCGCCGCACGCTCGTCCGGCTGCTTCGCGTGCCGGCCGTGCGCGGTGTGCTGGCGCTGCTGTATCGCCGCTTCGCGCGCAACCGGCATGCGGTATCGCGCTGGCTCGGCTATCGCACCGAAGCGCCTTGCGATGCGGCGGCGTGCGGTAGCGGTAGCGAACGTGCGGCTGAGCCCACGCCAGATCGTCCCGCGGGTGGCGCTGCACGCCGCCTCGTCGTGACCTGGATGTACGTCGCGGCGACCGCGCACGTGCTCGTCGGCATGGCCGTTCCGTGGGTTGCCGGCGCGCCGTGGCTCGATGCGTATCACCGCGTCATCGAGCTGCATTTCTGGGCGGGAGCGGCGCCCGACGCGGCGCGTGCACAGCAGGTCTGGTGGATGTCGCTGATGGGCGCGACGGTGCAATGCGCATCGGTCTGGATGCTGGCGCTCGTGCACCTCGGCAACCGCTTGCGGAAACGGGAAGTGTGGGGATGGCTGCTGGCCGGCCTGCTGATCTGGGCGCCGCAGGACATGCTGTTTTCATTGCAGGCCCATGTATCGGGCCACGTGGCGATCGACGCGGCGGCACTCGTCGCGATGGTGCCGCCGCTTGTCTGGCTTTGGAGGAGGGACGCGGTATGAACACCTTGCCTGCTTACGACTGGGCGCTCAACCTGCTGATCGTGCAGGGCGCGATGGGCGCATTCGATACGCTTTATCACCACGAACTCACGCAGGATCTCCCGCACAGCCCGCGTGCGCAGCTCGAGCTGGGAATTCACGCGGTGCGCTCCGTGCTTTACGGTCTCGTGTTCGCATCGATTGCGAACGTCGCCTTCCACGGTGCGTGGGTCGCGGCCATCGCGGCGGTGGTGGTGGTCGAGGTGGTGCTGACGTTGTGGGATTTCGTCGTCGAGGACCAGAGCCGCAAGCTGCCGGCGACCGAGCGCGTGCTGCACACGCTGCTGGCCGTCAACGGCGGCGCGCTGTTCGGGATGATCGCGATGCAACTGGCCGCGTGGGCGCACGAGCCGACCGCGCTGCAGGCGCTCGATCTCGGCTGGCGCGGCTGGGTGCTGAGCCTCTTTGCCGTCGGCGTGACGGTATCGGGAATCCGCGACGGGATCGCGGCCTGCCGGATCGCGCGACGCGCGCCGGTTGCCAATCCGTTCGCGGGGCAGCCGCCGGGGAACGTGCTCGTCACGGGCGGGACCGGCTTCATCGGCGAAACCCTCGTGAACCATCTGCTCGATGCGGGGCATACGGTTACGTTGCTGGCGCGCGATCCGCTGCGCGCAGCCTACACGTTTCACGGCCGCGTGCGCAGCGTGACGTCCGTCGGTCAGCTGCAGCCGCACGAACGTTTCGACACGGTCATCAATCTAGCGGGCGCGCCGGTGCTCGGTGCACGCTGGAGCAAGCGTCGGCGGGCGGTGCTGCTCGCGAGCCGCGTCGGCGTCACGGAATCGCTGATGCGCTGGGTCGAGACCGCCGAGGTCAAGCCGCGCACGTGGATCCAGGCGTCAGCGATCGGTTATTACGGCGTGCGTCCCGCCGACGAGCGGCTCGACGAGAGCAGCAGCGCCGGCGCCGGCTTCATGTCCGAGCTGTGCCGGCAGTGGGAGCAGTCTGCACGACCGCTCGAGCGTCACGGCGTTCGTTCGGTGGTGCTGCGGCTGGGCGTCGTGTTCGGCCCCGGCGGCGCGCTGCGCCCGATGCTGTTGCCGCACTACGTCGGGATGGGCGGGCGATTCGGCGACGGCACGCAGGTGATGAGCTGGATCCATCGGGACGACGTGCTGCGGATCATCGCGCGTGCGATGGCGAACCCGGGCATGCACGGCGTCTACAACGCGGTTGCGCCCGCGCCGCTGACCCAGCGCGAGTTCGTGCAGGTCGTGTCGAAGGTGCTGCGCCGCCCGGCCTGGCTGCACGTGCCGGCCGCGCCGCTGCGCATCGCGATGGGCGAGATGGCCGAGCTGCTGCTGGACGGGCAGCGCGTGATGCCGGCACGCCTGCATCAGGACGGATTCATGTTCCGGTTCCCGACGGCCGAGCACGCGCTGCGTGACCTGACGAATCGTCCGCATGCGGATTTTCCGTGCATGGCCTGTCGCTTGCCCCGAGGTCGCGTATAAACTCGGCGTGAACGCGTTCGGCACGTGTCGTGCGTCCCGAATGCCCCGCATCCGACCTCACAAGGAGACTGCATGCTGCACATCCTCGGCAAGATCCCGTCCATCAACGTCCGCAAGGTGCTGTGGCTGTGCACCGAGCTGAACCTGCCGTTCGAACAGGAAGACTGGGGCGCGGGCTTCCGCACGACCAACGATCCGGCCTATCTTGCGCTGAATCCGAACGGTCTCGTGCCCGTCATCAAGGACGACGATTTCGTGCTCTGGGAATCGAACACGATCATCCGCTACCTCGCGAACCGCTATGGCGGCGATGCACTGTATCCGGCCGAGCCGCAGGCGCGCGCGCGGGTCGATCAGTGGATCGACTGGCAGGGTGCGGACCTGAACCGCTCGTGGGTCGGCGCGTTCCTCGGCCTCGTGCGCAAATCGCCCGATCACCAGGATCCGGCCGGCATCGCGCAGTCGATCGCGGGCTGGACGAAGCACATGCAGGTGCTGAACACGCAGCTCGAGGCGACCGGCGCATACGTGGCCGGCAACGGTTTTACCCTCGCGGATATTCCGATCGGCCTGTCGGTGAACCGCTGGTTCGGCACGCCGTTCGAGCATCCGGATTTCCCGGCGGTGTCGCGCTATGTCGAACGCCTCGCGACGCGCGAAGGGTTCCAGAAGTACGCAGGCAGCGCGAACCCGTGACGCGTCGCAGGTAGTGCGCGGCGCGGCGGCGTGGCAAGCGCCGCCGCGTTCGCGTCATGAGCAGTATGCACAACGGGCCTGAGGGCCTGTTGTCACGCGCCGGGCGCCGGCACCGCGTCGAGCACGCGCGCGAGAAACGCCTCGTGATTCCACGCGGATTCCGGCCGCGACAGCCCGAGCCGCACGACCACCAGTTGCCGACTCGGCACCACGCTCACGAACTGGCCTTCATGGCCGACCGCATGAAACGCGTCGGCCGGCATCGCGACCGCATGCGGATCGCGATCGTTGAACGGCTCCGGCACCTTGACCCACAGCTGCGCGCCATACTCCTGGCGCTCCGACTGCGGCGTCGTGCGCGTCAGGTAGCGCACCCAGCCTTCCGGCAGCAGCCGCTGCCCGTCCCACACGCCATCCTGCAGCAGCAACTGCCCGAAGCGCGCCCAGTCGCGCGCACTCGCATACATGTACGACGGGCTGACGAGCGTGCCGGACGCATCGGGCTCGAACACGGCACTGCGCATCCCGAGCGGCGCGAACAGCGCGCGGCGCGGTAACGCGAGGTAGTCGCCGTCGCTGCTGCCCAGTGCCTCGCGCATCACGCGCGCGAGGATCGCGCTCGTGCCGCTCGAGTAGGACCACCGTGTGCCGGGTGTCGCGGCGAGCGGCTTTTCGGAGGCGAACCGCGCGGTATCGGGCTGCGCGTACAGCATCAATGCGACGTCGGACAGCGGGTCGTCGTAGTCCTCGTTGAATTGCAGGCCGCTCGTCATCCGCAGTAGCGCGTCGAGCGTGATGGCCGCGCGTGGATCGCCGCTGCCGCGCCATTCGGGCAGCAGCGCCGACGCATCGGGCGACAGCTTGTGCTGCGCGACCAGCGTGCCGACCAGTGCGGCCGTGACGGTCTTCGTCATCGACCAGCCGGGCAGCGGCGTGTCGGCGGTGAAGCCGGGCGCATAGCGTTCGGCGATCACCTGGCCGCGCCACATCACGACGACCGCGCGCGTGCGCCGCGGCCGCGCCGGATCGGGTTCGTCGAACGCACGGTCGAGTGCGGTCTGCAGCTTCTGTGCGTCGATGCCGGCTGGCGGCGTGACCGGTGCCGGTTGTGTGGACGGCGGATCGGGGAGAGGCGGCAGCGCGGCCGGCAACGCGCCGGGCGACGGCCCGAGCGCGAGCGTGCAGCCGAGCCCGGGCCGGAAGTCGGCCTCGCGTTCGGCGAAGCCGGCGAAGGTCGCCGTCGCGCGATGATGGTCGGGATCGATCGACGGGTGCACCAGTTTCAGCAGGGGGTGCACGCCCGCCATGATGTCGACGTCGATCACGGATGCGGCCGGGCGGCCCGACACGTACACGCCGGAACACAGCGCCTTCGCCGCATAGCCGGTCGCGATCGGCGCGAGCCGGGACAGCATGTAGCCCGTGTAGCCGACCGCGACGACGACGGCGAGCGCGACGCCGCGCAGGATCAGCTTCTTGAAGGGGATCGTCATGCGCGAGCGTCCTCGGTGGCGTGCCGGCAGGCAGCGATGCGGCAGTGTCTCAGGTTCGGGCGATGCGTTGCAATCGCGGTGGCCTGACGCGCGATGGCGACCGGGCGGTGGCCCGTGCGTGACGCGTCCCGTGTCCTGCCCGACGATCCGGCCGCCACCGCTCGGTGAACGAGTTGAAAACGGCCCCGCCATCGGCCGATAATCGTCCGGCATCGCTTTCCCCCTCTCCCAGTCCAACCGTTATCGGAAAACGCCATGTCCTACGACAACAACAACCCGTTCGCCAAAATCCTGCGCGGCGAACTGTCGTGCGTGAAAGTCGCGGAAGACGACGCGACCCTCGCGATCATGGATCTGATGCCGCAGGCCGACGGCCACGTGCTCGTGATCCCGAAGGAGCCGGCCGCGCAGATCTTCGAGTTGTCCGGCGACGCGGCGGCGGCCGGCATCCGCATGACGCAGCGCGTGGCGGCGGCGGTGCGCGCGGCGCTCGAGCCGGACGGCGTGTTCATCGGCCAGTTCAACGGCGCGGCCGCCGGCCAGACGGTGCCGCATGTGCACTTCCACGTGATCCCGCGCTGGGAAGGCGCCGAGCTGCGGATGCATGCACGCGAGATCGCCGACGCGGCGACGCTCGAAGCGCTCGCGCAGCGCATTCGCGCGCGTTTCGTGTAACGCGTCGATTGCACACGTCGATTGCACGCGGCGACGGCACGGCATGACGCATCGGCCAGCCGCCGCGCCAACGCCTGTTTCAGCGGTCATGCGAGGTAACACGTGTAACCGCCGGCGAAACTCGGCCCGGCCCACCCGGCGCTAGACTCCGCGCATTGCTTCACCGAGCGACAGGAAGGGGCGGATCGCCCCTTCGTGCCGGCCGCCGCATCGCGCGGCGGAGCGGCTTTCGCGAGGTGCCATTCGTCTTTCGCGCCGGGAATCGAGCCATGACCAGACTTCTCATCACGCTTGCCCTGATCGGCGGCCTGTCCGGCTGCTACGTTGCGCCGCCATACGGCTACGCGCCCGCGCCGGCCTACTACGGCTATGCGCCGGCGTATTACGCGCCGCCCGTCAGCGTCGGGATCGGCGGCAACTTCCGCATCCGCTGATCGGGCACCGGGCGTTGGCGCCGGCCGCCTCGGTCAGCGCCAACGCGTTGCACTGGATGGCTCACGCGGATTCGCGTAACGCGTGATACCGGTGCGATGCGCGGCGTGCGCGCGGTTCCTATACTTCACAGGAAAGCGCATTCCGCATTCCGGTGAGGCAGCCATGAAAGTCACCTCCAGGGCCGCAGTCGCGTCGTGCATCGCCACGCTCGTCTATCTCGGGCTCGCGGTGCTCGGCAGCGGCGGGTTCGAGGCCTTCTTCTCGCATCCCCAACTGACCGTCGTTGTTGTGGCGACGCTCGCGATGGCCGTCGCCGCGCTGTTCACCGAAGGCAACCTGAGCAGCGGCGAGCGCGAGAACCGCGACAACCGCTGGGTGCTCGCGGCGTTCGGGGTAAGCGGGTTCCTGCTCGCATACCTGCCCGCGCTGACCGACCGGCTCGACTTCTGGACCTTCGGCGGCGATGCGGTGCGCTGGATCGGCGTCGTGCTGTACATCGTAGGCGGCGTGCTGCGCATCTGGCCCGTATTCGTGCTCGGCAAGCGCTTCAGCGGGCTCGTCGCGATCCAGCCGGGCCATACGCTCGTGACCGACGGTATCTACAGCCGCATCCGCAATCCGAGCTATCTCGGCCTGGTCGTCAATTCGGTCGGCTGGGCGTTCACTTTCCGCTCGGGTGTCGGCTTGCTGCTGGTCGTACTGACGATGGTGCCGCTCGTCGCGCGCATCCGCTCCGAAGAGGCGCTGCTGCGCGCGCAATTCGGCGCCGAATACGACGCGTATTGCGCGCGGACCTGGCGTCTGCTGCCGGGCGTGTACTGACCCCCTTCATTTCCTCCCGGCCGCCGTTTCGGGCCGCGCCCACGATTCGTTCCCGATGTGTTGCCACGTGTGTCGCAAACGTGCGATGCAGCCCACGGCCGGCCTGTCGTTCCGCAGGGCCGGACTGTCGGCCGAGCCAATGCTGGCGGGGGTTTGCGGGCATTCCGGTAAGGCCGTGCGAAGTCGCTCATTCGTAAACAACTTGTTACCAGAATGTCCACGGCAAGGATGTGGGACCGGTGCTATTCTTCGCCGCAAGCTCATTGAAATGAATTGGTCCGCGGCTCGGCACAATGCCTGACACGACGTCGATCGATTCAGATCGTCGTACCGAGCGGACCTTCAATAACCAGATTGCGAACAAGGAAGAATACGGGAATGTGGAAGAAAATCGCCCCCGCTCTCGTCGTCGCCGCGTTGACCGGCGCGACTGCACTGCCGGCCATGGCAGGTGACATGAACAACGCGCTTGGCGGCGCGCTCGGCGGGGTAGCCGGCGCAGCGGTCGGCGGTGCGCTCGGCGGCAGCACGGGCTCGGTGATCGGCGGCGCCATCGGCGGCGGCGCGGGTGGCGCGGTGACGTCGAACCGTCACGAGCGCACCGGCGCGATCATCGGCGGCGCCCTCGGCGGCGGCGCAGGTACCGCGGCAGGCAACGCGATGGGCGGCCGCACGGGCGGCCTGCTGGGTGCGGCTGTCGGCGGCGGCGCCGGCGCGGCGCTCGGCGGCAACATGTCGCGCAGCTCGTACGAGCGCGATTACGGCGGTCGCGGCGATCGTGGCTATCGCCACCGCAAGCATCACCACCACCGCGACTGGGACTGATCGCCGCTGGCGCGGCTTGGTGCGCGAATGGCGCACCGGCGCGCCGACGGCGTCGGCACCCGACGCGAGATTCGGCCCGGCGGCTTGCCGGGCCGTCATCGCCGGCCAGACCGGCGAACCCTTTCCGGCTTCCTCAGCCGCGGCCAGACGCCCGATCGACGGGCCGGCCAGTTTCCCTCCTCGTTGTCCTCGTCGTATTTCCCCGTTTCCCGACTACATCGCCACTCGCGGCTGAATGCGTCCGACGCGTGCCGAGAGCATTCGCGTGCCGTTCGATTCCCGTTGGCCCGTTCTCCGGCCTGACGACGGCTCATGACTGGCGCGGTGCGGCTTGCTGCCGTGCGCGCGTCGGCGCGATCCGGTCTGCGTGACCGGCTGTATCGCGAACCGCGTGCGCACCGGGAATAGCGGCTGTTGTTCGCCGGCGCCCGTTGCGTCCCGGCGAGCGTGCGCGTTGCCCGCCCGTCAGGATTTCCCTGATAGCCGGAGCGTCGCGGCACGCTTCCTTACCGCGTATCGCGGCTGCCCGCTGGTAGTGGGAAATCGAATGGAATCCATCGCAACATTTAATTGGTCGATTGAGAACGACTTCGCTATCGTCGGCGATGCTCGCGTACGGCATCGCACCGTGCCGCTGGCCGCGCCTCGCCGCATGATCGCGGGCGCCACGGCCCGGCCGCCGGCCCCACCAGCATGGGCCGCTGCGTCCGAAGAACCGGACGAACCCGTCGCGAAGCCTGGCCGACCGAACGAGGGCGCATGCGCCTTCAAGCCACCCCGGCAACGATGTCCCGCCGCCGCATGCGTGCCCCACGCGCATACGTGCCGCCCGATGCCGTTGGCACCCGGGGCCGGACCAACCCATTGCCTGGATGCACTATGTCTAAGACAACGTATTACGCGCCGCATGGCGGCCACCCGCCGCAGACCGATCTGCTGACCGATCGCGCGATGTTCACCGAGGCGTACGCGGTGATCCCGAAGGGTGTGATGCGCGACATCGTCACGAGCTGGCTGCCGTTCTGGACGAACACGCGCCTGTGGGTGATCGCCCGCCCGCTGTCGGGTTTCGCGGAAACCTTCTCGCAGTACATCGTCGAAGTGAACCCGGGCGGCGGCAGCGACAAGCCCGAGCAGGACAAGAACGCCGAAGCGGTGCTGTTCGTCGTCGAAGGCGAAGCCGAGCTGACGCTGCAAGGCACGAAGCACGTGCTGAAGCCGGGCGGCTACGCGTTCATTCCGCCGGGTGCGGACTGGACGCTGCACAACGTCAGCGATGCCGCGGTGCGTTTCCACTGGGTGCGCAAGCACTACCAGGCCGTCGACGGCATTCCGCTGCCGGAAGCCTTCGTGACCAACGAGCAGGACGTCGAGCCGATCCCGATGCCGGGCACCAACGGTGCATGGGTGACGACGCGCTTCGTCGACATGAGCGACATGCGCCACGACATGCACGTGAACATCGTGACGTTCGAGCCGGGCGGCGTGATTCCGTTCGCCGAAACGCACGTGATGGAGCACGGGTTGTACGTGCTCGAAGGGAAGGCCGTGTATCGCTTGAACCAGGATTGGGTCGAGGTGGAAGCGGGCGACTTCATGTGGCTGCGCGCGTTCTGCCCGCAGGCATGCTATTCGGGTGGCCCTGGCCGCTTCCGTTACCTGCTGTACAAAGACGTGAACCGTCACATGAACCTGTTGCTGAACCCGGCGCGTTGAGCGTCGAGGAAGCAGTTGGATGTGGAAGCCCGCCGGGGAATGCCGGCGGGCTTTTTTGCGTCGTGGATTTCCGTGGATGTCATGTGCCCGGACCCGAAGCGGACGCTCGCCTGAAACCGAAGCGGCCGTTGACACGCCTGCTCGAGTCGGCTTGTCGCTTTCGCCGACAACGCCTCACTACGCGATATGTCCTTCGACACAATCGCTGCCCACTTTGGCCAGCGCATTCAGCAGCCCTGCGCGCAGCATGACCAGCGCGCGGCTCTTTTCGTCGATTTCCGTGAGCTTTGCTTGCAGGCACGCGACCTTTTGCGCAACACCGAATGTCGGACTGTCCCATACATGAATGACGTCGCCAATTTCCGTGAGCGTGAAGCCCAATGCCTTCGCATGGATAATCAGCCGTATCCGCTGTAACGAGCGCTCGGAGTAGTGCTTGTATGTGTTTGTCGCGTGAGGTCGGGTTGCTTTGTCCAGCAGCCCCATTCGCTCGTAGTAGCGCACGGTATCGTGCGAAACGCCCGCCCGCTTGCACAGTTCGCCGATGCGCATGCTGCCTCCATTCAATGTTGTGGACCGTCATTAAGGCTTGACCGTTGCCTATAGTCAACGGTTTACAGTCCGGGTCACCTTCCACTCCACTCGCGGGCTATGAGAGATCGTTTCGATTTTCACGGAAAAACAGCACTCGTCACGGGCGCATCGTCGGGTATCGGGCGCGCGTTTGCCTATGCATTGGCCAAACGTGGTGCGAGACTTCTGCTGGTCGCGCGCTCTCGCGACAAGCTGCACGATCTGGCCGCGGAGCTGCGACGCGACTATGCGTGCGACGCCGATTTCCTGACCGTCGACCTGAGCACAGCCGATGCCGTACACACGATCGATTGCCACTTGAAGGTGACCGGCAAAGTCGTCGACGTACTCGTCAATAATGCGGGCTTTGCGGCTTACGGGCGCTTCGAAACGATTCCGTGGACGCGCCAGCGCGACGAGGTTCTTGTGAACTGCATGGCTGCAATCGAGCTGACTCATCTTCTGCTGCCGGGGATGCAGGCGCGTTCCGCTGGCGCGGTCATCAACGTCGCGTCGACAGCCGCATTCCAGCCCGATCCTTATATGGCCGTCTACGGCGCAACCAAGGCCTTTCTGTTGTCATTTTCAGAAGCCGTTTGGGCCGAGAACCGGCATCGCGGCATCCGGGTCGTCGCGTTATGTCCCGGGGCGACGCAAACCGCGTTTTTCGATGTCGTTGGCGCGCAGGAGGCGGCCGTCGGCACGCCGATGCCTGTCGCGAGTGTGGTGGAGGATGCGTTGTGGGCGCTGGATCGCAATCGGAGCCATCGGATTGTCGGAACCCGGAACCGGCTGCTTGCCAATTTGCAGAGACTGTTGAGCCGCGAGACATCGGCACGGCTGGTTGAGAAAATCCTTCGGCCGAGAGGCGGTCAGGACCCGGTGACGCGAGAGACCAACGCGTAGGGCGTGGCCGCTATCCGCCCGATATTGCGCTCCATGAGCGGCTTCCGGTGGCCATTTCGGGCGGATGATGCGTATTCCTACAAGCCGAGTGCAGCCGCCGCGAGCGTTGCGACCTGCAATCGCGTATCGGGCAGCAGCTCGTCCTCGATCAGCCATACCGCCGACAAGCCCGACCACGCGAGTATCCACTGCAGCAGCCGGCGCCTGTCGAGCTGCGCGGTGCTGGCCACGAGCGTGACGCGCTGCGCGAACCGCACCGGATCGACCGCAACGTCGTGCGAAGGATTGCAGAACAGGTTCGCGTAGTCGAACGCGCGATCGCCGCGCAGCCCCTTCGGATCGATCGCACGCCAGCCGCGATCGCCGAAATGGAGAATGTTGCCGTGATGGATGTCGCCGTGCAGGACAACTTCATCGACGGGCGGCCCAGCGAGCAGCTGGCGCGCGACCGTAGCGGAGCGATGAAGCACGACACTGGCTGAAGCGTCAGACAGCAGCGCCTGAAACCACGCATGCAGCGCCACGACCGAAGGCGGCTCCGAAGCACGATGCGCATGCAGCCGCGCAACGACGTCGCACGCGATGCGCATCGCGTCGTCGTCATGCCCCGATGCCGAAAAACCGGCCAGCGTCGGTTCCGGCTGCGCCCGTTCGAGCAGAATCGCATCGCCGTCGTGCAGCCACACCTGCGCGGCGCCTTGCCCATTCCACCACGTCATCAGCGCATTGCCGCGACGCTCCTCGTCGCAGGTAGCGACCTTCAACATCGCCGGCCGCGATTGCCAGACGACGGGCAGCAGGCCGCCGCTCGCGGTCAGGAGCGGGCCGCCATCGGGAACGAGGCCCCACAGGCCGAGATATCGATCGAACATCACACGATGCTACCGCCGAACCGGATCGCGCGCAGCGCGGTTCGCCCGACGCATGCGTCACGCGGTCGCAGATACGACATGAACGGCCCTCACGCACTTTCCTAAATAAAATTTAGCCAGCCAAACTTTGGCTAAAGAATGTTCCGGTTTCCCGTCATCCCTTCGACAATGCGCGCCTTTCGTGACCCGTCGGTGCCGCTTGCGCACCGGCCGTCGCAGCATCGAAGAAGGAGCCCGACATGACCGACCACACCGCAGCCCCGCCACCACCACCCGCGTCGCCGCCACGCCGCCGCCGCGTGTGGCGCACGCTCGCGGGCGCGCTGCTCGGCCTGACGGTCGCCTGCGCGGGCATCGGCGCATGGACGATCCAGCGCATCTGGACGCAGTTGCCGTCCGTCGAGCACCTCGCTGTCTATCGTCCCGCGCTGCCGTTGCGGATCTTCTCGCGCGACGGCGATCTGCTGGCCGAATACGGCGTCGAGCGACGCGAGTTCGTGCCGCTCGAACGCATCCCGCCGCTGATGCGGCAGGCGCTGCTCGCGGCCGAGGACGCGAAGTTCTACCAGCACGGCGCGGTCGATTTCGGCGGCCTCGCGCGCGCGACGTTCGCGAACGTCGTGACGGGGCAGCCGGGGCAGGGCGGCAGCACGATCACGATGCAGGTCGCGCGCAACTTCTACCTGACGCGCGACAAGGTGCTGAGCCGCAAGCTCGCCGAGATCCTGATGGCCGCCAAGCTCGAACGCGAATACAGCAAGGACAAGCTGCTCGAGCTGTACATGAACGAGATCTATCTGGGCGAGCGCACGTACGGTTTCGCGGCGGCCGCGAACGTCTATTTCGGCAAGCCGCTCGACGCGCTGAGCGCGGGCGAGGCCGCCGTGCTCGCGGGGCTGCCGAAGGCGCCGTCCGCGTTCAACCCGGTCGTCAATCCGGCACGCGCGACCGCGCGGCGCAACTACGTGCTCGGCCGGATGCACGCGCTCGGCCAGCTCGACGACGCGACGTATCACGCGGCCGTCGACGCACCCATCGCGCTGGCCACCACGCCGCCGCCGGGGATCATCGCGGCGCCGTACGTCGCCGAGCGCGCGCGCCGGATGATGGTCGAGCGTTTTCATGACGATGCCTATACGCTCGGCCTCGACGTGACGACGACGATCTCGATGCGCGACCAGCGCGCGGCCGAATCGTCGCTCGCACGTACGCTGAGCCGCCAGACGCGCGCGAAGCGCGATGCGCGCAACGGGCTCGAAGGCGCACTGGTGTCGCTCGACGCGGCAACCGGCGACATGCTCGCGCTCGTCGGCGGCGCGGATTTCAACCGCAACGTGTTCGACCATGCGCTGCAGGCGTATCGCCAGCCGGGCTCGAGCTTCAAGCCGTTCGTCTATTCGGCTGCGCTGGAAAAGGGCTACTTCCCGGGCGTGCTCGTCGACGACACGCAGCGCACGCTCACGCATGAGGAAACCGGCGCACGGCCGTGGCGCCCGCGCAATTTCGCCAACAACTACGAGGGCTTCATCCCGGTGCGGCGCGGGCTGATGCGCTCGAAGAACCTGGTGGCGGTCAGCCTGATGCAGGCCACCGACGCGCGCTACGTGCAGCAGCATGCGGTGCACTTCGGCTTCGACGCGCAGCGCAATCCGGCGTCGCTGCCGCTCGCGCTCGGCGCAGGCGCCGTGACGCCGCTCGAACTGGCGAGCGCGTATAGCGTGTTCGCGAACGGGGGCACGCGGATGGAGCCGCGCCTGATCCTGTCGGTGAAACAGCGTCATGGCGGCGCGATGTACGAGGCGACGGCGCCGGCGGGCGAGCGCGTCGTGTCGGCGCGCAACGCGTTCGTGATGGACAGCATGCTGCGCGACGTCGTGAAGTCCGGCACCGCGCGCGGCGCGCTCGCGCTGCGCCGCGACGACGCGGCCGGCAAGACGGGCACGTCGAACGGGTCGAAGGATGTCTGGTTCGCCGGCTACTCGTCGGGCATCGTCGCGGTCGCGTGGCTCGGCTACGACACGCCGCGCCCGATGGGGCGTGCGACCGGCGCGACGCTTGCGCTGCCGGTCTGGCTCGACTACATGAAGACGGCCGTCGACGGGCGTACACCGGTCGAGGCGACGCCGCCGCAGGACGTCGCGCTCGTCGACGGCGACTTCGTCTACGCCGAATACACGCGCGGCACGTGCACGGCCGACGTGCCGTCATACATCCGCAGCCGCTTCGCGTGCGGCGGGGCGGCGGCGGCCGGTGCGTCCGACGCGCCGGGCAACGACGGCAAGCCTGCCGAATCGACGCCTGCCGCGGTTGATGCGGCCGAGCGCGAACGCGTGCTCGACCTGTTCCGGACGGATGACTGACGTTCGCCATGCATACGCTTTATCTGATTGCAATCGTCGCGGAAGCGATGTCGGGGGCGCTGATGGGCATGCGCCGCGGGATGGACCGTTTCGGGCTCGCGCTCGTCGGCGCGGTGACGGCGCTCGGCGGCGGCACCGTGCGCGACGTGCTGCTTGGCCACTATCCGCTCGGCTGGATCGCGCATCCCGAGTATCTGGTGATCACGCTCGTCGCGGCGACCGTCGCGTCGTGGGTCGCACGGCATGTCGCGCGGATGAAGACGCTGTTCGTGACCGTCGATGCGATCGGCCTCGCGGCGTTCACGATCATCGGGTGCGACATTGGCGCATCGACGGGCAGCGCGCCGATCATCGTCGTGCTGGCCGGCGCGATCACGGGTGTCTGCGGCGGGATGCTGCGCGATCTGCTGTGCAACGAGATGCCGCTGATCCTGCGCGAGGAACTGTATGCGTGCGTCGCGTTCGTCACGGGCGGGCTCTATGTCGGGATGCAGCATCTGGGTGTCGATGCGGGCATCGCGACGGTGGCCGCGCTGGCGGCCGGATTCTCGATGCGGATGCTCGCCGTGCGGCTCGGGTGGAAGATGCGGACGTTCGGTGCGGCGGATCTCGAGCATTGAGCCTGGAGGCGCACCGTCCGCGCAGTGCAGGACGAGGGTGGCGCCGGCCTGGGCGTGACAGTCGTAGCTATCGATCAACCAGGGCATCGCGCGATGCAAAGCTCATGCGACATGTGGCATACGCCTGCGCTACGCAGGCACCATCACCGGCGGCGCGCCGTCGCCGGTTTCCACCATCTTCACCGCGAATCCGTAGCACTGCGCGATATGGGACGGCGTCATCACGTCGCGCGGCGTGCCGTGCGCGACGATCGTGCCGTCGGCGAGCAGCGCGATCGTATCCGCATGCCGTGCGGCGAGGTTCGGATCGTGCACGATCGCGAGCACGCCGAGCTGCCATTCGCGTGCAACGGCGCGTACGGTTTCGAGCAGGCGGTGCTGATGCGACAGATCGAGCGCGGCGGTCGGCTCGTCGAGCAGCAGGTAGCGCGGGCCGCTTTCCGTCGCTTCGTCATCGGGCCACAGCTGCGCGAGCACGCGGGCGAACTGCACGCGCGCGAGTTCGCCGCCCGACAGCGTCGTCACGTCACGGCCGACGAGCCCATCCGCGCCCGCGCGTTCGAGCGCGCACCACGCGATGTCGCGATCGCGATGCGACGTCGCGCCGCTGCGCCGCGCATGCGGATAGCGGCCGAGCAGCACGATTTCGTCGACGCTGAACGGGAACGCCGGCTGCGCGGCCTGCGGCAGCACCGCGCGCAGGCACGCGAGCCGCGGCGCGTCGATGCGTGCGAGCGGCTCGCCGTTCAGCGTGATGTCGCCGGTCACGCGCACGCCGTTCGGCGCGACGTTGCCGGTCAGCTCGCCGGCGAAAGTCTTCAGCAGCGTGCTCTTGCCCGCGCCGTTGCGGCCGAGCAGCGCGGTCACGCGGCCGGGTACGATCGACAGCGACAGGTCGCGCAGGATCGCGTGGTGTCGACGGGCGACGTCGAGGTGATGGGCGGTCAGCATGGTCGTCGTGAGGGAAGGGTTAGCCGCCGAGCGCGCCGCGGCTCTTCCACAGCAGCGCGAGAAAGAACGGTGCGCCGAGCAGCGCGGTCAGCACGCCGAGCGGAACTTCCGCGGGTGCGGCAACGGTACGTGCGGCGAGATCGGCGGCTAGTGTCAGCAGCGCGCCGAACAGCGCGGCGCCGGGCAGCACGACGCGTTGATCGGGGCCGCACACGAGACGCACGCAATGCGGCGCGACGAGCCCGATGAAGCCGATGATGCCCGAGCACGACACCAGCGCGCCGACCGCGAGTGCGACCGCGACGAGCACGCGCCGCTTCAATCGCTGCACGGGCACGCCGAGATGCAGCGCCTCGGTTTCGCCGAGCTGCAATGCATTCAGCGCGTCGCGTTCGCGCGCGAGCAGCGCACCGCCGATCGCGACGCACGGCGCGACGGCCGCCAGCGCGGACCATTGCGCGCCGCCGAGGCTGCCGAGGCTCCAGAAGGTCAGCGAGCGCAATTGCGCGTCGTCGGCGATGAACGTGAGGAGCCCGATCGCCGCGCCGACCAGCGCGTTGATCGCGATGCCGGCGAGCAGCAGCAGCGGCAGTGCGAGCCGGCCGCGCGACGCGGCGAGCCGGTAGACGAGGGCCGCGACCGCGAGCGCGCCCGCGAACGCGGCGGCAGGCAACGCGGCCGCGCTCACCTGTGCGGCAAAGAGTGCGGGGCCGAGCACGATCATCGTCGTCGCGCCGAGCGCAGCGCCGCTCGACACGCCGACGAGCCCCGGATCGGCGAGCGGATTGCGGAACAGCGCCTGCATCGCGGCACCGGTCGCGCCGAAGCCGCCGCCGACCAGCAGCGCGAGCGCGACGCGCGGCGCGCGGATGTCGAACAGCACCGCGCGCGCCTGCTGTGCGGCCGCGTCGCCGGTCAGCGCGGCCCAGGCTTCCGCGAGCGGAATGCGATAGGCGCCGACGCACAGCGCGACGACGGACATCGCGCACACGAGGCAGGCGAGCGCGGCCAGCGCGAACGGCGCAAAGCGACGCGACGTGCCGATGCGTGCGGCGCCGGAGCGCGATGCGGACGACGAGGCGGGGAAAGGCGAAGCGTGAGCGGGCATCGGGGCAATCCGGAATCAGGCGAGCGCATCCGACAGGCGTCGGTGCAGGGTCGTGACAGCGAGCGGCAGGCGCGGGCCGAAGCCGAGCAGGAACAGCGCGTCGAGTGAGACCACGCGCTGCGCGCGGCCGGCCGGCGTCGCGCCGAAGCCGGGCGTCGCGAGCAGCGCGGCGCGGCCGCCGACGGCCGCGAGCCCTTCGTCGGAGATCAGCACGACGTCGGGCGCGGCGGCTGCCAGCGCCTCGGTGGTCAGCGGCTTGTAGTGATCGAAGCCCTGCATCGCGTTGCGCGCGCCCGCGTAGCGGATCATCGCGTCGGCGGCCGTGCGCTGGCCGGCGACGAGCGCCTGGTTGCCGGTATGGTTCAGCACGAACAGCACGCGCGGCGGCGCATCGCCGCGCGCACGGGCAGCGACCGCGTCGCGCGCGGCCTGCCAGTCGCGGTCGAAACGTTGCAGCAGCGCGGCGCCCGCATCGCGCACGTCGAGCGCCTGCGCGACGCCCGTGATCTTCGCGCGCACCGATTCGACGTCGTGGCGTTCATCGAACGTCGTTACTGCGACGCCGGCGTTCTTGACTTGCGCGATCGCGGTGGGCGGGCCGGCTTCCGCCGATGCGAGCACGAGATCGGGCCGCAGCGACAGCAGCCCCTCGGCCGACAGCGCGCGCTGGTAGCCGACCTTGGGCAGACGCTTCGCGGCGTCGGGGTACGTGCAGGTGGTGTCGGCGCCGACGAGCCGGTAGCGCGGCGTTTCCGCGCCGCCGAGCGCGAACGCGGTTTCCGCGAGCGCGCCGCCGATCACGACCACGCGTTTCGGCGTGGCCTGCGCACCCTGGGCGAGCACGCTGCCGGGCAGCGCGCCCGCGAGCGCGCCGGCCGCCGCGCTCGCCAGCAGCGCGCGGCGGCGCGGATCGAACGGCCGCGCGCTCACCGCGCGCCCCCGCGCGCCGCGGCAGGCAGCGTCGCGACGAGCGCGCGCCAGTCGTCACGTTCGACCTGGCCGGGCTTGCGTTCGCCGAACAGCAGTGCGACGTGGTCGCCTTGCCGATCGAACAGCTCGAGCGACGTGACGATGCCGTCGCTCGTCGGCTTCTTCACGACCCACGCGGCGGCGATCAGGTCCTCGCGCACATGCAGGTTGAAGCCCGGGTCGAGCACGTTGATCCACGCACCGACCTCGCGCACGTTCGCGACGGGGCCCGTATGAATCTGGATCATCCCGGCGTTGCCGACGAACACCATGATCGGCTGGCCGCTTTCCGCCGCGTGCTGAAGCACGTGACGCAGCGCATGCGCGGTTTCGACCGGATACGCGTATTGCGGATCGGCGAGCCGCAGCGCCTGCATGCGGCTCACGCCGAAGCGTTGCGTGATGCCGAAGAACTGATGCGTGTCGGTCATCGCGTCCCAAGCGGCACGGAAGCCCGCGACGTCGATCTCGGTATCGGCGCGCTCGGGCGTTTTCGGCGCGGCGGGCGCGACCTCGAGGCCCGGCTCCTGCGACGGCGCACGCCAGCGCTCGACGAATGCGTCGTACGCGGCATGGTCGCTGTGCGCGCGCAGGTAGACCTTGTGGATCGCATGGCCCTGTGCGTCGAAGAACTGCAGGCTCTTCAGCGGACCGTGTGCGGTCTCGTCGCGCACCGCGAACGCCGACACCCAGTGACGATAGAAGATGCGCAGGTCGATATCGCCGAGCGCGAGGCCGACAGGGCCGTCGTGGCTCATCTGCGCGTACTCGCCGTCCTTCTCGTGGACGGCCGTGTCGTTGCGCGTGAGCGCCATCACGCGGCCGAGGCGCGGCATTTCCTCGAACATCGCCGGAAAGCGCGCGTCGAGCCGCACGACGTGCTCGCCGACGAACGCGGCGAGCGCCTCGCCTTCGCTGACGCCGAGCGCCTGCGCGACGTCACGGTTGCGCAGCTGACGCTCGGTCTTGAGCTTGATGAACGCGTCGCGCAGCGCGGCAGCGGCGCGGGCCGGCGTGGCCGGTTGACCGGGAAGGGCGGATTGCATCATGTCGGACTCCTTCAAGTAACGGTTGGTGTGGCAGCGCGGGCGGCGCGCATCAGAAATCCACTTTCATGCTGACGGCGACCGTGCGTCCGGACGACGTATACGCATCGAGCACCTGCGAATCGGCTGCGATGCCGCGCACGTCCGACCAGTTCCAGTACTTGCGGTCGAACAGGTTGCGGATGCCGATCGTCGCGCTCACGTGCTTGTTGAAGCGGTAGCCGCCGCGCAGGTCGACGACGAACGACGACGGCGGCGCGAAGCACGCCTTGTTCGAGCAGTCGGACTTGTCGATGTCCTTGTCGCGTTTCGCGGCCTGGAACAGCAGGTCGGTCTGCACGTACCAGCGTTCGGTCGGTTCGTAGCGCACGCCGAACACGGCCGAGAACGGGTTGACGGTGTTCAGCGGCTGGCTGTCCGCGCCGTCGTTCTGTGTCGAGCCTTTCGTGAACGCCATTGCCGTCTTCAGCGTGATGCCGTTCGGCATCACCCATTCCGCGCGGCCTTCGAGGCCGTGAATGCGCGCGTCGGCGAAGTTCACGTACTGGAACACGAACGGGTCGGTTGGCCGGCCGCTGCCGGCGATCGTCGTGCGCGAGATGAAGTTGCGGTAGCGGCCCGTGAACGCGGCGGCGCTGTAGCGTACGACGCCGTAACCGGTGCCGGCCTTGCCGCGCAAGCCGGCTTCGAACGTATCGCTCGTCTCGGGCTTCAGGTTCGGATTGCCGATCGACGTGTAGCCGTACACCGGGTTCGAAAAGCTGCTGTTCACCTGGTCGGGCGTCGGCGCGCGGAAGCCGTGCGCATACTGCACGTACGGGATGACCGCGGGCGTGATCTCGTAGAGCACGGCGACGCGTGGCGACAGTTCGTTCGCGCTCGTCGACACGGCCTTGCCGGTGAACAGCGGATCGTTCGCGGTCGGGCTCAGCCGGTACGTGTCGAAGCGCAGGCCCGGCGTGACGAGCAGGCGGCCGTAGCCGATCTGGTCCTGCACGAACGCGCCGAACAGCGTGTAGTCGGTGTCGGGGAACGCCTTGTTCGGGAACGCCTCGCCGACGCCCGGCACCGTGCCGTCGCGTATGTTCGTCACGCGCGACACGCTGCCGTCGATGCCATACAGCAGCTTGTGCGCGAACGGGCCGGTCGCGAAGCCGCTTTCGGCGAACGCGGCGCCGCCGAACGTGCGCTCCTTGTACTGGTTGTCGCGCGAACGTGAAGCCGCCCGGCCGCGCGTCTCGAACGCGTACTGGTCCTGCTTCGCGTCCTGGTAGTAGAACTGCACGTGCGCGGTCTGGAACCAGCGGAACGCGTCGTCGTGGAAGTCGTAGTCGACGCTGAAGCGGTTGCGCTCGAGCCGGTCGTAGGTCGTGAGGCCGAGCGTGGTCGGCGGGCTGATCGCCGACAGCACGTCGGTGCTCACGCGGCGCTGCACCGTTTCGGCGGTGAACTTGATCGTGTCGCGCGCGGTGGGCGTCAGCACGAGCTTGCCGAGCAGCGATTCCGAATAGACGTCCTGCGGGTTCGACGTGGTGCGCAGCGTGCTCGCCGAGTTGTTGCTGCCGCGCGTGTCGACCTCGTGGCCGCGCCGGCCGTCGGCGATGATCATCCCCTGCACGCGATCGTTGCCGCCCGCGGCCGACACGGTCGCGCCGATACTGCGGTCGGCCGAGTCGTAGCTCGGCCGGAACGAGAAGTAATAGGGCTTGTTGTAGATCGACAGCAGGTCGCGCGGATCCTTCGTGATGAAGTTCACCGCGCCGGTCAGGCCGTCGCTGCCGTACAGCGCCGAGGCCGGCCCGCGCAGGATCTCGATGCGCTTGAGCGTGTCGAGATCGGCGTAGTCGCCGCGCCCCGCTTCGAGCGGGCCGAACGAAAACGCATTCGGCAGGCGGATGCCGTCTTCCATCAGCAGCACGCGATTGCCTTCGAGGCCGCGGATGTTGATGCTCGAATCGCCGTCGCGGCCGCCGCCGAGCGCGGCACTGCCGGGCCGGTACGCGGTGCGGCGCACGGTGACGCCCGGCTCGTAGCGCAGCGCGTCCTTGATGTTGGTGGCCTGCTGTTCTTCCAGATCTTCGTCGGTGATTACCGACACGGACGCCGCCGTGCGGCTCGCGGCCGTGGCGGTGCGGTTGGCCGTGACGGTGACGGGATCGAGCAGCGCCGCGCCGCCGCGCGCTGACGCGGCGACGAGGAGGGTGGAAGGCGGGGTGGCGCCTTGCGGCGTCGAATCGGCGTGAGCCGTGGCGGCGGACAGGCCGAACGCGCCGAACAGCGCGGCACAGATCGGCCGCCGCGCCAGCGTATAGCAATGCACAGGTGGTCTCCCATTGATGATGACAAGCCCGAAGGCTGGCTGGGTGACGCGTTCACCTGGCTGGCCCGCCCGCGCACGGAAGGCAGCGAGCGGCGAATTGAAAGGCAACTGATAACTTTACCAGTGTAAATGAGAATTATTATCAATACAAGAACGGAAAGCGGCTCGCGTGGGTGAGCGCTTACCTGCGCGGCTCGCGCGAGCCACGGCGGGAAATTCGGGAAAAATGCGGGCTTAGGGCCTGTTCACGCTAATAACGGGCTTGCGAACGCGCCTTGCCGGTCGTAGTGCAAGGAGTGAGGAGCGCCGTTTGGCCGAGCCAAACAAGCGACGATCGACGCCGCAATACGGCCGGCAAGGCGCGTTCCCCTGTTCGGGAAAATTCATTCGTGGGGCTGGCCAC
>AACY020560044.1_pt1 | contig 60408 bp, 63 predicted proteins | sample 267378 | NCBI WGS metagenome assembly AACY02 (sample SAMN02954345, study PRJNA13694) | marine metagenome | biome: aquatic; feature: ocean; material: water; isolation source: isolated as part of a large dataset composed predominantly from surface... | reverse complement strand
TTAAAGCTGATGTGGTCAGCCAAGATGAAACAGAGCAGGGCGTGCGCGCGCTTTTGAATCTTGGGCATACCTTTGGTCATGCTATTGAAGCTGAGATGGGCTATGGTAACTGGTTGCACGGTGAGGCCGTTGCGGCTGGCACAGTCCTTGCTGCTCAAACCGCTAAGTCTTTAGGATTGGTTGATGAGTCAATTGTCCGTCGTATTGTGCAATTGTTTCAAGCCTTCGATCTTCCTGTAAAAGCGCCGGAATCAATGGATTTCGACAGTTTTATTCAACATATGCGTCGCGATAAGAAAGTGTTAGGCGGTCAGATCCGGCTGGTACTTCCAACGGCCATTGGTCGAGCAGAAGTATTTAGTCAAGTCTCTGAATCTACCCTAGAACAGGTTATCTGCTGCGCATAAACCTTGTGTGGTGGATGAGTGACATTTCAGGGGCAAGTCTTGCTTCCCTCACAGGAAGCCCTCATACAAAGATTGCATCATGTTGCCAGTTATAGCGACCAATTGCTGGTGCTTGTTGGCGGCCAAGGTTCGGGCAAGACAACGCTGCTCACTGCATTAGCTACCGATTTTGATGATTCAAATGCGGCGCTGGTTATCTGCCCTATGCATGCCGATAACGCTGAGATTCGTCGCAAGATTTTAGTGCAGTTGATGTCATCCCCCATTTTTGATGATGAGATCCCCCTCGCCGAAACCATTCTGCGTGTAGCTCAAAATCAAAGTAAACCGTTACATATCATTATCGATGATGCTCATTTGCTCTCAAAAGAGCTATGGGCAGAATGCATCATACTCAATCAAATTCAGTGTGCGGGACAGCGGATAGCTGTGACCTTAACGGTTCCTCCAGCATTTTTAGCCGATTTATTGCCACAATTACCCGATTCTCTCCGGCGGCAGATCCTGCCTATTAGTATTGAACCGCTAAGTTTGCCTGAGCGGGAAGCACTGTATCAAACCTTGCTGCGATACAGTGACCAAAATCCATTTACTCCAAGAGACATTGTTCGCGCACAACTTGAAAAACAAACGGGTACTCCTCAGGAAGTCGTTACCTTGCTGGAACTGGCGCTACATGGCCAGAGTGAGAAGAAGTCAGCCTGGGTACAATATAAGCTAGCGTTGATTGGACTTTGCAGTTTGTTGATTACCATTTTGATTTGGTTTGGATTGGCTCAACCCTTTTCCGATGAGCCCGTGCTTGACGTGGTCACTTATCCCGCATTGGATTCCGACGAGTTTTTAGCCCATGGTCAACGGATATTAACGCCCTATTTTAAACAACGTGAGGAGTCGTTAGCACAGTCTTTATTATTGCAAGCGGCGCAGCAAGCTGATCCTTTGGCGGGATTTCATGGTGAGACTCCAGCCGAGAATGAGTCCGCCATAACACAACCGATTGATGAAGCCACAAGTAAGGCCGAAAACAATGTTGTGACTGCTAGTAACAATACATCACATGAAGATATCGCTAAGAACGATAACGTTCATCCAGCGAAGAACATCACGGCTGCATCAATAACTAATGTAAAAACTCGGCCAACGTCCGGTTATACCATCCAAATAGCTACAGTCTCCCAGCGTGACACAGTCGAGTCGCTGTTGAAAAAACTGCATTCTGTGCCGGATATTCGAGTCGCTAAATACAAACAATTTTGGGTGGTGCTGGTGGGGCAGTTTAGCGACAGTCAATCGGCGCAACAGGCTGCCGCAGAATTGGTCAAACAATATCGTTTGAGTCAACCCATGATAAAAAAATGGGCTGAGCTCGGTGGTTATCAATTACAAGATGCGCTTCCAAGCGGTGAAATTTCAGAATAAACAGAGTACAATCATGGCCTTTATTTTTGTCGGCATTCATCAAGTTAAATGATCAAAAAACATAGAGCCTTCCTGAAATGGGCTGGCGGAAAATTTAAATTGGTGGATGAGCTCTCGAACTATTTACCCATGGGTGAACGTTTAGTTGAGCCCTTTGTTGGCGCAGGTTCGGTATTTTTAAATACTGACTACCCCAGCTATTTACTCTGCGATATCAATCAAGACCTGATAAATCTCTACAACATAGTCAAAGAAAGGCCCTTGGAGTACATTGCGGCTGCTAAGAAGCTATTTGTTGATGAGATGAATCAGAAGGAAGCCTACTATCGCGTGCGTACAGACTTTAATAAATCTCGCGATCCTTTCCTGCGTTCGGTTTATTTTCTGTACTTGAATCGTCATGGTTTTAATGGCTTGTGCCGTTATAACCGCAAAGGCGGCTTTAATGTACCCTTTGGCTCCTACAAGAAGCCTTATTTCCCCGAAAAGGAAATTTTGGCCTTTTCAAAGAAAGCGCAACGCGCCGAATTTAGGTGCATTGGCTATGAAAAAGCCTTTGAACAAATCCGAATTGGTGATGTGATTTATTGTGATCCACCCTATGCGCCATTATCCTCCACGGCGAGTTTTACTACCTATGTCGGTGCAGGCTTTAGCTTAGATGATCAGGCGTTGCTCGCGCGTTATTCGCGGCATATGGCTCTTGAACAGCGCATTCCTGTTGTGATTAGCAACCATGATATTCCGCTGACGCGCGAACTGTATCGCGGTGCGCATCTCGCTAAGATCCAAGTGCAACGCAACATTAGCCAAAATGGTAGTGGCCGCAATAAAGTTGACGAGTTGATTGCTTTATACGATGAGACTTACGATCCGCAGGATGAGTGATTACTGTGGTCTAGTTGATTACTTTGGTCTAGCAGATTGTTGATCTCGCGCGAGTTAGCTAACGACTTGGCTAACCAGCAAAATAAGGCTTGCAACTAATGCTATCGCTAACACGATTCCCATCAAAATGTACGGTAATGGTGAATTGGTCTGGAAGTCTTTTTGGCGATTTTTATCTGACTGCACCCCAAAGAAGGCGGCTATCGTACTGTGAAAGACTTGCCAGATCCGGCTTAGCATCAATAGGACTGTTGTGAATTGGCAGGTTTCATGTCATCGATAGGTTTATCTTGATGACCATGGAGCAGTTCAAGCAAGTCGACAAAATGGAACTGGCTAGAGCGATTTTTGCCAGTAAGCCAGGTCTTCCAACTTAAAGTTTGCGCCTGTTCAGCACAACGGTTATTCGGATGGCTGCTAGGTAAGCTATTGTTGTAACGAGTATCACTACTGCAAGCGCAGGCGGAGGTATCGTTACTTGCGGTCAGTTTTTCGACACCAAAGGCTAAGGAGGCGACTACCACTGCGGTAAATGCCAACATCATCGACGACTTAAAGGTCACCGAGCCTAAAATGTGTGAAAACTGTGTTAACCGCCCTTTCATGATACTTCCCTTGAAATCATTAAATGATCCACGCTAGCTGCCCGAGTATAACAAACTCGCTTAGTTTATGAACAATAATTTATCAATCTTCACTAAAATCTTTCTAACGCTTCAGCTTCTCCTTGGACTTACCGTAGGTTGTGAGTACTGGAATTGAGCTTCCATCTGGCCTCAATCGCGATAAATGTGGCATTTGCTATAGAGGCATGGTCTAGCTAAGGGTAAAATAAGGCACTTTTTGTTCAATAGCAGCGAGTGTCCTATGCGCCCATTTTTAATTGCTCCATCGATTTTATCCGCCGATTTCGCCCGTTTAGGGGATGACGTTAAAGCCGTGTTAGATGCAGGGGCTGACGTAGTGCATTTTGATGTGATGGATAACCACTATGTGCCGAACTTAACCATTGGTCCTATGGTGTGTAAAGCGTTACGCGACTATGGCATTACGGCGGAGATCGACGTGCATTTAATGGTTAAGCCTGTTGATCGCATCGTGCCTGATTTTGCTAAGGCTGGCGCTTCTATTATTACTTTCCATCCCGAAGCCTCTGAGCATATCGACCGTACTTTGCAACTGATTAAAGAGTCCGGTTGTAAGGCAGGTTTAGTGTTTAACCCTGCAACACCGCTGCATTATCTTGACCATGTGATGGATAAGTTAGATGTGATCCTGCTGATGTCGGTCAACCCAGGCTTTGGTGGCCAATCCTTTATTCCTTCGACCTTAGATAAATTACGCCAAGTGCGTGAGCGTATCGATGCGAGCGGTTTTGATATTCGCTTAGAGGTCGATGGTGGCGTAAAAGTGGATAACATTGCCGAAATTGCTGCCGCAGGTGCCGATATGTTTGTCGCTGGGTCGGCTATTTTTAGTCAACCAGACTATAAAGCCGTTGTCGATGAAATGCGTGCCGAGTTAGCAAAAGTTGAGGCCAAATGATGCGGAAACAGATTAAGGCGATTGCCTTTGATCTCGACGGCACACTGATTGACAGTGTGCCCGATCTTGCGGTCGCGACACAGGCGGCACTCGCCGAGTTAGGTTTGGCAACGTGTACCGAGGCACAGGTGAGAACTTGGGTGGGTAATGGGGCTGAAATGCTTATGCGCCGTGCCATGAGCCACGCTTTAGGCGTAGACGTTGAGCAAACGGCATTAGATGCGGCTATGCCGATTTTTATGCATCACTATCAAGAAAATCTTGAGAAGCACAGTGCACTTTATGCCGATGTGCACCAAGTGCTACAAACTCTGTTTGACGCTGGATTTAAGCTGGCAGTGGTGACAAACAAACCCTACCGCTTTACTTTGCCGCTGCTTGAGGCCTTTAAGATTAATGATTTCTTTAGCTTAGTGCTTGGCGGCGATTCGCTGGCGAAGATGAAGCCGGATCCATTACCGCTAGAGCATTTATTAGCGCAATGGCAACTCGATAAAAGTGAGTTGTTGATGGTAGGCGATTCTAAAAATGACATTTTAGCGGCGAAAGCAGCAGGTGTTGCATCAATCGGCTTGACCTATGGCTACAACTACGGTGAAGATATTGGGCTCACTGGCCCTGACGCGGTGTGCGAGCAGTTTGCCGAGATCCTTAGCTGGCTAAATGTCGGCCAGGCAGTTTAATCGAATCTTTTTATCTTTATTTGGAGCAATGACGTAATGACCAAACCCATAGTACTCAGCGGTGCACAGCCGTCCGGCGAATTAACCATAGGTAACTACATGGGTGCATTGCGTCAATGGGTTGCCATGCAAGATAGCCACGACTGCCTTTATTGCGTGGTGGACTTGCATGCCATTACCGTGCGCCAAGACCCTCAAGCATTGCGTGAAGCCTGCTTAGATACACTTGCACTGTATTTAGCCTGCGGCGTCGACCCTAAAAAGAGCACGGTATTTATCCAATCTCAAGTGCCGCAGCACACTCAGCTGGGTTGGGCGTTAAATTGCTATACCCAAATGGGTGAGCTGAGCCGTATGACGCAGTTTAAGGATAAGTCACAAAAGCACGCCAACAATATTAACGTCGGTCTGTTTGGTTATCCTGTACTGATGGCGGCGGATATTCTGCTGTATCAAGCGAATGAAATTCCAGTTGGTCAAGATCAGAAGCAACATCTTGAGTTAACACGTGATATCGCCACTCGCTTTAACAACGCTTACGGCGAGACATTTACCATTCCTGAGCCTTTTATTCCTGAGCATGGCGCTAAGGTGATGTCGCTTCAGGATCCGCTGAAGAAGATGTCTAAGTCGGACGACAACCGTAACAACGTAATTGGTTTGCTTGAAGATCCTAAAGCGGTCATGAAAAAGCTGAAAAAAGCCATGACCGACAGTGATGAGCCGCCAGTCGTGCGTTTCGATATGGAAAACAAGCCTGGTGTATCTAACCTGTTGAGCTTAATGTCGGGTATCACAGGCCAGAGCATTGCCAGCCTCGAAGCCGAGTTTGAAGGCAAGATGTATGGCCACTTAAAAGGTGCCGCGGGTGAAGCGGTCGTGGGCATGTTAGAGCCGCTGCAAGAGCGTTACCGTGCGCTGCGTGCCGACCGTGCTTACCTCGACCAAGTGATGAGAGCGGGCGCCGAAAATGCCCAGGCTCGCGCCGAAGTGACGCTGAAAAAGGTGTACGAGAAGATTGGTTTGTTAGTGTAATTTGACCTAAAAAGCGCATTACATAACACTCGATTAAGCCGACCCATTCTTAGGTCGGCTTTTTTATGTCTGTTATTCATTGGGCTGTAGCTAAGCGTTTAGGCCTGCGATTTTAACCAAGAAGAAAATGCTGCAATGGCGGGTTCATTTAGGCGTCGCTGTTTGCATAAAAAACAAAATTCAAAACCCGTATGAACATCGGGTAGATTTACCGCTACCAGTCGTCCAGTACTGATATCACCGGCCACCATAAAATCAGGGGCGAGGGCGATACCTTGTCCGGCAATCGCCGCCTCAATTGCCATCACTATGTGGCTAAAAATATGCTGTTGTTCGTTATTCAGGGGGATTTTATGGGCCGATGACCACTTATGCCAATCGAGTCCAAGTGGGCCTTCATCCACAATCAGTAATGCTTGTTGCTGAAAATTGCCCAAGTTAATCTCGCGCCATTTAGGATAAAGGCTAGGGCTACATACGGGGATCAGGCGTTCCTTGTGCAGTAATTGTTGCCAATAACCCCGTTGATTGAGTTTGCCTGCTATAAAGATATCGGCCGTGCTGGTGCTGAGATCGGGGTCTTGAGTGATCATCTCGAGGCGAATTTTAACGCTGGGATATTGGCGCCGAAAATCCGCTAACCTTGGGATCAACCATTTCACCGCAAATGAGCTGTATACCGCCAAACAGAGTTGTTGATTTGGGGTGTCGCGGATTTTGAGATTAAGATCGCTTAACTCATTAAAAATTCTTTCTAACTCAATAAATAAGCTCTGGCCTTTGGGCGTGAGCTGTAGTTTACGTCCCTGACGATCAAAAAGTTGTTCACCAAAGTACTCCTCCAATACACGCACTTGGTGTGAAACCGCGCTTTGGGTAATGCAAAGCTCGGCGGCACCCTTGGAAAAATGCTGTTGCCTCGCGGCGGTTTCAAACACTTGTAGTGCGCGTAAGGGGGGAAGCTTTCTCATGATTTTCAACGTCTAAACGATTTAGTATGAATTTAATTCATCCAGCATGAGAAAGCATCATTTCAGCTTAAGTTTTGCGGGGATTATCATGCCAGCATTGAGATTTACGGATAGTTAAAATGCAGCGCCCTGTTGTTATCGGTTTGATTTTATTGATAGTGGGTAATCTATTTAGTGCTTTTTACGATGTATCGATCAAATGGTTGCCAGAAGATGCTAATGCAGCCACTTTTCTACTCGTGAGACAAATCACTTCAGTACTCATGTTAACCCCGATTTGGTTGTACTCGCAGAGACCGCAGACGGAATATATTTCGGTTCACCTTTGGCGTGCCAACATAGGCTCGGTTGGCGCGCTTTTTTTAATTATTGGTTTGATGGCATTGCCTTTAGCTACAGTCAGTTCCCTGTTTTATTCTGCCCCCCTGATAAATATTTTGATGGGATACTGGTTTTTAAAGGAGCGGATTACCACTGGGCAGGTTATATGCACAGCGTTAGGCTTTGTGGGGATCTTAATTATCCTCAGGCCGAGCGAGATGAACTGGTTTGGATTAGCGGTGTTATTTTCAGCATTTACTTTTGCTATCAATCAGTTGATGCTTAAAAAAGTGCCTAATACTGAGCATCCGGTATTAACCTTAATGCTCTATAACTTGCTGGGGATTCCTGCGACTTTAGTTATTGCAGCCTTTCAGGGATTGGAGGGGCTGAGCTGGGAATTGCTCGCGGTTGCACTACTTAGTAATGCCTTTTTACTGATTTATCATTGGTTTTGTGTACTGGCTTACCGTAAAGCACAGGCGAGTGATATTGCGATTGCCGAATATACTGGTTTGTTATTTATCGTTTTCTTAGGCTGGCTGTTGTTTGATGAATGGCTGGATAGCTTAAGTTGGCTGGGTGCCGCTTTGATTGTGCTGCCTTCGCTGTTTTTACCTTGGATAGGAGCGTTGGTGGAGAAGTCACCCAAGATGATGGATAACATACAGGTGAAGTCTTTAGGAATTGACACCGTGGTAAAAGGCGAGCCTAAACTTTAAGTGTTTAGGCTCAATCGGTTATTCGATATATTCGAAAACCTTAACGACTTTGCGTACACCAGCAGTATGACGGGCAATGTCAACAGCAAGCTCTGCCTGTGAGCGGTGGATCAGCCCTAGCAGGAAGACTTCACCATTTTCAGTGATCACTTTAATTCGGGTCACATCCAATTCTTTCTCGTTGAGCATACGTCCCTTCACTTTGGTTGTTACCCAAGTGTCGTTACTGCGAGTCGTGAAAGACGTTGGATTACCGATGCGGATCTGGTTGTGGATTTTACCGCCCAGCTTAAGGTCTTGTACGACCTTAACCGCTTTATCCCTCAACATCGAGTTGGGGGCTTGGCCTATCATCAGCACATTACCGTTTACCGATACACCCGTGATATTGGTTTGTTTCTTAAGATCTTCATGCTCTAGTAGCGCACTGGTGATCTTAAAATCAGTATTAGTATCATCGAGCTGCGTTTTTACCGAACGCTCATCGTTAGCCATCATGGCGCCGCTGACTGCGCCCACCATAACGGCACCGGCGCAACCTTGCAGTAGCATGCAAACCATTAACAGTGGGGCAGCATATCTCATTGCTGTTCGTCCTGTGGGAAGAGTGTGCGGTCGATATTGTCACACAGGCAATGGATCACCAGTAAGTGCACTTCTTGAATACGTGCCGTCACGTTCGAAGGAACGCGAATTTCGACGTCACCCACGCTGAGTAATCCCGCCATCGCGCCGCCGTCTTTACCGGTTAAGGCTACGATAGTCATATCGCGACTCAGTGCCGCTTCCATCGCTTTAATCACGTTACCAGAGTTACCGCTGGTGGAAATGGCTAACAAGATGTCGCCTGGTTGGCCTAAAGCTAAGATTTGCTTTGAGAAAATCTCATCGTAGCTGTAATCGTTAGCAATTGCCGTGATAGTCGATGTGTCCGTCGACAGGGCAATGGCTGGCAGTGGTGGACGTTCAATCTCATAGCGGTTTAATAGCTCGGCCGAGAAGTGCTGAGCATCACCGGCACTACCACCGTTACCGCAGGCAAGAATTTTATTGCCACCCAAAAGACATTGCACCATCATCTCCGCCGCTTTGGCGATGGATTCTGGCAGTGCTTCGGCTGCATCGATTTTAGTCTGGATAGATTCAGTAAAGCTGTCTTTAATGCGTTCTAACATGGATACATCCTTTCAGGATAAAGTGTGGCTATGATGCCATATTTCCACGGTGGAGTTGAGGCATAAGCGTTAAAAATTATTCGATTAGCTGAGTCGAGAGCCTCGTTTAAAAGGCATCGACCAGCCATTGGATCTGCGTATCTTCGATGGCGACAACGTCGAATCGGCAGGGTACATCCAATTTATGGCTCTGTAAATAATGACTGGCCGCCATGCGGATCCTGCCGATTTGTGCTTTGCTAAGTGCTTGTATTGCTCCACCAAATTGATTTGCTGAGCGGTATTTTACTTCAACAAATACCCAGTAGTTTTTGTGGCGCATGATTAAGTCTATTTCACCAAAGGGATAGCGGACATTGCGCTCAACAAAGATTAAACCTTGCTGTTCAAGGTAACCTTGGGCGAGCGACTCTGCCTGCTGTCCGAGTGTCATAGTTGGCGGAAACTGCCTCTTTGATAGCGTCCCCAGCTTAATTGGCGGTTAATTACGCCATCGGGATTGACCGATAACACGCCGCTACGACCATTGAACTGGTAACCGGTAAATGAGCGCATTTGTGCGAGTTTGCTGATTAAATCCATCGCATCATAACCCATCACAAATAAGCGTTTTTGGCCGTTGTTCCAGCCGGGCCATAAGGTATTAACCATCAGGTTTTCTTCGCCATTTTGCATCAACCAAGGTGCGTCACTGAGAGTGAGGTTATTTAAATCCTGCGCAGTTTGGCTCGATTCATTATCGATACGGCTACGGCTCGAGGTGTACAACGGCACGGGCTGAGTAAAGACGCTAAAGGTGACATCGATAAAGGCCTTGAGCAGGGTTAACTCCTGCGGCGTCGAGATCATATAAATCGCATCTATATCTTGGCGCGAGCGGAAATCGGCCTGTACTGAATTGCCCAGTAGTTCTTTGATGCGCGCAATGCGGGCTTGGCTATCGCGAACGCCGAGCGCATCTTGCACAGTCGTTTTCATCTTATCGCCACTGTCGTAGTAATAGACTTCGATGGGCGTATCGCTTTTCTTTTTCCAGGCTTGAATAAAGCTCTCGGCCATACGTTTGCCGATGGCGTCGTTGCTGGCGAGTAGCAGTGGCATAGTTACGCCATCTTGATACATGCGTATTGCAGCATCGGCTGCTTCTTGTGCTGGCGATAATGCAAAGTAAAACTTATTAGCATCAGCGACAAACTTGTCTGTTTGATTTAAAAACAGTTGCGGGATCGGCGCGCTTGCCGCAACAGGCGCTGCTGGCGTGCCAGTGGTGTTGGTTGCCGCAGTACCAGTGTTTAATGCCAATAATTGATCGATTTCATTTGGCAGTAGCGGGCCAATAATAAACTCAGCGCCTGCATTTACCGCTTGCTGATAGGCGGAAACGGCATCGTTAGCGGTATCGTAAAAATTCACCGAGACTTGCTCATTCGGTTTGGCTAAATAACTGGCCAAAATGCCTTGGCGAATCGCATTGGCGGCACTGGCGCGCTGGCCTGTGAGCGGCAAGAGTACAGCGATATTTTTTGGGGTATAAGGTTTGGCGTTTAACGCTTGATCTAAATCCGCGGGCAACTTCGCCGCCGCAGGATGATAAGGGTTTTGTTTTTGCCAGTCGCCTAAATAACGGACCAGTTGGTTGGGATCGACCGCATAATGCTTAGCGATATACGCCAGTTGTAACCAACCTGCAAAAACAGGGCTTTTGGCATCTTTGGTGAATGCGAGCAAGGTTTGCTCGTGCATCGGTTGCAACACTTGCCAGATCTGATTATTGACTTCATTCGCCTCGGCGGGAGGTAAATAGGTGGTCAATAAACTTAATTCGCGCACCTGTTCGATAGGCTGTTTATTCTGTTGGAATAAATGCGCTCTTAATTGATGATAGGCTGCCATTTGCCAGCCGGGTAATACCCAAGTGCTTGGGTAAGTTAGCGTTTTCAGAGCATCAAGCGGCGTCGATGTATGCTCTAGCACCCGCGCAGTCAGGTATTTATGTTCAGCCACTAGCGTCGGGACCTGAGTCAGGCTTGGCAGCATCGACTTGAGCAGCTTTTGCGCCGCCGCATAGTCGTTCGCATTAATATGCGCATGTGCCGCCAGCAGCAGGTAAGTATCACGTTGCTGAGGATCTTTGCTATTAGCGGCCTGTGCTAAATACACATTTGGCGCCAATGGAGCAGAGGCTAATGAGGTGGCCACGGTGGGCGCTGTACTGGTAGAGCTGCTGGGCGCTTGACTGCCGCAACCCGCCAATACTGCGGATAAAATGGCCACGGAAACTAACTTAGTTGTATTCAGGCTTTTTAACACTGGGCTTCACTCTGGTAAGATGCTGCCTCTAGTTTAACCTTCTCTTGCGCTTGACGAAAGTCTTGGCACTGTCATTACAGAGGTATATATGGACCAAAGCGTCGCACTCTACATCGTTCCCACTCCTATTGGTAATTTGGGGGACATGAGCCCACGTGCTATTGACGTGCTCAGCCAGGTTGCATTAATTGCCTGTGAAGACACCCGCCATAGCGGCAAGTTATTGAGTCATTTTGGCATTTCAACTAAAACCATCGCACTGCACGACCATAATGAGCGTGCTCGCGCCCAGTGGATTGTGGATCAGCTAGCCGCAGGGCAGTCGATTGCGCTAATTTCCGATGCGGGCACGCCGCTGATATCAGACCCCGGCTATCACTTGGTCTCCCATGTGCGCCAATCTGGGTTTAAGGTGATCCCCCTGCCTGGCCCCTGTGCGGCGATTACGGCGTTAAGTGCCTCAGGTTTGCCGTCGGATCGTTTTTCCTTTGAAGGCTTTTTACCTTCGAAAGAAAAAGCTCGCGCCGATAAGTTGCTTGAACTTAAGGAAGATCCGCGCACGCTGATTTTTTATGAATCTCCCCACCGTATCGAACATAGCCTAACGACTATGGTTGAAGTGTTAGGCGGCGAGCGGCAAGTGGTGATGGCGCGTGAAGTGACTAAAACCTTCGAGACCTTCCTTAGCGGCCCAGTGGCTGAGGTATTGGCTACCGTCAGCAGCGATCTTAACCAGCAAAAAGGCGAGATAGTGCTGATGGTGCACGGTCACCGCGCGGCCGAGGATGATGAAGCTATCCCAACCGTTGCCATCAACACACTCAAGTTACTCTGTGAAGAATTGCCGCTTAAAAAGGCCGCTGCCATTGCCGCGCAAATTCACGGTCTTAAAAAGAATGCTCTGTATAAGTTCGGTTTAGAGTCTGATTTATAAGCAAATCTAACCGATAGGAGCACACCAGCTGGATTAACAGTGGTACGCGCAGATTGCTTAGGCTATAATCCGCGCCGAGTTGGCCAGACAGTCGCCGCGTTCGCAAGAACGGGGAGGAAAGTCCGGGCTTCAAAGAGCGGGGTGCCAGGTAACGCCTGGGCGGTGTGAACCGACGACAAGTGCAACAGAGAGGAGACCGCCATCATAGCCTCGGCTAAGGTGGTAAGGGTGAAAGGGTGCGGTAAGAGCGCACCGTGCGGCTAGCAATAGTCCGTAGCAAGGTAAACTCCACCCGAAGCAAGACCAAATAGGGTTCCGTATGGCGTGGCTCGCGTTGGAACCGGGTAGGTCGCTTGAGCCTGTGAGCGATTGCAGGCCTAGATGAATGACTGTCCACGACAGGACCCGGCTTATCGGCCAACTCAACCTCTTTAAAGTAAAAGGCCTCGCAGCAATGCGAGGCCTTTTATTTTTCAGGCAATACGATTAATTGATGCATAAAGAAGATTGATAGTTAAGCTTCTGGATAAATGCTAAGAAATTGTTTTTATGTTACTTTCTGTCATAAGAGCCGCTCGTCATTTGAGTAGAATAACTACACATCATTCCTCGTTTCGCGAGCACGAGCTTGCCAGAACGAACAAAATTTAATCTCGAAACGTCAACACGCCCTAGCAAAGCTGAAATTTTAACTCTGTTGAAATCATCCTTTTTGCCCCAATATAGTCTCTAGTGCTGCAATCTGGTGGCGTTTATCACAGGAGTTTATGTCATGCTTTATGATTTAACGGCTGTTCAATTTAGCAAGATGCTGAAAAACTTGAGTCTTATTCTGGAAAAGGGTGAGATTTTTGCCAACTTGAAGAAGGTGGATATGGCGGTATTATTGAATTCCCGCTTAGCACCCGATCAATTTAATCTGATCCGTCAGATCCAGATTGCCTGTGATACCGCCAAGATTGGGGTCGCGCGTCTCACGGGGAATTTAGATACCGTACCTAAGCATGATGATACTGAAACGACTCTGCCAGAGCTGCAAGCGCGTATTGCTTCTGTTATCGAGTACTTAGCCCAATTTACCGAGGCAGATTTTGCCGATGCGGCGACAATTCACGTTTCTCAACCACGTTGGGAAGGTAAGTATTTAACGGGATATGAGTTTGCGATTGAACATGCTATCCCAAACTTATATTTCCATGTGACGACGGCCTATGCGATTCTGCGCCATAACGGTGTGGATGTGGGTAAGAAAGATTATCTCGGCCCTATGCCTTATAAGTCGTAATTCCCATCGCACAGCGAGCATTTGCTTTGCTGTGCGTTTAATGCGGCTGAGGTAATATCACGCTAACTTTTAACCCGCCAAGTGTTGAATGCGTAAAGCTAAGTTCTCCCTGATAACTCTCGACAATATCTTTGCAAATCGACAGGCCTAAACCGTGGCCTTGAACGCTCTCATCGAGCCGAATCCCTCGCTCAGTAATCACCGTTAAATCGCTATCCGATACACCTTCGCCATCGTCGCTGACCTCAATCAGATACGCTCGATTGCTGGTATTTGTCTGTTCAATACAAAGCTGTATCTGTCGACGCGCATGCTTGCAGGCGTTATCGAGCAGATTGCCAAGCAGTTCGAGCAAGTCGTCTCGGTCAAAGGGAATCACCAGTGCTTTATCAAACCGATAATCAATTTGACGCTCTGGATAGATGCGTTGCATCACTTGGATAAGTGGCGGCAGATCGTCATTGAGCACGGTGAAACGCCCCGGAGTGGAGAGCCCGACGATTTTAGTGCGCTTAAGCTCTCGCTCAATAATATGGTGCAGATCTGCGAGCACCTTGCTGCCTTCGCGTCTTTGCTCTGGCGCTAGGCTATCGAGGTAGGATTGTAGCCCTTGCAGAGGACGTTTCATTTCGTGGGCAAGATTACCCAAGGCATTGCGTGAGCGTTGTACCCTTTGGCCGAGTTGATTGATGAGGCGTTCGATTTCCTCAATCAAAGGGCTAATCTCTGTTGGCGTGTGCTGGGTATCGATTTCTTGACCTTGGAGCCGCAGTTGCCTGATAGCATCTGGCATTTGCTCTAGCGGTTTAAAGCCCCGTTTGAGCAACAGATGTTGGGCAAATAGCAGGATCATAATGGTCAGCAGTACCACTACCGTGGCAAAGCCTAAAAAGCGTAATTGGGTTTGCTCGAGCGAGCTAATGTCTTCGGTCACCCAGAGGGTGATGGTTTGCCCATTCTTGACTATGGTTTGGCTGAACATCAGCCAGTGTTCTTGGCCAACGTATTGAGTGGCTTGTTGTTGCTCGCCAATTTTAAGATTGGGGAGTGAAACGGCATGATCAAACAGCGAGCGCGAGCGTAATAGCTGCTCACCGATGTTAATCGCAAAGTAATGACCTGAGTTGACCCTGTGATACACATTGGGGAGCCTGTCTGTACTCAGCGACCAAGTGCCATCGGCTTGCGGTTCGAGGGCGGAGATCAGGCTATCGGCATCGTGTTGCAGGCGCGAGGCAACAAAGTCTTGGGTTAAGATTTGAATGCCTTGAAATAGCAAATACAGCAATAGTGCCATGGCACAGGTGAGGGTGATAAGCAGGTTTCTAGTGAGATAGGCTTTGAGTGAATACACGCTTATGCATCCTTGAGTCGATAACCTTGGCCGCGCCGCGTCTCGATATAATCTTTGCCTAAGCGTTGGCGGAGTCGGTTGACGTACACTTCAATTACATTGCTGTCTTTGATTTGTTCCTCTTCGTAAATACGCTCGCTCAGCTCGGATTTGGACACAATCTTAGTCGGGTTGGCCATTAAATAATGCAACAGGCGATACTCAATCTTAGTCAGCTCGATAACTTCCCCTTCGGCATTGGTCACTGCTTGTTTATCCACATCGAGGGAGACGCCAGCATGTTGCAGCAGGTTGTCGGCGCGGCCAAAGTGTCGGCGGATCAGCGCTTCTAATCTGGCGAGCAGCTCCTCAACATGGAAAGGTTTACCGAGATAATCGTCGGCGCCGGCCTTAAGGCCATCGACGCGTTCGTGCCAAGCATCGCGTGCCGTAAGAATTAACACAGGCATCAGCAAACCCTTTTGGCGCCATTGGCTCAGTACGCTTAAGCCCGGCTTACCGGGCAAGCCTAAATCGAGGATCACCGCTTCGAAGGCTTCTTCCTCACCGAGAAAGGCGCCATCGATGCCGTTATTGGCATGTTCAACGGTATAGCCCGCCTTGTTAAGGGCGGGAATGAGGCGAGCTACTAAGTCGGCATCATCTTCAATCAAGAGTAAGCGCATTAGTCGACCTTTTCCTTAAGCCATTCACCCGTTTTGGCATCGATCTTAATCTCATAGACAATGCCATCGTCGCGCAGGATTTCGAGTTCATAGATGATGCGCCCGTGTTTTTGCTCGACTTCAAGGTCGAGCAAACGTCCCTTTAGCCGTGATTCATAGCGTTGCATGATGGTGTCGAAGGGTAATACTTTACCCTCCTTCACCCATTCGACCACTTTGTTAGAGAGGTCGTCATCATGGGCTAGACAGCTTGGGCTGTTAATCATCCCAGCGGCCAAAGCCAGGAATATTAACGGTATCTTCATCGAATATGCCCTTCTCTGCGAGGTTGTGGCAATTGCTACATTGGCTGAATGAGCCGACTTTGGGGTTATCTTGCACCATGCGCCTTGGGATCTCATCGTGCTTACGGATAAAAAATGCCTGCTCGGTAATTTTTTGTGGCCCCATATCAGCAATTAAAGGTTTGCTATTTTTCATCACCTTACCATTTTGCGCGGCATGTTGAACGAGATATTGCTCAATTCTAGCTGTTGCTTCAGGCGTCAGGCTGGCATCATCACCAAAGTGATTGCTTAGGTTGTTGGTAATTGCCTGCCACTTGTCTGCGGGCAGTAAATTTGCGGGATACGCCATATGGCAACTACCGCATTCTGCCGAATACTCTGCATTTTGTGGGATGGCTTGATTCAGCGCGCGACCATCGTCGGCATAACCCGTGCTGGTAAAGGTTAAGCTGAGCCCTACGACGCCTATCGCCAGGGCGAGGGCAGTAAGTGTGGAGCCAGCAATCCAGCTTAGGGGATGGGCTTGTTTAGTCATGGTATTTCCTTACGTTTTGCTTACTAAAATGGATGTGGATAACGCCTTTATTGCAAACTTAGCCACAGCAGTACGTCGCCTTTTTCTTGAGGCGTGCACTCGCGTTTAAAGGTCCAGTTACAGTTGCGGTTAAACCATTTCTCAATCTTGGCCGCATCGGTTAAACGGTTACTGGTGAGCGACGGCGCCATGGCCTCAATGGGTTTTCGGGTATTTTGATGCATACCTGGGTCTGTCACTTTGGCGGTGTGACAGCTGGCACAGCTGCGATCCTCACTCTGCTGTAGCCACAGTGCTTGTCCTGCATCGGCGCTAAAGGGGCCTGCACCTTGTGCTTGATATTGTTGCAGTTGTAAGCCAATTCGCTCGGCACTGAGTGGCAAGCTGGCGACCTTGGTATTGGCGGCACTGACATTAACACTGCTGAGCAGTAGCGCAGTGATTGCTAGTCCGATGCTGTGTTTATTCACGTAGTTCATTTCTGACTCCTTTGAACGGTCGAGTTGCGGCGGTTATTGATGTTCATCTTGTTGGATCAGCGGGCGCTGCTTTTTACCTGTCAGCATGGCTCTGACGAGGTTTTCCTTATGCAGCAGGCTGCTGACAATCACGCCGCCGATATGGGTCGCTATTAGAAACAGGCTGAAGTTGGCGAAAAACTCATGTACTTCCTTCAGTGTGCCCTCGGGCCAAGTAGCGAAAAAGCTTGTGGCCAGTGGACCTTGGCCATCGGTGGCATAAAGTGCCATGCCGGAGAAGCCAGTGAACCCTATGCTGAGGATTAGGGCGACTATCATCAGTGCGCCTGCGGGATTGTGGCCGATGTAATCCTTAGCCTTGCCCGTGAAGAGTTCCTTCAGGTAGGTCCAAGCGATGTTCGGACGGGTGACAAAGTTGATAAAACGCGCATGGTGAGTGCCAATCACGCCCCACAACAGGCGAAATACCAGCAGGGTTAAGATGCTGTAGCCGGCGTAACTGTGGATGTTCATCCATTCGTCTTCGCCTTCGGTGAGGTAGGCTAAGGTAAAAAAGCCCACCAATGACCAGTGGAAGATACGGATCAAGGGATCCCAGACGTTGATGTTTTGCTGCATATTTGAGGACATGATCTGTTGCTCCTAAGGTGGTGTGCTTGCAGGCTACTAAAGCCAAACTTAAACGGCGCTTAAATTTTGCGGAGTGAGCTTGCCGGTGTTCTGATGAGCTAACGGGGTAAATAAGTGAGAAATCCATCGAACTAAGCTTGTTAAGGTATTGGTATTAAGCTAGATTTTGCCGCTTCATCTTCGAAAGGTAAGGGAGCAACCTGTTTATGCCTATCCATCTTTTTAGCCGTCAGCCCGATCGAAAATCTTTTTTAATTTATGCGGTGCTGTTATTTATCATCGAAGTGTTGATCGCCCGTTTTGTGCCTTCGGGATTTATTCGCGGTTTTGTTGGTGACGTGTTAGTGGTGATCCTATTGTTTTGCATGGCGCGCACGCTAGTGCCTGTGGTGAATGCAAAAGGGGAATCAATCAATCGCTTTTGGCACACGCCATGGTTGGCATTGGCTGTGCTGCTGTTTGCCTTCGCTATCGAATTTGGTCAGTATTGGGGCTTAGTGGACAAGTTGGGTCTTGGCGGTAATCGCTTGGCGCGAATCGTGATTGGTAGCCATTTCGATCCACTCGATTTGCTGGCTTACTTTGTGGGATACCTGATATTGATGGGCCTGTATTGGAAGCGAAATTAGCCATTTCACGGCAAAGGAAGGATACCGCATGCAGCCGATAACAGCCTTCACACTGCGAGCATCTGATACCGAGGCGATCACTCAGCCTTTGTATTTCAATCAGCAAGCTACTGGGGTCAATATTGCGGGAAGGCAGCTTGAGGCCCAGTACCGCTGCACTTTACCCAATGGCACCCAAGGCTATCTACTGCTGACCTCCTACGATTGCCCCTTTGAAGAATCGACCGAGTGCAGCCTGCTCGATGCGTCCTTTAAATTAGTGGCGAGTCGCTCCCTCTCGCAGAGCTATCATTCGTTTTTACTCTATGCCCATTGGCCTGTTGCGGATAATGGCCTGCGGCTACATTACTACGATCAGTTAGTTTGGGATTTGCATATTCTGTCGAGCCGTTTCGGTCGGTTCGGCGGTCCGCGTCTCGAATTTAATCCAGTAACCGAGCCCGAGAGTGATCCCCGCACGGCAAGCTCGATGGCAGAACTGTCGCAGTGGTTAGCGAATATCGAGACTGACCGTTAACGCGATACTAAAAAAGGCGTCAGCAACTCGGTTAACCAAGCCATAAATACCTGAAGGCGTTTAGAAAGATGGCGTCTATGGGGATAGAGCAAGCTCACTGGCATTGAGGGTGCAGGGTAATCTGGCAAGATCTCTATCAGTTCGCCAGTTTGGAGATATTTTGCCACCCCAATATTCGGCGCTTGAATAATCCCTAAACCCGCCAGACAGGCCGCGCTGTAGGCATCGGCATTATTGACTGTGATTAGCTTAGGTAAGGCCAGGGCGCATAGTTCGTGATTATCTTGGCTTAGATACTCAAATCCTGAATCGCTACCGCCTAACTGGCCAACGTAATGGATGAGCTTATGCCCTTGGCTAAGCTCTTCTATATTCGATGGTTTGCCGTATTTTGCGATATAGCTTGGGCTTGCGCAGTTAAGCATCTTAAAGTGGCCAATCTTTTTAGCGATAACACCTTCTTGCTGCACGCTGCCAACGCGGATCACGCAGTCAAAACCCTCGGCAACGATATCGACTTTACGGTCGGTACTGCTTAGCTCCAACTCAATTTGGGGATATTGTTCAATAAAGTCAGGAAGATGGGGAAGCACTAAGTTACGTGCAATCCCTGTGGACATGTCGACTCTTAAGCGACCCGAAACTTGCGCCGCTTGCAACTGGAAAAGGCTTTCTAGTTCTTGATAGTCGGTGAGCAAGTTTTTACAGCGCTCATAACAACTTATGCCATCTTGAGTGAGGCGCACCGTTCGGGTGGTTCGTTGTAGTAAGCGTGCACCTAGCGCGGCTTCGAACTGAGCTACCACATTCGACACATGGGTTTTCGACAGACCTAGGCTGATACTGGCTTGCGTAAAACTCTCTAATTCAGCCACCCGCATAAAAATTTGCATGGCTTGTAGTCTATCTTGCATCGCAATTGTTCTCTAATAGCTAACAGTCTTGCCATTTATAGTGTGTTTATCCCTCTTTGTGCAAGTAATAAGCTGTGTGCGGCGGCATTAACATAGATGAATGAAGAGGATACACAATGAACACAACTCCCATCGCGCTGATCACTGGTGCAAGCCGTGGCTTAGGTAAAAATGCGGCCCTGACCATAGCCGCACAAGGTGTTGATATTATTCTAACTTACCAAAGTAATGCCGCTGCGGCCGCCGAGGTGGTAGCGGAAATTGAATGGCACGGACGCAAGGCTGTCGCGTTACCGTTAGATGTGGGTAATAGCCAGTCCTTTAGTGATTTTTCTCAACGCGTTAAAACCGCACTCGAACAGACTTGGCAGCGGGATAGTTTTAACTATCTAGTTAATAATGCTGGGATTGGTATCCATGTTCCCATGGCTGAAACCAGTGTGGAGCAGTTCGATACCTTGATGAATATTCATGTTAAAGGGCCTTTCTTCTTAACTCAGGTGCTGCTGCCTCTGCTTGCCGATAACGGCAGTATTATCAATGTCTCTACGGGGTTAACGCGCTTTGCTGTTCCGGGATTTGGTGCTTACGCCACCATGAAAGGCGCGGTCGAAACCATGACCAAATACTGGGCGAAGGAGCTTGGTCCACGGGGCATTCGCGTTAATGTGCTGGCTCCCGGTGCAATCGAAACGGACTTTGGCGGCGGTGCGGCGCGGGATAATCCACAGATGAATGAGTTTTTAGCGCAGCAAACGGCGTTGGGGCGGGTGGGGTTACCCGAGGATATTGGCGGTGCAATCAGTGTCTTGTTGTCACCCGCTGCGGCGTGGATAAACGCACAACGTATCGAGGCATCTGGCGGTATGTTCTTATAGTTCTACCCGATAAAAATAAAGAAAGGGCCAATGGCCCTTTCTTGTTATCAAGGCAAGGTTTCTGCTCGGTTAGAAGAACCCGAGCGGATTGATATCGTAACTCACCAAGAGGTTTTTGGTGTTTTGATAGTGATTGAGCATCATCTTGTGGGTTTCACGGCCGATGCCTGACTTCTTATAACCGCCAAAGGCCGCGTGGGCAGGATAGGCGTGGTAGCAGTTAATCCATACGCGGCCAGCCTGAATGCCTCGACCTAGACGCTGGGCGCGGTTCATGTCCCGCGTCCATACACCCGCACCAAGGCCGTATTCGGTATCGTTGGCAATTGCCAAGGCTTCGGCTTCATCCTTAAAGGTGGTGACCGAAATAACCGGACCGAAGATTTCCTCTTGGAAAATCCGCATCTTATTATGGCCTTTCATGATCGTTGGGCTGATGTAATAGCCTTTGCTTTGCTCGCCTTCGAGTTGGCAGAGCGAGCCGCCTAAGAGCACCTGCGCGCCTTCATCTTTACCGATCGCGAGATAGCTTAAGATCTTATCGAACTGTTCTTGGGAGGCCTGTGCGCCCACTTGGGTGGCGGTATCCAGCGGGTTGCCCTGCTTGATGGTTTGCGCACGGGCGAGCACTTTTTCGATAAAGCGATCGTAAATCGACTCTTGGATTAACACTCTTGATGGGCAAGTACAGACTTCACCTTGGTTGAAGAAGGCCAGCAACATACCTTCGACGGCTTTATCTAAATACTCGTCTTCGTGGTCCATCACATCGGCGAAATACAGGTTAGGCGATTTACCGCCGAGTTCGACGGTCGATGGGATCAGTGATTCGGCTGCACATTTTAAGATGTGGTAACCGACTTCGGTGGAACCAGTAAAGGCCAGTTTAGCGATGCGTTTGCTGGTGGCGAGGGCTTGGCCCGCTTCGGCGCCAAAACCGTTGACGACGTTAAGGATGCCGGGCGGCAGCAGATCTTCAATCAGTTCGAGTAGCACAAGGATAGAGACGGGCGTTTGCTCGGCGGGTTTGAGCACTACACAGTTACCTGCGGCGAGCGCGGGGGCGATTTTCCATGCTGCCATTAATAGCGGGAAGTTCCACGGGATGATTTGCCCGACGACACCTAAAGGTTCAGGGAAGTGATAGCTGACGGTGTTGCCATCAATATCGGCGGCGCTGCCTTCCTGTGCTCGAATGCAGCCAGCGAAGTAACGGAAATGGTCTACAAACAGAGGCAAGTCGGCGTTGAGAGTTTCACGCACCGCTTTGCCGTTTTCCCAGGTTTCGGCAACGGCTAAGTATTCGAGATTTTGCTCAACGCGATCGGCGATACGCAGCAGTAAATTCGCACGCTCGGTGACCGAGATTTTTCCCCAAGCATCCTTAGCGGCGTGGGCCGCATCGAGCGCCAGTTCGATATCGCGATAGTCGGAGCGGGGAATTTTACAGAAGTTTTGACCATTGACGGGGGAGCGATTATCGAAGTATTCGCCGTTGACTGGGGCGACCCATTTACCACCGATAAAGTTGGCGTATTTTTCTTTAAAGTTAACGATGGCACCAGCGGTTCCGGGTTGAGCATAGATCATAGTGTTTTCCTTCTGTGACTGCCGAATACGCTAAATGTGCAGCGTCTCAGCAAAGGGTCTTGTTGAAATAGGTTTGAGCACTGTTGTTATTTTTATCCTTTGCCAATCGAGTTGACTGACAAAGCTATTGATTAAGTTGATGTTCTCTTACGCAACACTTGAGTACTGCATATAAACAGACATTGCAAGGACAGTGCCAAACTGGCAAGAGTTGTACACTTGTTGAGCTAACAGTATGATGAAAAGCTAATTTTGCAGATCCCAAATAATAGGGCGCTCACGGAAGGAAAGGTGCCCTGTGGTCATTTTGTCATCCAACGACACACCGTGAGTGTGCCGGAATGGAACAGCGCTCGGGGAGCATGGCTATGACAGTAAAACCGCATTTTCCAACCACACAGGCATGGTTAGCCGATTCATGGCAGCGCAGCTTAGGTGCTGGCTTATCAGAGTTTCATGCTGGTGAGGATCTCAGGCTCACTCGCTCGGAACTCAAACATAAACATGAGCAATATCAGCAGCTCATCGAATTAGTACAATCCCATGCCTTACCGCTGTTTAATCAACTGATGGCACACTCCAATAGTCGATTATTGCTCTCCGATGCTGACGGTTATGTGCTGAAACATTGGGGCGTGAGTCGTTATTCCAGTAAGTTAGCGGATGTGGCGCTCGATATTGGGGTCAACTGGCTCGAAAAGTATAAAGGCACCAATGCCATAGGTACGGCGCTCATGGCCAAGCAGGCGGTATCAGTGGTCGGCGAGCAGCATTTTATCCGCCAAAATCGTTTTATGAGTTGTACTGCTTGTCCGATTTTTTCACCCCAAGGCGAGATGCTCGGAGTGCTCGATATCACCAGTGAGCAACAGCGACATTCACAGCAGACTTTAATGTTAGTGTCGAGTCTGGCGCAGCAGGTTGAGACGGCGCTGCTGTGTCATCTGCCCGATAGTCACTATCGGATTGATTTAGCAGCCGAGCCGAGTTTATTAAGTTCTGGCTGGCAAGGCATAGTGATTGCCGACAGTGATGGACGAATTGTGGGTTGTAATCCCATGGCAAAACAATTGCTGACTCAAGCCAAGCTGGGCGATAGCCTAGAGCTGCATTTGGGGGATAGCTGGACGCGTGCGGGGGGCTTCAATCGGGATTTGGCCCTGCACTTACAGACTCAGGCGTTGGGTGCTACGCAGACCAAAAGTGCGAAGACGATTCAAGATAAGCCGCAGAGTCAATTGGGGGTAAGGTTTCGCGATCCTTTGCTTGAGCGGGCTTGGCAGCAAGCGAATAAGGTCATCACTAAACAAATCCCTTTGCTGGTGCTCGGTGAAACTGGGGTGGGTAAAGAGCAGTTTGTCAAAAAACTCCATGCCCAGAGTTCGCGTCGCGCGCAGCCGTTAGTGGCGGTGAATTGCGCCGCCTTGCCCGCTGAGTTAGTTGAGTCTGAGTTATTTGGCTATCAGGCAGGGGCTTTTACTGGCGCTAATCGAACTGGTTTTATCGGTAAGATCCGCCAAGCCCACGGTGGTTTTTTGTTCCTCGATGAAATTGGCGAGATGCCACTGGCGGCGCAGAGCCGGTTACTCCGGGTGCTGCAGGAGCGTGAGGTCGTTCCTGTCGGCAGTAATCAAAGTGTTAAGGTCGATATTCAGATCATCGCCGCGACCCATATGGATTTAGAGTCGCTGGTGGCGCAGGGGCTGTTCCGTCAGGATTTGTTTTATCGCCTAAATGGATTGCAGGTGCGGCTGCCTGCGCTACGTGAGCGGCAGGATATTGAGCGCATTATCCATAAATTGCACCGCCGTCACCGCAGTAGCGCGCAAACCTTGTGTACTGAGTTGTTGGCGCAGCTAATGCGTTACGATTGGCCCGGCAACCTAAGGGAGCTGGATAACCTAATGCAGGTGGCGTGTTTGATGGCCGAAGGTGAGGCCGTACTCGAGATAAATCATCTCCCCGATTACCTTGCTCAAAAGCTAATGGATCTGGCGTTTGAGCCGCACACCTTAACTGAGGTTGTCGACGCGGAAACCACGGCGCATCCGCACGAACTGGCCGAGTCTAGCTCCGCCACCATCGACTCGCTCCATGGAACCATAAATCTGAACGTGTTGCAGGCTTACCGCGCCTGCGAGGGCAATGTGAGCCAATGTGCTAAGCGTTTGGGGATTAGTCGTAATGCCTTGTATCGCAAATTAAAACAGCTCGGTATTAAGGACTAACGGTAGTTGACTGTTGATAATATAAGCCCCGCTGACGGTGTTAGCGGGGCTTATGTTTTTAGGTCGGTAAACTGATATTGACTTCAAGGCCGTGTGGCTGACGATTCTCGGCTCTGATTTTACCTTTATGGGCGCTAATGGCGGCTTCGGTAATGGCGAGTCCTAGGCCCCAGCCCCCACTTTCCCGCTGTCTTGCCGAATCGGGGCGATAGAAGGGTTTAAAAATCGCTTCAAGTTCAGCAGGATCTATCCCCGGACCATCGTCTTTAATGGTGATCTGTACTTGGCCGCTGGCTTGGCTCGCGCGCAGGTGAATATCGCTCTGGGCATAACGAATCGCGTTGCGCAGCAGGTTTTCTATCGCGCGAGACAGGGATTTGGGGTAATGGCTGAGTTCGATGGCTTCATCGATATCGATAGTGATCTTTTTGCCCTGTTGATCGGCTTCAAATTCGGCATCGTCCAATACTTGGCTTAGCGACTCGGCTAAGCCAAGGCGTACCTTAGTCTCATTGGTGCTAAGTTTGACCCGCGATAGCTCCAGCAGCTCGGCAATCAGTTGTTCTAATTGCTCGGCCTCGTAGGCAATGCGGTCGGTTTCAGTGGTCTGCTGGCCTTTCTTGCGGGCCAGTGCCAGTGACAATTGCAGGCGGGTCAGTGGGGTGCGCAGTTCGTGGGAAATATCACCCATCAAACGTTGTTGATTTTTGACCATGGCCTCAATCGAGTCCGCCATGCTGTTAAATGCAGTGGCGAGTTGGCCGATTTCATCGTTACGTTGGGTGGTTGCTTTATCCACCCGATTGCTGAGATCACCTTCTGCGAGGGCATCTGCACTTTTCTTGAGTGAACTGAGTGGCTTACCCAAATGCCAAGCGAGTAGGGCGCAGAGTAATCCCGACAGCAGTATGGCCAAACTGAGGGTGAGTAGTTTGTTTTCGATAAAGAAGAAGAACCAGGGCCGAGGATGAATATCTGGCAGTCGACCATAGAGAAAATAGGTTTCTCCCTCCAGAGTAAATTGGTGTGGGCCAAATACTAATTCATCTTTAAATTGGTGGCTAATTGGCTGTTTTTCTTCATCGGCCATCAGCATAAAACTGCGTACACCACGGCTGATTCTATTGGTGTTAATCACTTGGCCTTGGCTATTGGTGAGATACAGCCGCAGTGGTTTGCCTTCCATATCTCGATGCCTCTCCCAGCGGCGCAGAAAATCGGACTTGAGCAGAGTTGGATTTTCTTGAATGCGCTGCGCTACGGTCGCCAGTACTTTTTGCAGGTGGGGCGGTATTGGGGCGCGGTCGTGATTTTGTTGCAACAAAGGCAACAGCCCGACTAAGGCAATAATCAACGAACTACAGAGCCAAAATCCGAGCAGTAATTTGATAAATAAGCGATTAGGCACAGTTGTTCCCGCCGTTATGGTAACCAGATATAACCTTTGCCACGTATAGTTTTCACTCTGGGTCTGCCATCGCTGCGCTCGGGAAGTTTTTTACGTAGATTCGAGAGGTGCATGTCTAGGCTGCGATCGAATGGCATCAATTTTTTACCCAGCACAATTTCATTGAGCTCTTCTTTATTCATCAACTCGCCAGCATGGAGCGCTAAGGTGTGCAGTAGGGTAAATTCTGTGCCCGTGAGGATGATCAGTTGCTCATTGCAATAGGCCTCTTGGCGAGTGGGATCTAAACGCAAATCACCAAACTCTTGCGCGGGGGTTGCATGAATTTCTTGGGCGGTTAAGTGTGAGCGGCGAATGATGGCGCGAATACGGGCGATAAGCTCCCTGTCGTTAAAGGGTTTAGGCAAATAGTCATCGGCACCGATTTCAAGCCCCACCACGCGGTCAATCTCATCACCTCTAGCCGTGAGCATCAGCACGGGTGTTTGCTTGTGTTGCCGCAGGGCGCGAAGCACTTCAAAGCCATTTAATTTCGGCAACATGACATCGAGTAAGATCAAATCGTAATCTGCAGCTAAGGCAAGTTCTAAGCCTTGCTTACCATCGTAGGCTAACGTGAGTTTAAACCCTTCGAGTTCGAGTAATTGTCCAAGGAGTTCTGACAAACCGAGATCATCATCGATTAATAATATCCGACTCATAGTGTTCCTTAATCTGGGTGAACGGGTGCTGCAGACCGGCATGGGCTCAGTAAATCGCAGGCACTTTTAGTACTTTGCCTGAGTATACCCCTTTTGATGTCAATTGCTGTGTAGCAATGTAAGCCAAAGTAAAGAATAGGGAATTTGTTAGTTCTTGTCGCAACTTTACACTGATTTACTCAGGTCACGCCCTCACTTACATATGAGGCTTTAGACTGTTATCGTCGAAAGTGATTCGGCTTTTAAAAGGGTCGTCACTATTTCTTATCTTTACAACATGAAGTTGAATTATTGAGGTTAATATGATGAAAACATTATCTCCTTTAAAAGCAGGTCTATTTGCCATCTTAGCAAGCTCCGCAGTATTGGCGACAGCAGTGAGTGCTGAGCCTAGCCAAGGCTGTGATCATTCTCGTGGTGAGTTTCATAAACGTGGCGATCGCATGGAGCATGATGGCATGCATAGAATGTTCGAAGGATTAGACTTAACTGATGCACAAAAAGCAGACATTAAAAAACTGTTTGCCGAGCAACGTGCAGCACGTAGTGATGATAGACCTTCGAAGGAAGAGCGTTTAGCGCACCGAACTGAAATGCATGGGTTGATCACCTCGGCCACCTTCGATGAGGCGCAAGCTAAGGCACTGCTGAGTGCTCAGCAGGAAAAACGTCTAACGCAAGCGATTGAAAGGATGAAGATGCAGAATCAAATTTACAATCTGCTGACGCCCGAGCAACAAGCTAAGTTTAAAGCGCGATTTGAAGCACAAGCTGCTAAAGAACCTCGCAGTTAAGCTTGTAAGCTGATATACAATAGGGTCATAGCTTCCCGATATAGACCCCTATGACTGAAACTTCCCAATACGATTTTTGGGTCAAATTAGCTAGTCGCGCTTCCGTGGCTACTGCTTTGACCCTTATCACAATCAAACTGTTAGCTTGGTTGTATTCCGGTTCTGCCAGTATGTTGGCATCCTTGACGGATTCATTCGCCGATGCACTCGCCTCGATTATCAATTTTATTGCCATTCGCTATGCTCTCGTTCCCGCAGATCATGACCACAGATATGGTCACGGCAAAGCTGAGCCATTAGCCTCGCTAGCGCAATCGGCTTTTATTATGGGTTCGGCATTTCTATTGCTATTTTATGGCGGCGAACGTTTGCTAAATCCTTCACCCGTTGAAAATGCCACCTTAGGCGTAGTGGTTTCTGTGGTCGCAATTGTGCTGACACTCGCCTTAGTTTTGCTGCAAAAACGGGCGCTAGCGGCAACGAATAGCACAGTGGTGGAAGCCGATTCGTTGCACTATAAGTCAGATTTATTTCTCAATGCCGCGGTGCTTTTAGCACTCATATTGTCTCAATATGGCTGGTGGTGGGCGGATGGTCTATTTGCAGTACTGATTGCCTGTTACATAGGCCGGCAGGCTTTTGATTTAGGTTACCGCTCGATTCAAGCATTGTTAGATCGTGAGTTAGATGAAGAAACCCGCCAGCGGATAAAACAAATTGCTAAGGAAGATCCAAGAGTATTAGGGCTTCATGATTTACGGACGCGCCAAGCAGGTAAAACCATTTTTATTCAATTCCATTTGGAGTTAGACGGCCATTTAAGCCTAAACGAGGCCCACAGTATTGCCGATACCACAGGGCTTAGGGTAAAGGCCGCCTTTGAAGATGCCGAGGTGATTATTCACCAAGATCCCGTACAAGTGGAGCCAATGACTCAATAACCGCGGTAAAACACTAAAGCGATTATTGACATACCAAAGGAGTGGTTATGCCATGGATGCAGCGGCAGTCTCACCTGTTTGATGCTAATACGCGGCTCATCTGCCGTTATCATCGATTGTCGACTCGCTTTGAGTTGATTGCCGAGCATGTCCCCAGCGCGAGCGGGGGACTTGACTCAAACCTCTCTGATCATAATCTAGTGAATCTTCCTATGGGCGTTTGGAGCGAGCTTATCCTGCGTCAATCCTTATATTATTGGCCGAGAATTATTCCGTTCAATATTGCGCAGCGGGAGTATCGACTACATGTTTGGCCATTATTAATGTGGCGCAGCCGGGTAATTTGTGCACTATCGGGAAAAGTCATGATTAGTGAATGCCTCGATGAGCGAAAACGTCGTTCCCTTATTCGTTGGTGTTATTTCGCGATTATGAATGTATTGCGAGTCGTTAGTTAATGCTTAAGTCTCTTCTCATACATGCTCGTTTTATTTAAAGCTGAATGCTTTCTGTATAAAGTGTATTTAACCTTTACAAACTATTACTCTTATTTTGTGTTTGTTATATTATTCGCGGCGTTTACTACTTAAGTTAACTCATTAGGGAAATGTAATGAAAAAACTATCTTTAGTTGCGGGTTCTTTACTAGCAGTATTAGTGACAGGCCAAGCTGTAGCGGCAGCTGACACCACAGGTTTTTATGTGGGTGGTGCACTAAATCGCGTGACTGTTGATGTGCTTGATGATGGAGAAACAGGGACAGGTTTCGGTGTATACGGTGGTTACAACTTTAACGAATGGTTTGGTTTAGAGGCGAATTTATTTGCAACTGGCGATTTAGGCGATAACGATGTCGATATTTCTGCGGGTGCACTTACTTTTACCCCTAAGTTTACTATGCAAATCAATGATATGTTCTCAGCTTATGCAAAGGTCGGTGTTGCATCTATGGCTATGAATATTGACGGTTTTGGTTTTGATGAAGATTTCACAGGCTATGGCTGGACCTACGGTGTTGGTATTAACGCTGCTGTGACAGAGCATTTAAATGTTCGCTTGAGTTACGATGTTACTAGCGGTGATTTAGACGCTGACCACAATTATTTAAATGTGAAAGATATCGATACCGATATTAAACAACTGGCGATTGGTGTGCATTACCAGTTCTAATTATTTAGATTAAATCTAAATAATAAAAAAGGGATAGTGATATCCCTTTTTTGCTTTTAAATGGATGGTTAATCCATAGACAATTCTTTCAGTTTTCGCGTTAAAGTATTTCTTCCCCAGCCTAAACGTTTTGCCGCTTCTTGTTTATGCCCTTGTGTATGTCGCAATGCGGTTTCGAGTAATATGCGCTCAAAGGCAGGCTGTACTTCGGTTAATAAATCGCTATTTCCCTCAGACAGTTTTTGGTCGATCCACTCGGTGAGTGCCGATTGCCAATCTTGGCTGCCTTTCGCCATTGGATTAATACTGGTAGGTTCCTTAAGTAACTCGGGCGGCAAGTCTTGGGGCAGGATTTCTTGTCCTGAGGCCATGACGGTGAGCCAGCGACAAGTGTTCTCGAGTTGTCTAACGTTGCCCGGCCATGGCAATTGCGATAGCTTAGCGGCGGTCTCCTTGGTGAGGATTTTGGCTTCGACACCAATCTCCTTGGCGGCGGAGGCTAAAAAGTGGCTAGCAAGCTGAGGAATATCCTCACGGCGTTGTGACAGCGGTGGCAAATGGATACGAATCACATTGAGGCGGTGGAATAAGTCTTCCCTAAATCCGCCTTTTAGGACTAATTGCTCAAGATCTTGGTGGGTGGCAGCAATGATGCGCACATCCACTTGGACGGCGCTATGGCCGCCGACTCGATAAAACTGTCCATCGGCGAGAACCCGTAGCAAACGGGTTTGCACGTCTAGCGGCATATCGCCGATTTCATCTAAAAACAGGGTGCCGCCGTTAGCTTGCTCAAAGCGCCCTTGACGCACGTTAGCCGCACCAGTAAAGGCGCCTTTTTCATGGCCAAATAGTTCTGATTCGATTAAATCCTTAGGAATCGCCGCCATATTCAAGGCGATAAAGGGTTTATCCTTGCGCGGACTGTGCTTATGCAGTGCGCCTGCAACTAGCTCTTTACCTGTGCCTGATTGGCCATTGATCAGCACGCTGATTGAAGAGCGTGACAACCTACCAATGGCACGAAACACCTCCTGCATCGCGGGGGCTTCACCGATAATTTCGGGGGTTTTGACTTGAGTTTCCTGCGCCGCTGGCGTTGGACTTTGCTCTGTTGCATGGGTCAGCGCACGCTCAACGAGGGAAATTGCCTCATCAATATCAAAGGGTTTTGGCAAATACTCAAACGCCCCAGCTTGATAGGCACTCACGGCACTGTCTAAGTCCGAATGCGCCGTCATGATGATAACGGGAATATGCGGATAGTGGATTTGTAGTCTTTCAAGCAGAGTTAAGCCATCTGTGCCCGGCATACGAATATCCGAGACGATGACCCTTGGTTGGGCAATCTCTAATGCTTGCCAAAGTGATTCGGCCGCAGCAAAGCTGGCGGTGCTGAGTTTAGCGCCTTGGAGCGCTTTTTCGAGCACCCAACGTATTGAGCTATCATCGTCGAGGATCCACACTTGTTCACTGATTCGCATTTTGCTTCCTCATACGGTATGCGTTTGTTTTGCTTAATTATTTTGCGCTTAAAATCGGTAGAGAGATAATAAATTCTGTGTGTCCTGGGCTGGAGACGCAATCAATTCTGCCCGAGTGTAATCTGGCAATGTTGTGGGCAATCGATAGACCCAGCCCAGAACCTTGCTCACGGCTGGTGACCATGGGATAAAAAAGTGTGTCCATGAGCTCAGGCGGAATGCCTGGGCCATTGTCGATAATGGACAGGGTCAGTACGAGCTTGTGGCGCTGCGAACCGATAGTGACCTGATGTTGCGTGCGGGTGCGGATTAGGATTTCGCCACCTGTATGCTCAAGGGCTTGCACCGCATTCTGCAAAATATTCAGCACGGCTTGCTGCATTTGATCTGGGTCCATCTCGATATCGGGAATCGAGGGATCATAATCCCGCTTCAACTGGATATTGGCTGGCAGTGCGATTTCCACCAACTTGTACACTTTTTGCACCACTTGATGAATGTTATGCAGACTATGTTGAGTGGGGCGCTGCGGGCCAAGCAGTCGGTCGACTAAGCTACGCAGCCGATCAGCTTGTTCGATGATGAGATTGGTAAATTCCTTTTGCGCGGGATCGTCGAGTTCCCGCGAGAGCAATTGCGCTGCGCCACGCAAGCCGCCTAAGGGGTTTTTAATCTCATGGGCTAAGTTACGCACTAAGAATTGTGCCGCCTGCTGCTGTGCATCTTGGCTAAGTTGCTGGTGGATACGTCGTTGTTGGTCGACTTGCCTAAGTTCAAGCAGGCTCAGCTGTGCTTCATCCTCGAGCGGGATCAGTGTCAGATCGACGGTGTGATGCTGGGCATCTAAGGTGACTAACGTCGCGGTGTTAACGGTGAGACTTTGCCCAGCCTTTACCGCATCGCTAAGGAGCTGAGCGTCGACACCTAGCGCTTGATAATGCTCGGGTAATGCTTGTTCGACTAGCCTGTGGCTACCGACACCTAACAGTTGCTCTGCAGCGGCGTTGGCATAACAAGGCTTAAGATCCTTATCGATGACCAGTACCGCGGTCACTAAATGATTGAGCAGAGTCTCTTTATCCATCTACCGTTCCTGAAAATAGGGTTGCACCCTTATGTTGCACCGATTTGGTGCATGCTGCAACTCGACTTCGTCAAACGGCTTAATGTATTTCTTACAACCTAACTAATTATTATTAAACAACTTAATTTGATTTTGGTTGCTTTTTAGGTGCTGGAATCATCGCCGCTTGATGAAGAAATATCTTTCTTGGTGAGCTAGATGCAAAGACTTTGCCGTTTTGAGTCATCGCATCGACAACAATGGTATGTTCACCTCTGTCGATGTTGCTCAACTGAAATGTGCCGCCAATTTGGGGTTGGCCGATGGCTTTACCATCGAGTTTAAGGGCCATCAAATATTGGCTCTTGATTTCAGGGGTGACTGTGGCTGTGACTTGGAAATCGCCATTATTATCCCTGACGGTTTCTTCTTCTTCAGGGGAAGTTATGACGACTTGGTATTTGGTTTGTTCAATGGCTTGCGAGTCATTTGTATCAGGGTTTACGGGGGGAAGAGTAATTTGGTTTAGCGTTTTTTCTTTTAATTCAACAATCTCAGCATTTGGATGTGGCTCATCGGAATAATGAACTTTACCGTTCTTATCGACCCACTTATATACTGTTGCCTGCGCGAATAAGCTAAGCAGCACTAAGCTGATGAGAGTAAAGAAACGCATGCAAAAATCCTTTTATCAGTAAGATAAGATTATCCAAGAGTAGTCGTTTTTTCATCAAAAATCATGGTGTTTGTGCATCAGTAATGAGGATTTATCGGCGATAAACGGGTTTACAAGATGACAAGGTGTGACTGAATGATGTCGCTAACGCCATTACAAATATTTCTTTAAAACTTGATGCCCCTAAGTGTGAGTACCCTTTGCCCCGTTTGAGGGAATATCAACGCACCATTATGGTGCGTTGATAGTGTAAAGTCTCACGGCAGCATGGGATTGCAGAGGTGTGAGATTGAACTATAAGGCGAGGGTTAAAATATCGCGGCTCATGGCGGGATCGATATTGCCATGTTCACCTAAAGCAACCATGCCATGTTTCTCGAGTTGAGCAACAACCGCATCGACAGCTTCTTTACCTAAATCATAGCCAGATAAGTGCGTTGCAATGCCCATGGCTTCGAAAAATGCTTGGGTTTTCGCAATCGCGGCCTCGATTCGTTCGTCTTCGGAGCCTGTGGTGATATGCCATACTCTGTCTGCAAATTGCAGTAATTTTTCACGCTTAGCCGTTTTAGTGCAGCGTAATAGTGCTGGCAATACAATGGCTAAGGTACGGGCATGGTCAATATCATAGAGTGCGGTGAGCTCATGGCCAATCATGTGAGTTGCCCAATCATGCGGAACGCCTGTGGCAATCGTGCCATTGAGTGCCATAGTCGCGACCCACATCAAGTTAGCGCGGATATCGTAATCTTCAGGCTTTGTGAGTGCTTGTGGGCCTAATTCAATCAAAATTTGCAGTAAACCTTCGGCAAATCTGTCCTGCACCGCGGCATTGACTGGGTAAGTGAGATATTGCTCGGTGATATGCACAAACGCATCGACAACACCGTTCGCCACTTGTCTTTCCGGTAGGGTAAAGGTTTTGGTGGGATCGAGGATGGAGAATTGTGGATACACTAAATCGTTACGGAATGGCAGCTTTGCTTTCAAAGATTTACGGGTCACCACACTGGCGTTGTTCATCTCTGAACCTGTGGCCGGTAGGGTTAATACCGAGCCAAATGGCATGGCTTTGGTCACCTTGGTGCCCCAGCTCGTGAGAATATCCCAAGGCTCGCCTTCAAATACCGCAGCAGCGGCAACAAACTTAGTGCCATCGATGACCGAACCGCCACCAACGGCGAGTAAGAAGTCGATATGTAATTCACGTACTTGCGCGACCGCTTGCATCAGAGTTTCGTAGGTTGGATTGGGTTCGATCCCCTCAAATTCGACCACAAAACGATTTCCAAGCGCTTGTTTTACTTCAGCTAAGGTACCTGTTCGTTTGGCGCTGCTGCCGCCAAATAGCACCATCACTCTGGCATTGCTAGGCACTAAGGTGTCGATTTCAGCTATGGTATTTTTACCAAAATGAATACGAGTTGGATTGTAGTAGGTGAAATTAAACATACTGCTATTTGTCCTATGGTTGGAAAATGAATTTAGTAGACCAGTCGTCTATATTTGTTTGGCTACTAAATGATAAATCAAGCCGACGAGGCGATATTTCATTGTTCATTAACGGGTTGCTGATTAATTGGTGTGCCAGTGTTGCTGGCATTAACCCATGGTTTTGGTCTTTAAAATAGATTCGGTCATTGCAAGGGCGCGCTCTAAAGCTGCGCGGCTGTGGCCGAGTTTATTCATCAAACTGGCGCCGAGCCACATGTGATACAACAACTCTGCTGTTGCCTGAGCATCCTGTTCACAGATGGATTTATCGGCAATCCCCACTTGAATGCACTGGGTTAAGCGCTCAATGATGCCAGCCGACCCCATTAAAAGCACAAGGCGCATAGCCTCAGAGAGATCGGCCACCTCAGCACTTAACTTAACGACTAGGCATTTTTGATCGATACAACCGTCCTGCTGCACGTGCAACCATCTTTGCCAGTATTGCATTTGGCGATCAAAGCCTGAGAGCTGTGGGTTGGCAAATAAGCTATCAAGCTCTGTTTGGTATTGCTCAAAATAACTGGTTAACAGTGCCTCACCGAATTGCTCTTTGGATTCAAAGTAATGGTAAAACGAGCCTTTTGGTACTTGGGCGGTCTTGAGTAATTGGGCTAATCCTAGACACGAAAAGCCTTGCTTAACGATCAGCGAGTAACCGACGTCGAGAATATGCTGACGGGTTGATTGGGTTTCTGTTTTCATGGCGCAGGAGTCTATAGCAAATTAGACCAGTCGTCTAGTGTGTGGTTTTTATACAGACGTATTGTGTAAACAGCGGAATGCTCAGTTGGCTAAGCATTCCATCGACTTGAACGCTATAGATAGCAGCAGCAATATTCTGCTATGTCGCTATTGCGAATTTTAAAGCTGACATTGGCCGCAAGCTCAAACTGGCTGCCTTCGCTAAATATTTGCCAAGTTGAGCTATTTGGCAGTAATACCTCAAAACTGCCGCTAGTAACTTGCATGATTTCACCCTGCGAGGTGGAAAACTCGTATTCTCCTGGAAGCACTACGCCTAGGGTTTGTTTACTACCGTCACTGAAAAATACACTGCGGCTAGCGACCTTACCCTCAAAATAGATATTGGCTTTTTTGGCTACTGCTACTTGCTCAATTCGTTCCATCCCGTGCTCCAATTACTGTATGTTTTGTGAATATGTATGCAATTCAAAGTTATTTTAATTCGGTCGTCAATATGATTTTTACTCTGTAGCTGTTTAATAAATAGGATGTTGTGCACACAGGATTTGTTTTGGGTGTAAGTGCATAAACTTTCTAAGTTATTCTATGTTATTACTCGTTGGTGTTGGCATACCCAATAAAATAATCTGGCTTAGCAACCATAGTGCAGGTGATGGCTGGAGGAGGTACTTTATATTAGGTTAAAGACTTCTGATAGAGCTCTATTATGCTTCGACTTGCCTAAAGCACTTTGAACTTGCGCTGAATGAACAGATGTTTAATGCCATTGGTATTAGGGCGTGTTGACGTTTCGAGATTAGATTTTGTTCGTTCTAGCAAGCACGTGCTCGCGAAACGAGGAATGATGTCTAGTTATTCTACTGAAATATCAACACGCCATAGTAGAGGAATACAGTGCTGTGATAAGCCTAGCCGCTTCCTGAAGAGAGAGTTTATTGGCTTAGCAAATCAACTTGGTTATGGTAAGCAATATCAAAAGCAGATCCTTGCCATTGGGGCCGCGAATGTCACAGAGCTGTCTGTTATGCATCCGCCAGAAGTGATTCTCTGGCGGATTTTTTCCTAAATGTTTTCGGTTATCGTTTACGCCAGATCGTCATTTCTGAGAGGGAATGTTGGAACTTGCGTTTAGTTTCACGGATAACAAAGGGGATTTCCTTAACCGCGACTAGCTCAAATTGGCCGATCAAGGTTTCGGTCAACCCATCTAAAGTGGTGAAGTTTTCCCCTTTTACTTTGATGCCTCCGAGCCATTTCTCTTTTGGTGTGTAATCCTCAAGCCAAGTATAAGGTGATGCAATCACTAGGTAGCCACCTTGGTTAATGCGTTGGCCAATACTGGTGAGGAAATGTTTGGGATCGTTCAACCTGTCGATAAGGTTTGAGGCATAAACTAAGTCGTAACCTGTGTAGATCGGCTTAAGATTACAGGCATCACCTTGCATGAAGTTGACTTTTTTGGCTTCTTCTTGGTAGCCCAGTTTAGCAAGGCTGACACTCTTAAACTCTTGTAAATCGCCCTCGGTGCGGATGGTATAGCGTTTTTCGCCTTGTTCAGTCAGCGCGTAGGCTTGTTGAATAAAACGAGCCGAAAAATCGATACCGTCAACATGGTCGAACACTTTAGCTAACTCAAAGCTGGCTCGGCCCACCGAACAGCCGATGTCTAATGCCTTCGCGGTATGCTCAAGTTGGATTTCGTTTAACGCCTGTTGAACGCCATTAACGCAGAAATTCGGGACGCCAAAATATTGAGCGCCATAATGGAATTCTAAGTATTGAGAAATCAGTTCATCGGTTTCGTACACATTAACCTCGGCCATTTGCTCTGGGTTTTGCAGGGACTCCACATATCGAAATCCGGCATGTTGGTAGAAGTGACGGCGAAACGCGTAGCGAGAGGCTGCAATGGCTTCATTGCCCGTCGAGATCCAAGAGCCCCCTTTAATCAGGTTATGTTTACCATCGAAAGTTGGCGTTGAAAAATCATCGTAGAGTGGATGCACTGCAAAGCCATTAAAACCATCGATAGCAGTTTCGGTCCATTGCCAGACATTACCGACAATGTCGTAAAATTCATTATGTTTAAAGCGATTTACCGGACAAGAGGAAGCGTAGTAGGCCAGCGAGATATTCCCTGGTACTTCTTGCCAGTCGGGGGCATCGGTTGGAATATTTTCTCGTAAAATATACCATTCCGCCTCAGTCAGAAGGCGGATGTTGCTTTGAGTCTGGCGCGCTTTCCAATAACAAAACGCTTTAGCTTCGAGTTGATTGACTTCAACTGGCCAATTAAGGGGAAGTGGAATTTCGCTGGTAAGATTTCGTTGCCACCATTTGCCCTCATATCGGCGCCAAAAACGTGGCATCTGGGCTTGAGTGTAAGCCAGCCATGCACGACCTTCTTCATTCCAAAACTCGGGCGATTGATAGCCACCGGCTTCAACAAAGCCCAAATATTCTTGATTACTCACTAAATACTTTGAAGCTTTAAAGTCTGCCACTTTAAAGCTCTTATTGCCGTATTCGTTGTCCCAGCCGTAGGTTTCATCTTGCTCTTTTTTACCTAAAGTGATTTTTTTGCCCGCCACAGCAATCAGCTGGTTAGCGTCTATCGTTCCATAGTCTTGGCACTCAGGCCAGTGAGCGCTTGGGGATACTTCTTCTAAAGGCAACTGACGGATAATGACTGATGAGGTTTCTAAATGGATACGTTCATGTTCAATCCCCATCAAAATGACCCAAGCAGGGCTGTCCTGAGTGATAGGCAAGGTGATTGGCATAGTATCAATTAATTGGTTAACAACGCGATTTACCTTGTCTCGATAGTCTTTTACCTCGGTGACCGTTGGCCATTGGTAGTGGGTTTCATTGAGATCGTCCCAAGACATCTCGTCAACACCAATAGCAAACATCGACTCAAAATGATCGTTGACCCTCTCCTCAAGATATTTGCCCAGTTTGAGCTTATTGATGTAGAAGGTCGCGGTGTGGCCAAAGTAAAAAATCAGCGGATGGCGTAAAGGCTCGGCTTTTAAATAATAGGCATGGTCGTGTTTTATCAACTCGAAGAGCGACTCATAGAGCGTCCAAGTTTGGTTGAAGTAGTGCTTAAGTGCTTGACGTTTTAGCGTTTCATTATCACCCGTAAGTTTGAGTGTTTGCAAAACAGGCATGTTCGATTTCTCCATAGGGCAAGCGGGTGCCATTGTTGTTGCCATGGGTTGTCAGGCTCAATACGTCACGGTTGGTTATCGGATCACTTTACCAACAAAATGTGGCAGTTATTTATCTGAGTTTTCAAGCTAACAGAAACCAAGCCTGAGATGAAACTAGGATTGTATTTTTGTACTCAAGATTGATAGAGAAAAAAGACGATAAAACGATCGATTGTAAATAAAATGTTTCTTAGCAGGTTCGATTCAGTTTTAATGAGCATAGTAGGGTTGAGTTGTGAATAGGTCTTTATATGCAGCAGTTATTTGTTCAATTATTAGAAGAGCGTTATTTCAATCGTTTGCCTGAGGCGTTAGTACTTAAGTTGGCAACTGAGTCGGCTGATTTTGTGCGTTTTTGGTTGGTTCACTGCATGCGTAGTATGGTTTCTGAAAGAGAGCTGGCCATTGCTTTGTTTTTTAGTGCTGAGTGGGAGCTAGAGGAACTAGCGAGTTTAAAATCGTTCTGGGGGGCCTATGTTTTGATGGAAGATCCTCTGCAAGCGCAAGAGGTTAAAGCACAATTTTGTTATTTCGTACCTTGGCTAAAAACGATTACGCCCCGCCACGCTGATGCGATCAGTGTGTTTGCTGCGCTATTGGCTTTTGAGCGCAGGCCGACTTCAGCCGGGAAGCAACTGCAATCGGCAACGCTGTCCCACTCACAACTCCCAGTGAATTTATTAGACGATATTAAGAGATGTTCATTGCCCCATTTGCGGCCTATTACTGTGTATGGACATCAGGGAAAGGGGAGTGTCGAAAGTGGTATCCGCAACAACATGCATTACCCCACACCGATCCCTAATGACAATCTTGCAATGGCTTGTGTTGAAAGAGTCATTGCCAAGTTTGCAGGGGTTAAGTTGGCGTTTGCGGAACCCATCGTTGTACTTCGGTACGAGCCTGGCCAGTTCTATCAATGGCATTATGATGCAATACATGCATATACGGCTGAAATTGAAGCCGAATTGGCACGTTTTGGCCAAAGGTCAAAAACGGCTATTTTGTATCTTAATGATGATTTTGACGGAGGCGAAACGGAGTTCAAGGCACCTTATATACAAGTCAAACCTGAGACTGCCGCTATTTTGGTTTTTGACAATACGGATCAAACAGGCAAACCCATTCCTTCCTCATTGCACCGTGGCTGTGAGGTAACAGCGGGGCAAAAATGGGTTTGTACCCAGTGGTTTAGAGATAAGCCGTTTTGGTTAAGAGCGGGCTTGTTCAGCTAGTTTTATCAGCATTTGATAAGGGAATTGTGGTTTACTGGATTGCGCAAGGATAAAATTATTTTATCTTTGGGCAGTATTTTATCGGCTAAGGTTAGGGCAGAATGTTCACGTCCGTAAAATTATTATGCAGGATATAACGGGATGGCAATGAACGCATTATGGATACCCGCTTGGTATGAGCTTGATCCGTCGATCGTTGTGGGCGTGACTGAAGAGTTTTTATTTCATAAACCCGCTACCAATGAGGTATTAAGACTTTACAGCGGAGCGAATAAAACTGAAGCAGTTAAGGCTACTGGGGCAATTGCAAGCATTCACCACAAAGTCTTGGGGGATATTGAAAGTGTGGATGCGCAGGGGCTTGATTATACGATTGTTTTAAAAGATGGCCGTCGTTTATTGGTGAATGCTGAGGAAGATCCTGGCCTACTTTACGAATGGGTTGATGACAGTTGGCAACCGTCGGAGATGGTTATTCAGGATTGGCAACTTGAGGTCAAGTTTGCATCACTTTCGCCATTTAAGGCGGTTGATTAATTCTCGTGTTATTTTTCAGAGCAGTCAGGCTCACTTTGTTGAATCGACTGCTCTTCAAACAAGATTTGTAGTAATCGATATTCGTATTGGATTTTAGCTACATAATCATCATGAAAGTCCAGCAGATTAAATTCCTCTACGCATTGTCGATAACGGCGTAATTGTTCTTCGCCATCCATATCCTGATGTAGCCAGCCCATTAACATACGAATTCCTTTCGTTTTTATCCTTGGCACCAAGTTTAACCTTTTTCTAATTTAAGGCTCGCTTGAATCTTGGTGATATTTTTATGTTTTCATGAGTAAGGCTTACCTTTTTCAAGATTATTCATATTATTTATCATGTTCTTAATCGAACATCGTCTTTAACTGTTTAGCCTGAATGTGTGGTGTTGCTGAATTTGATTATGGTCAAGGTCTTACAACAAAAGCCCGTTTAAGCTGACATTTGATGAATAATAGCTATTAGATTCTCAGATTGTGCCACCCCACATTTTGGTCTAGATTGGGGGCTCTTTTAGCCCCAAACGTGTCCCGGTTGGGCGTGGTATTCTCTTTCAATGGAGCCTTGTCATGGCAAATATTTTGCTGGTGGCCAACCTTAACTGTGACCGCGTGTTAATCCTTGATAAACCTTTAAAAACCGGTGGTCGCTTTCATTATCAAGATGGCGGTCAACGGCTAGGCGGCGGTGGGGCGAATACGGGGCTTGGACTTGTTTGGGCTGGTCATCGAGTTGCATTAGTCAGCCAAGTGGGTCGGGATGAAATGGGGGATTGGGCTATCGCCGAGGCTAGTACCCAAGGGCTTGATTGTCGTTTAGTGCAGCGCCGCGCAGGGAATACCTGTGAGATGCTGCTGGTGATGACTCCTGACGGTGAGCGCACCATTATCCGCCCGCAGCGGCCAGTTTTTGAGTTATCGGTTCCACCAAAATGGCAGCATTGGGATGCGTTGTATTTTAATACATCAGCGGAAGGGACTGTAAGTTGGGCTAAAACGGCACTCGATCATTGCCTTGTGATCGCGCAACTTGCCAAGGATGATAGACCACGCCCTTGCCATGTACTACTTGCTTCTATGAGTGATATGCATGGACGATGTGATGTCGCCTCTTGGGATTACGGTGTAAGCATTGGTGGGGAATCATTACGTTATTTTGTGGTGACTGATGGTGTCCGTGGCGCGAAGGTTTATACCCAAGATGATGTGCAGCATGTGCCTGCGGTGCCTGCTGAGGTTGTCGACACCACGGGTGCAGGGGATGCCTATGCTGCTGGGCTTATTCATGGACTCTGTGCTGGCAAATCTATCACTCAAGCAATGGCTGAAGGTGCTGTTTGGGCGGCTTTTGCAGTCGCAACAGACAGTTCTATTCCTGGTGAAGCTTTAAAACAGTATTTAGAAGCATAATGCTGGAAATGGGCTGCAAGTGTTAAACAATTTGGAGGTCATTTTTCTGTCATCTTGGATTGATAAAGTGTGCACAGTGACGGAGAGCTCTTGTCCTTTAACGTTTGCTTGCGCTTTTCTCCCATTTTGTTGGTTCGCTTGTTTGCCTCGTTTCCCCAACGGGGCATTTTTTTACCTCGAATAATGTTATTTCGTCGAAGAACATTCATATAGCGGAAATATTGTGCGGTCATTGAGGGATTGCGTTAACATTTAGGTAACTCACCACGCTACTACAAAATAATAAGCCTACTGCTGTTGGAGTTGGAAATGGGCAATCACGTTTGGAATGATAAAAAGAAGTTTATTTGGCTACTTTCTGTGTTGTTGCTAGTTGCCTTTTTAGTGACCAGTGGTATTAGCTATAAAGTGGCCCATGACTCTTTGAGTCAGCAAATTGAAAGTAATACTTTACCTTTAACAAGCGATAATATTTATTCAGAAATTCAACAAGATCTACTACGTCCGATCTTTATTTCCTCCCTTATGGCACAGGATACCTTTGTGCGTGATTGGACATTAAACCATGAGCAAGAGCCTGAAAAGCTGATCCGTTATCTGAAAGAAATCCAGGATAAGTACGATACTGTCACCAGTTTTTTTGTTTCAGAACAGAGTCGCAACTACTACCACTCATCGGGGGTGTTAAAGAAAATCCAAGATATTGAGCCTAATGATGCTTGGTATTTTCGTGTCCGTTCGTTACCAGAATCAGAACATTATGAAATTAATATCGATGCTGATACCGCTGATCGCACTAAAACAACCGTATTTGTTAACTATAAAGTTTTTGATTTTGAAGGTAAGTTTATGGGGGTTACTGGCGTTGGCCTTGCAGTTGAAAAGGTCAAGGCGCTGATTGAACTCTATCAAAAGCGTTATAACCGTCGGGTTTTTTTCACCGATAGACAGGGGAATGTCACTCTCCATGGTGATGAATATGATGGCGCTAATTCACTGCAAGCCAGCACTGGCTTGGAGCAACTATCAACGCGCATTTTAACTAGCCCAAGCGCCGCATTTAGCTATCAGCGCAACGGTAAAACGGTCTACTTAAACAGTCGATTAGTGCCTGAGTTCAAGTGGTATTTAATTGTTGAGCAAGAAGATGCTCCGCAAGAACAAGAACTGCTTAATACCTTTTGGGGGAACTTAGCCCTAAGTTTGGTCGTGACCATAGGTATTTTGTTTATTTCAAACATGACCTTAGGGCGCTATCAGCGCAAACTTGAGGTTATGGCATCAACTGACAAACTCACTGGTGCAGCTAATCGACAAGTCTTTGAAGAGTATTTCCATCAGGCATTAGACAAAGCTAATTTGTCGCAAACTCCTATTTCAGTTCTCCTTGTCGATATCGACCACTTTAAAAAAGTGAATGATAGCTATGGTCATAGTATTGGTGATTTAGTGCTAAAAACGGTCACTAACCTGCTACGTAGCCAGCTAAAACAGCAAGATATACTTTGCCGTTGGGGTGGGGAAGAGTTTTTGGTGTTATTGCCAGAGATGGATTTAAGCCATGCGGCAGAGTTGGCGGAACGTTTCCGTGATTCGATTTCTCAGCGCGAGTTGAAGGTCAATGGAGTACATATTGCTATCACAGTCAGTATTGGTGTTGCAGAATATCAAAAGCTTGAACCGGCAGAGGATTTAATAAAACGAGCCGATTTAGCTTTATATCAAGCGAAAGAAGCTGGCCGTAATCAAGTAGTGTTAAATCAGTGATACCCAGATTTTAGAGCACGCTCTATTTGTTTAGAGTATGTAATACTTAGCGTTTTTATTTGGCCCCGTGTGGCGACAATGATGGGAGTAACCAATGTCGACCTTATTGGTAAACAGATTATCGGGTTTGTATTTAGGGGCGAGCCTGCAAGAAATTAGCGGCATTTCAACTGGCATTGACGGTAAAAAATCGGCGCAGCAGTTAGTGGTGAATGTCGACCATGTGGAAGGCGATGCACAGGCTGATCCTAAACATCATGGCGGACTTGACCGAGTATTGCATCATTTTCCCCGTGAGCATTATGGTCAATACCGTCGTTGGGATTTAATCACCCAACTCGAAGATGCACCGAGCATGGGTGAAAATATCAGCACGGTTGGCTTAAATGAAACCGAGGTCAATATTGGGGATGTGCTGCAAATCGGTGCCGTCACAGTGCAAGTGACTCAGCCGCGCTCACCTTGCTTTAAATTGAACCTGCAATTTGGCCATAGAGACTTTGCCCTTGCCATGCAGCAGAGTCAGTTATGCGGTTGGTTTTACAGAGTATTAATCCCAGGTGTGATTCAGTTAAGCGACAAGATAGAATTAGTCGAGCGTAAAACTGATATCAGCGTTGCCGAGGCGATGGTGCTGTATTTTTCTCCTCAATATAACGCTAAAGCCTATGATAGACTCGCCTCCTGTGAAGGGCTGGCACAAAGCTGGGTGATTAGCCTACAGCGCCGCCTAGCAACGCAGCAAGTCGAAGATTGGCAAATGCGTTTGTATGGGCCAAAGAGCTAATAACTTTTATATTTCAAACAATAATACAGGGAAAGTGTCATGATAGAGTCAGTGACGAAGAGCGAGAAAGATTTTGGTTTACTGGTGTATGCCTCAAGTTTAATCGGGTATTTAGTACCATTAGGCTCCATCCTTGGTCCGCTCATTTTGTGGCTGATGAAGCGTGAAGAGTCGGCTTTTGTCGATCAATGTGGGCGCAGCTGTCTGAACTTTAAGCTAAGCCTACTAATCTACGTGATCATCAGTGGGATATTAGCGTTTGTAGGCATTGGATTTATCTTGCTTATCATCCTCGGCATTTTGGACTTAGTCTGTACTATCCTAGGCATAGTTAAGGCCAGTGAAGGGCAGGTTTATCGCTATCCACTGACGATCAAGTTTCTCTCCGATAACTAATCGCCTTTTAAGTTATGTAATAAAAACGCCTTAGGGAGATCCACTAAGGCGTTTTTGTTTCTATATCAATATCTTTGTGTTTGACAATTACACTTTAAACTTAGCTACCAAGGTATCCAAGCGGTGGGCGAGTTGATTTAACGCTAAACTGGCCTGCGCCGCAGCTTGGGCTGTGCTCGCGGTGCGTTGGGTAATGTCGTTAATTTCGGTCACGTTACGGTTAATATCTTCGACTACGGTCGATTGCTCTTCTGTTGCCGCCGCGACTTGAATGTTCATATCACTGATAAGACCAATGCGATCGCTAATGCCAACCAAAGACTGGCTAGCCTCATCAACCGCTGTTACACCTTCGTGTGAGCGAGCACGGCTCTGTGCCATGGCATTAACTGCGCGGCTTGCTTCAGATTGCAACTTGTCGATCATACCTTGGACTTCGTTAGTAGAGGCTGCGGTACGTGATGCCAGATTACGGACTTCATCTGCTACTACGGCAAAGCCACGTCCCGCTTCACCTGCGCGTGCAGCTTCAATCGCGGCGTTGAGGGCTAATAGATTGGTTTGCTCCGAAATAGCACGGATCACATCGAGGATGCCACCGATAGATTTGGTATGAGTCGCGAGGGATTCAATCACTTCACCTACTTGTTCCACATCATGGGAGAGCTGATTGATAGTGTCACGGGCACGCGTTACCACCACTTGGCCGCTATTGGATTCTGTATCGGCATCTTTCGCGGCAACAGCGGCTTGGGCGGCATTGCTGGCGATTTCATTTACGGTTGCCCCCATCTCATTGATGGCCGTGACCACCATCATAGTGCGGTCTTTTTGTTCATGGCTGTCTTCAAGGGTTTGCTGCGCTTGATTAGATACATCTTTCGCCGAGAGACCGAGTTGTTCACTGGTCTGTGCTACCTCAATCACGGAATCTTGGATTTTGCTGATAAAGCTATTAAACCCTTGGGCAAGTTGGGCAATTTCATCTTCACCATTTACAGGTAAGCGTTGGCGTAAATCACCCTCACCTTCACCGATATCATGGAACATGGCTGCGACTTGGGCGATAGGGCGACTCACTGAACCTGCTACCACAATGGCGAGCATGATAAAGCCCGCGGCAATGATTACGGTCCAAATTAGGATCTGGTAGGCGGCATCTGTCAGCAGGGCGAAGACTTCGGCTTCAGGTACTTGGGCAACCAAATACCAATCCATCGACGGAATATAACTGCTGGCAACAAAGGTGTTTTCACCTTGGATGTCGGTATTAATAAGATTGAAATCACTACGATTGAGTAATGAACTCATGTTGGCGCCCGAGTACAAACTCTTGAGGCTGCTCTTGCCAATTTGGCTGGCGTCTGGATGTAGTTTTACCTCGCCTTTGGCATCGACTAAGTAGACAAAACCGGTTTTTTCAATCTTAAAAGAGTCGAGGAGTCGCACCATATCATCGAGGGATTTGGCGAGACCAACAAGTCCGCGACCGTTAGGTTGTTGATAGTTTATAAAGAGTTTTACCTCACCATTGGCTTCGGTAAATACGTTTAACATCCGCTCTTGGCCGCTATCACGATAACTAAAAAACCACCCATCTTGGGCGGGCGTGAGTACGCGTAAAAAACCGTCCTGAGTATAATAGGCGGCGGTTTGTCTATCGGCATAGGAGGCTTGGGCCAAATGATATTGGCGGGTGATGTCCTTTAATTGGGCAACGACTTGGGGCTCTTGCTCCGATGGACGGCCATTTTCAAGCCATTGCAGTAACATACGGCTGCTGGCGAGTTGCTCGGCGGCATTCATTAAGCTCGAAATATCCAGCTCAATCTTGTTGCGGATCTGCATCATTAGGCTGGGCATTTCCGACCCGAGCATACGTTGCTGAACCACATTTTTAGCACTGCGTTGGCTGAGCACGCCCACGAGTATGGTCGACAGCAGCACAGCAAATGTCACTGTCAGCAGGATTTTCTGCTTAATAGTAAGGTTATTAAATATCATAAATATCAATATGCCTGTGTTAGACGTTTAGAAATATCGGTCGACGTTTTCTAGCCAATAACAAGTATCGGACAGAAATGTTAAAAGTTAACCTTTGTTTAGGTCGAATGCCGAATAAAACAGCGTAAAAGACATTTATTAGGCCTAACCTGTTGCTCTTGCGGTAGATCTTGTTATGTAGAGTATAGATGGAAATGAGTTGCTGATTTGGCGCATGTGATTTTTATGGCGCAATTGTGACCAAAGTGTGGCGTGAAGGCAAGCAAAAATAAGGCGCTCAATGAGCGCCTTCTTCGGTAGAGATTACATATTCGGGTAGTTTGGACCGCCGCCGCCCTCGGGCGTCACCCAAGTAATATTTTGGCTAGGATCTTTAATGTCACAGGTTTTGCAATGGATGCAGTTTTGCGCATTGATAACAAACTTCGGTTGACCCGCTTCCTCAACAATTTCGTACACGCCAGCAGGGCAGTAACGCTGGGCGGGCTCGTTAAATTGCGTCAGGTTTATCCCGAGCGGAATGCTGTTGTCTTTTAAGCGTAGATGGCAAGGCTGGTCTTCCTCATGATAGGTGCTCGACAGGTAAACTGAAGAGAGCTTATCGAAGCTGAGTTTGCCATCGGGTTTGGGATAATCAATCTTGTTGTAGGCACTTACTGGGGCCATTTGTGCATAGTCTGGGTGTTCATCACGCAGGGTGATCGGGAACTTACCACCGAACCAGTTTTGATCTATGTAGTTAAATGCACCTCCAAGGAAAGTGCCAAACTTATGCATTGCCGGGCCAAAGTTGCGCGACTTATATAGCTCTTCGTGTAACCAGCTTTCTTCCAGATGGGTTTGGAAACAATCCAGATCTTTACCGCCTTCGACCTCGGCCATCATTGCCTTAGCTAAGGTTTCAGCCGCAACAATGCCGCTCTTCATGGCGGTATGCGTGCCTTTGATCTTGGCAAAGTTTAAAGTGCCCGCATCGCAACCAATCAGCAAACCGCCGGGGAAACTCATCTTCGGCAGTGAGTTCAGGCCACCTTTAGTGATAGCACGTGCACCATAGCTCAAACGCTCGCCGCCAGTTAAGTATTTGGCGATGACTGGGTGAGTCTTATAACGCTGAAACTCATCGAATGGACTTAAATGGGGGTTTTTGTAATTGAGGTCGATAATCAGACCCACGGCAATTTGGTTGTCTTCCATATGATAGAGGAAGCCACCACCCGAGGCGCCATCGGTTAATGGCCAACCACCTGTGTGCACCACTTTACCTTGTTCGTGTTGTTCGGCGGGCACTTTCCAGATTTCTTTAAAGCCTAGGCCGTAATGTTGTGGTGTTTTACCATTATCTAAGTGGTATTTCGCGATCAGCTGTTTGCCTAAGTGACCACGGCAGCCTTCTGAGAACACGGTATATTTGGCGTGAAGCTCCATGCCGGGCATAAAGCTGTCTTTGGGTTGGCCATCGGTGCCGACGCCCATATCGCCAATCAGGATACCCTTCACGCTGTTATCTTCATTGAAGAGTAATTCGCTGGCGGCAAAGCCGGGGAAAATTTCTACGCCGAGTTCTTCAGCACGCGTCGCGAGCCAGCGACAGAGATTACCTACGCTGACAATATAGTTGCCTTCGTTGTGCATGGTTTTCGGCACAAATGCATTGGGCATGAGTTTGCTGTCGGTAGCGGAGTTGAGTAGATAGATTTCATCGTGGGTCACGGCGGTGGTGACGGGGGCGCCTTTATCACGCCAGTCGCTGAATAGCTCGTCTAATACCCTTGGTTCGAATACGGCGCCTGATAGAATATGCGCGCCCACTTCGGAGCCTTTTTCTACCACGCAAACGGTAATTTCTTTACCTGAATCCTTTGATATCTGCATTAATCGACACGCAGTCGCCAAGCCAGCTGGGCCAGCGCCGACGATAACAACATCGAATTCCATTGATTCGCGTTCCATCAGTTCACCTTTTCCTTCGCTTATCCCCAATTTATATTGGGTGTTGTAGTTTGTTTGTAAACGGGCGTTTTATTACTAATGTCCACCTTACCTCAAAATCACCGCAGGGCACAGGGGCTAAGCAGGCTGTTTAGCCTAAAGAATGACAAATCTTTGGGTGAGCACTGTCACAGATTGTTCACGCTCAGTTGAAGCGGATCAAGAAATACCTGTTTAGGGGTATAGCTAGCCAATACTTTCGGCTTATAATCACGGCTGACGGTTCTCCGAGCTTGCCTACCTAAGTCAACAGATATGGTGGTGTAGCCGTGGCAATAAGGCCACTGGGGTGAGTAAAGAAATGCACTCGCCTCCCACACTTGGAAAGGTGATCATGTCTCAATTACAAGACAATTTTGGTCGTAAATTTCATTACTTACGAATGTCAGTCACTGACGTTTGTAACTTCAAATGCAGCTATTGCCTCCCCGATGGTTATCATCCGAATGGCAAGCAACAGTTTTTATCTCTCAGTGAGATAGAAAACTTGGTGTCCGCATTTAGCCTCGTTGGCACTCAAAAAATCCGTATTACTGGCGGCGAACCCACCCTGCGTAAAGATTTTACCGATATCATTCGAGTGGTCGCCGATAATCCGCGTATTCATACCGTAGCCACTACCACTAATGGGTATAGGCTCGAGAAGCATGCCCAAGAGTGGTTCGATGCAGGGCTACGCCGCATCAATGTGTCGGTAGACAGCTTAGATCCTAAGATGTTTTACCAGATCACCGGCGAGAATAAGTTCGACGAGGTGATGCGCGGTATTGATGCTGCCTTATCCGCGGGTTTTGAGCGCGTAAAAGTCAATGCAGTATTGCTCAAAGGCATGAACGATAAAGATTTACCGCGCTTTTTAAATTGGATTAAGCACACGCCCATCGATCTGCGTTTTATCGAGCTGATGGAAACGGGGCTGGGCCGCGAGTATTTCCAAGCCCACCACTTAGCGGGGGCCGATATTAAAGCTCAGTTGCTTGCCAACGGCTGGCAATTGGATACACCCCGTGCCGACGATGGCCCTGCGCAAAACTTCAGCCACAGTGACTTTAAGGGCCGTATCGGCTTGATCATGCCCTACGCTACTAACTTCTGTGCGAGCTGTAATCGCTTGCGGGTCTCGGCCAAAGGTAAGTTGCACTTGTGCCTGTTTACCGAGTCCGGCATTGATTTGCGTGATCTACTGCAACACCCGAGTCAGCAAGCGGAATTAATCGAGCGGTTACACGGTCAACTGGCACAGAAGAAAGAAACCCATTATCTGCATCAGGGCATTACTGGCGTAACTCAGCATTTGGCCTCGATTGGCGGTTAATCTAACGTAGGTTTTAGTCTGCTTATCGCGTTATCTTTCATTTAGTTAGGTTTCGCGATTGCGCTCAATTTCCAATATGCTTGAATTTAGCAGCAGTTTAAAGGATCGCTTCAATGAGCAATGTATTTACCCATATTAATGCCGACGGCAATGCCCACATGGTCGATGTGACCGAAAAAGCCGTGACCGAGCGTGAGGCCCGTGCCGAAGCCTTTATCGAAATGGCAAGCACGACTCTTGAGATGATTATGAGCGGTAGTCATCACAAAGGTGATGTGTTTGCCACTGCCCGTATCGCGGGGATCCAAGCGGCGAAAAAGACCTCGGATTTAATCCCTCTCTGCCATCCATTAATGCTCACCAAGGTCGAAGTCGAACTTGAGGCTCAGCCTGAGCACAATCGTGTGCGCATCACTAGCCTGTGTAAATTATCCGGCAAAACCGGTGTCGAAATGGAGGCGCTCACGGCGGCCTCTGTTGCAGCGCTGACGATTTATGACATGTGCAAAGCCGTGCAGAAAGACATGGTGATTTCACAGGTGCGCCTGCTCGAAAAACGCGGCGGCAAGTCGGGACACTTTAAAGCTGAATAACGTAAAGCGAGATAAGAATATGATTAACGTGTTGTTTTTTGCCCAAGTTCGTGAGCTTTTAGGAACTGCCCAACTGAGTGTTGAAGCGAGCGAGCAGACACAAACCGCAGAAGGATTACGCGCAACACTGGCGGCCACCGACGATAAATGGGCCAAAGTGTTAGCCTCGGATAAATTACTGGTGGCGGTGAATCAAACCATCAGCCAGTGGGATACTCGAGTGAGCGATGGTGATGAAGTCGCCTTCTTCCCGCCTGTGACAGGAGGTTGATATGCGTTTACTGCCAAATGTGCGGGTGCAAACCGTCGATTTTAATGTGGCCGATGAGTACCACCAATTAGCCCAAGACAATAGCGATGGCGCCGTTGTCACCTTTGTGGGCAAGGTGCGCGACTTTAACGATGGCTCAGTGGTGACTGACCTGACTTTAGAGCACTATCCGGGTATGACGGAGCGTGTTCTTGAGCAAATCGTTGCCGAGGCGCGTGAGCGTTGGCCGCTCAATAAAGTCACTGTTATCCACCGTGTCGGTACTATGGCGCTGGGTGAGCAAATTGTGTTTATCGGCGTCACCAGTGCCCATCGCAAGGCGGCGTTTGCAGCCTGCGAATTCTTAATCGACTTTTTGAAAACCAAAGCCCCTTTCTGGAAATTAGAAGCCGGGGACAAGGGTAAGAATTGGGTCGAGGCCAAGGACGCCGATGAGCAAGCGGCGCAATTGTGGCAACACAAAGACTAACGTAAGACTGAGTTAGCAGTAGGCGAGAGAGGTGAGTTTATGCATGGTGTGACAGGGTTAGGCAAAATCTGGAGTCTAGTATTTTCTCTAGCATTGTCGTGCTGTGTCGCTTTGATGCCTGCCGTTAGCCGCGCCGAGACTGTGCCTGCGATTGCGGCCGCCGCCAATATCAAGTTTGCCCTCGATGATATTGTTAAAAACTTCAGCGCCGAAACTGGGCTCAAGGTGCGAGTCTCCTACGGCTCATCGGGTAATTTTGTCGCGCAAATTCAACATGGGGCGCCATTTGAAATGTTGCTTAGTGCCGATGAGCGTTATATCCATGAGCTGCAAAAAGCGGGCTTTACCCGCGATGAAGGCGTGCAATACGCAGTGGGTCGCCTAGCCTTAGTCGCCCCAAACAAGTCCCCTTTAATCTTGGATACTGAACTTAACGGCGTAAAAGCCCTACTCGCCGCGGGTAAGTTGGAGCGCTTTGCGATTGCTAACCCTGAGCATGCGCCCTATGGCGAACGCGCCCGTGAACTGTTGCAAAAACTAGGCTTGTGGGATGGTCTACAAACCAAGCTAATCCTAGGTGAAAATGCCTCCCAAGCGGCGCAATTTGCCGTGAGTGGCTCCACTCAAGGCGGTATTATTCCGTTATCGCTTGCCTTAGCGCCCCAGTTTAAAGCATTAGGCCAAGCAATTGCTTTACCCGAAGATCTTCACGGCCCACTTTATCAGCGTATGGTGCTAACGCCTAAAGCGGGGGTAACTGCGGAGCGTTTTTATCAATATCTTCAATCTGATGCCGCCAGAGCCGTATTCCTGCAATACGGATTTGGTCTACCCGCTCAGTAAGGTCTTCAATGGATTGGCAGGCGCTTTGGTTATCGGTCAAACTCAGTAGCATCACAGTCTTGGTGCTGATCCCCCTATCGATTCTTGCTGGGCGCGCCTTGGCTTATCGGCAGTTTATCGGTAAGTCTTGGGTTGAGGCGCTCATCATGGTGCCCCTAGTCTTACCGCCAACTGTGATTGGTTATTACTTGTTGGTGGGGCTTGGCAGCCAAAGCTGGTTAGGCCAATGGTTAGAGCGCCTAACCGGGCAGCAGTTAGTGTTTCATTTCTCGGGGTTAGTGCTGGCATCCGTGCTGGTCAATATTCCGTTTGCGTTGCAACCGATACAGCGCGCCTTTGAAGCAGTTCCCCATGATGTCCGCGATGCTGCGGCCTGTTGCGGCATGAGCAAACTTAAAATTCTACTTAAAATTGAATTGCCTATGGTCTGGCCGGGGGTATTGACCGCCATAGTGCTGTGTTTCTCCCATGTACTAGGTGAGTTTGGCGTGGTGCTGATGATGGGCGGCAATATCGCTGGCGAAACCAAGACGATATCGATCTCCATTTATGACAGCGTGCAGGCCTTCGATTTTGGCGCAGCAGGTACTATGTCATTGGTATTGTTGTTATTTGCGATTACCGCATTGGCTCTCACCACCAGTTTATCGCGGCGTTTAGGAGGTCAGGGTGGCGCAAATCATCGCTGATCTGCATTGCCAGATCCAAAACCATAAGCATATTAAACTGAGCGCCGAATTTAGCTGTAAGGCGGGTGAGGTGTTAGCGGTCGTAGGGCCTTCGGGCGGCGGTAAGACGACGTTACTGCGGATGATCGCAGGGCTTAATCATCCCGACACGGGCAGTATTGTGTTTGGTGAAACGCCATGGTTCGACAATAAAAGCCGCACCGCGCTAACGCCGCAGCAGCGCCATATTGGCTATATGCCACAGCATTTTGGCTTATTTCCCAATCTTACCGCGCTCGAGAACGTGGTTGCAGGGCTTGACCATATTCCCAAGTCGGAGCGAGTTGCTAGGGCGAAGGATTGGTTAGAACGGGTTAATTTACATGGTTTGCCCGATAGACTGCCTATGCACCTCTCTGGAGGTCAGCGGCAACGGGTTGCGCTTGCTCGCGCCCTTGCCCGTGAACCTTCAGTGCTACTGCTCGATGAGCCATTTTCGGCGGTGGACAGAGAAACCCGCGAGCGTTTGTATCTCGAACTTGCGCGACTCAAAGAGCAACTGCTTTGCCCCGTGATTATGGTGACCCACGATTTAAACGAAGCACTGCTGCTGGCCGATTCGATGATCTTGATTAGCCAAGGCCAGATGTTACAGCAGGGCGCGCCGTTTGAGGTGTTATCGCGGCCACGTAACGAGGCCGTTGCGCGGCAGATGGGCTTAAGGAATATTTTCGATGGCGAAGTGGTGTTCCAAGACCGTACTAAGGACATTACTTGGCTCAAATTTGGTGAGCAGCTAATCGCCAGTGATTTTGGCAAAGACCGCAGTGTTGGCAGTAAAGTTCGCTGGGTCATCCCCAATCAGGGTATTCGATTTAACGCCATTTCAAATGGACGTTTATGCCGTAGTTTTAATAAGTTAGATGTGACAATCGACTCTTTACTTGTGATGGGCGAGTCAGTGCGGGTAGTCTGTTATGCTACCGGGACTAAACTACAGCTTAATACGGAAGTGTCATTTCATCTCGCACAGAAGCTTGGCCTAACCAAGGGGATGCAAACCACGGTTGCGCTCAAATCTGAGCAAATTCATATTTTAGAGTAGATTAATGACGTTTTTTACCGAGTAATCCCATCCAAAATGTTCCTTCAAAAAGCATACCTAAGATGATAAACGTCACAGCGCTTGTGGCGCTGCCATAGGCGTAGGCGCTTAATGCTCCAAGCAGTAGCAAACTTAAGCTAATCCAGCGTGTAATTGGTTTCATATGCACTCCGATTTAAATGGCCGTTTAGTTGACTCTAGAACAACGGGATTGCATTGCCAATCGTACTTTTTGACGACACAGATGCGCTAAAATACCAGCTGAAATTCAATTAGTGTGATTTTAAATGGCTAAATGATGGGTTTTTACGGTAAATGTCATACTTCAAAATCCCCAGATGATCAAAGCTTAATCTTGTTTCCATCGGTGTTTCAGTCGCTATTAGGTAAACTGAATGCATTCGTCAGTGTTTGCTGAGTTTGAATCAAGTGGATTGAGCAATTCACATGAGTGATGAACTAGGCGCCATCATGGGCAAACAGGGATAAAAGCGATGGGATTTTGGTACGCCATCGACATCTAACTGATTGTCTCATAAGATACAAACTTAGCCGATTTTTATGGAGGAACCATGAGACTATGGTTGCTAGGATTCATGTTGGTATCTGGGATTGCCACCGCAGCCCAGAGCATGTATTCGATGCTTTCGAGCGGTGAGTATCTGCCGCCGTTAAGCGTGATGCAGCAAATTGAGAAGGAGTTTCCTGGCGTGATTGCCGAGTTTGAAATGGAAATGCAGGAAGGCGAGTTGGTCTACCAGTTTGAGTTGATTAATCCGCTGGCGAATGCAATTACCCGTTTCGAATATCGGGCGCGAGATGGTAAGTTATTGAAACAAAAAGCGGGTAAAGTCACAGCCGATGATGTCGGCGAGGTGGAAGCCGCACGCCTTATCAGCACTAAGCATCAAACCTTCTCCGGCATTATTGCAATGGCGACTCAGGATCATAAGGCCTTTCTGACCGATGCAAAATTAGACCATGACTTAGGTATCAGTTACTTAGAGTTAAAGTTGCTGGACGATACAGGCAAGTATAAATTGGCATTCGATATTGAAAATTTACGACAGTTACCTTTACTTAAGTGGGATTAGCACGCTGAGAATTACCGCTAAGTGAAGACAGGGGAGCGCAGCATACAGATGAAAATACTTTTAGTTGAAGATGATGCGACAACGATCGACTACATCGTTAAAGGATTTCTTGAGCAGGGACATAATATTGAGACCGCCAGCGATGGTCATCAAGGTCTGCTGCAAGCCACGAGTGGTCAGTACGACCTCTTGATTCTCGACCGCATGTTGCCCCAACTCGATGGGTTGAAATTGCTGGCCGCCCTTAGAGCAACTGGCAACCAAACTCCAGTGCTTATCCTGTCGGCGCTGGCCCATGTGGATGAAAGGGTAAAAGGCCTGCGTGCGGGTGGCGATGATTATATGACTAAGCCCTTTGCCTTTTCGGAGCTGCTTGTACGTGCCGAAAAGTTGATGCAACGGGGTCAATCCGTCCCTATTACCACAGATCTGGTGGTCGGCGGCTTAAAAATGGAGCTGCTAACACGTAACGTGACCTTAGATGGCCACGATTTGATGCTGCAACCCAAAGAATTCCAACTGCTTAAGTATCTGATGGAACACGCTAATCAGGTTATTAGTCGGACGCTATTATTTGAAGCCGTGTGGGATTATCACTTTGATCCCCGTACTAATGTGATCGACGTGCATATCGCCAAGTTACGTCGCAAGTTTGAAGAGTTAGGCCACGGTGAATTGATTGAAACCGTAAGGGGAGCGGGTTATCGCTTACGCCAAAGGCATTAAGCCTTACCAAAGCAGCGCCTGGCGCATCACTATTATCTTCTCGACCTTAGTGACTGTGATCATAGGCGCTTTGCTGTTTGCCCTTTATCGGCAACTCATTATCGAACAGCAGTACCAAGTGACTCAGTATCTTGAGTCCGAAACCCAACGCTATCAGCAGCTTGCTCTTACTGTCGACCGTCGCAGTTTTGCGGCGCAAATTCGTGCCGCCGATCCGCAGACGGCGCTTATCGCCTGGCGCAATAGCTATGATATGGTTGGCGCCTTAAGCTTTATGCCTGAAGGCATGCCCATGCTGCCGCAAACGCGGGATTTCCCGATTTTGACTGGCGGCCCTGATAAGTTGCATATCCTTACCGGCGGTCTAGTGATGACTCGCTATGGCCCCGTACTTATCGCCACCCGTACCGACAACTTAGCCACACTCATCGATAAATTTATCAGCGCAGCGGCCACGGCCGTGATGTTGACCATAGTGTTAACCTTAGCGCTGGGCTATCTGTTTTCTAAAGCAATTTTACGCCGTTTAGTGCAGTACAACCGTTTAAGTGAGCAAATTGAGCGTGGGCATTATGATACGCGTCTGCCGCTCAGTTGGCGTCAGGACGAGTTTGATATGTTGGCGCTACAATTTAATAATGTGCTGGATATTCTTGAGAATAACCTGATGGCGGTGCGTGGCGTGACTGATAATATCGCCCACGATTTGCGCACGCCTTTATCCCATATTCGCATTGGTCTTGAGGAGTTAGCGGCCAAATCTCCCGATGAAATCAGTGAAGGCTGTGCGATTTTGACCGAAGAGCTTGACCACTGCCTTGCGACCTTCGATGCCATGCTCTCGCTGACACGCATTGAGGAAGGGCAGCAAACCTTAGATTTGCAGGAGCTGAGTTTGGCGCAGCTATGTACTGATTTGCTGGAAATGGCCGATGCAGTTGCAGAGTCGAATGAGCAAACCTTGAGCCTGTCGCTGCTATCTGACCATAAAATTTATGGTGACAAGTATCTGTTGTTCCAAGCCTTATATAACTTGGTCGACAATGCGATGAAATATTCAGGCCAAGGCGCACGTATCGATATTATTCAATCCGGTGCCCAAATTAAGATTTGCGATAACGGTCCTGGGATACCCGATGACAGCAAGGAAAGAGTATTCGAGCGACTAGTGCGGCTCGACCCCAGCCGCCATTTGCAGGGTACAGGTTTAGGATTATCTATGGTCAAAGCCATTCTGTCGCGGCACAATGCGCAAATTACTCTTTCGGATAATCATCCTGGCCTTGTGGTTACTATCCAGTTTTAGGCCAATATCCGCGTGACAGTGTTAGGAACCCCATGTACCGAATCATAGCCAATGAGGCTGATTTTCTTGTTATTTCTAAATCGCCGAATGTGCATTTTCACAGCCAAGATGGCACTGCGGGTGTCGTTGCGCAGCTGGAGCAGGATTTGGGGATTAAGCTCTTTGCCGTGCATCGGCTCGATACCCCGACCTCAGGGCTGTTACTGTTAGCCAAACATCCGGCGGCGGCGCGGCAGTTGACTGAGCTGTTTAGCGCCCATCGAGTACAGAAATACTATCTCGCCCTCGCCAAAGGTAAGCCGAAAAAGAAGCAAGGCTGGGTGATTGGCGATATGGCTAAATCCCGCCGCAGTATGTTTAAGTTACTGCGAACCAAAGAAAATCCAGCGATTACCCAATTCTTTTCCGTCAGTGTTGGCGATGGGCTACGGTTGTATTTACTCAAACCCCACTCTGGGAAAACCCATCAGTTACGGGTCGCGCTTGCTAGCCTTGGGGTACCGATTTTAGGCGATGCCCTCTATGGCTCCGATGTCGCCGACCGCTGTTATCTGCACGCCTATTGCCTGCATTTTCGTTATCAACATGAGGATGGCAGTTGGCAGGATTATGCGTATCTTGATATGCCTGAGCAGGGCGAGCTCTTTTTAACTGAGGCTGTCTGTGAGGCGCTAACATTTTGGCAAGCACCAGAGACTTTAGAGTGGCCTGAACGATAGGTGTTTATTGGGAGGGGAATGCTTGGCAGATACGGTCGCGCCCCTCAGATTTTGCTTGATACATGGCATGATCGGCTTCAATCAATAGTTTGTCTGGCTGACATCCTTGATAAATCGTGGCGTAACCCACGCTTGCGCAAAGTTGGACTTTTTTATCCTGCCAGTTAATTGGATTTTCCCTCAGTACCCGATGTAATTTATCCGCAACGGCTCTTGCGGATGGTGCGCTTGTGGCTGGCAGTAAAACCAAAAACTCTTCCCCACCATGACGACACAGGACATCGTGTTCCCGTAATACCGAGTGAAATAATCTTGCCGCTGTCAGCAGGGCGAGGTCACCAACATCATGACCATAGTGATCATTTATATGTTTGAAATGGTCGAGATCGAGCAAGATCACGCTATAAGGCTCTGCATTTTTCTGCCAGCGTTGGTGGGTTGTGGTGAGTCTTTTTTGCATTGCGCGTCGATTCCACAGCCCTGTGAGCTGGTCTTTTTCAGCCAACATTCTGATTTTACTCACCAGACGAGTCATCGCATTACCTATCATCAGGATATTGATAAGTAAGGCTAAGAACACATAAAACCACAGCACAGGAATGGCTTCAATCGTGTGCATGGCAATAAATATTGGCGTTTCACTCGGCGATAACAGGGCGATGAAAAACCGAATCATGAAGATGATAGCCATCGCGATTAAGGGGGTGATCATGGCAATCGCTATCTTATTGCCAGTCTCTCTGCGGATAGCGTAATAGTTATCTCGACTGAGCATCACAAAAGATAGTGCTGCATTGGCTGAAAAAAGCATGGCGAGTATCGGCTGAGATTGGACATTTGGGGGAACCATCAACATGAGTGCAGCGGTGATTGCGAGCATAGTGAGATCGAGCTTAGTGCTGTGCTGTAAGCGGAACAGATATTGTGTGCCCCAACGCAGCATGATAAATCCGAGTAAGATAACAATATCTGCGCAAAACCAGTAGAGGTAACTATTTGATTCGGTTCTTAGAGTGTTGAGAATGATGCCGATAAATACACAGATATTCGCAAGGGAAAAGCGTATGCTGGCTAATTTGGCAATGTTCAATGGTTTGGCGATTAATCCCCATGCAATAGCGGCTGTACCTGTCAGCAGACAGATAAATTTAATCAGTAGAAGGGCTTGGGGATCAAATTCCATGGCGGCGTTCAATTTTCCTTTAACTATAGATGGCTTTTGGCATTTTTGTTGAAATGGACTGAATGTTAAGTGAAGACCTGTGCCACAACGTCCAAGCCACAGGTTGATAATGCAATGGTTGTAAACCGGTGGGCTAACGACGAAGTTAAAAACTGCTTACTCGTCATTTATTACGGTTTAAGGATGGCCTGCTGTCGATATAAACAAATGACTATGAGTTATTATTGCGATTCTATTGCCTCCCGTTGTGGTATTTTTAAACGCGGGCGTAGGCAAAGATCTGTTAATTATCATAGTGCTGTGTTTATTTTTCGGGTTTCTGCCTTACCGTTGTCACTAAGGCATAGCGTGTTTCAATGAGCCAATAAAAAGCGCAACCTAAGTTGCGCTGATTATCAATTCAACCCGAGGCATTTATTAAAACGCTACGGTATAACCTATAGTGGCAGTACGACCCATACCTTTGAAATAACGATCATTTGTACCCATGGTTTGTGAGTAGTAGTTGAAATAATCCTTATTAAACAGGTTTTGTACACCAATGCTTAAGGTACCCGTGTAGAGCGGCATTGAAAATGACGCGTCGACAGTGGTGTAACCATCAAACTCGGCATATTTAGCACCTTTGGCATTTTCAAAATCACGGTCCATAAAGTAATTTGCTTGAACACGTGTCGACATTTCATTATCGAAGTTGTGGGTCCAGAATAAGTTGATACGATTCGGGGAAATATTGGCGCCATCGAGATCGGTATCGACCTTATTATCACCGTTTACATCGTATTCGCCCCGTTGCAGTGCGATGTTCATGCCCAAATCATCATTGCTTGTCAGATAAGCGGTGACATTCGCTTCGATACCATCAATGACGCTTTTTTCACGTTTTACATCATAGAAACCGTCGCTGTTTAAGGCTAAACGGGCACCAAAATCGGTAGCAGAACGGTAGTAAGCAATCTTAGCACTTAAGAAGCTACCTTGATAATCGGCACCCAATTCAACGTTATCCGTCACGATTGGAGTTAAGGCTAAAGAGTCACTAATGCTTGGATTGGCGCCGGGGAAACTGTTTCCGTCACGCAGAATACGGCCAATGTCTGGCATGCCAAAACCTTGGTTGTAGCTAGTGTAGACTCGGATATCCGGCGTGATTTTATAGGATAAACCGACATTGAATAAGGTTTCATCAAAGGTGGCTTCGCCCCCCGCGATTTGCTTATTGCCTGCACCATAGAGGGTTTTGTAGTCATCAACATTGAGGGTAGCGTGTTCGTAACGCACACCGGTTGATACGGTTAAATCTTTAATTAAATCATAGTCTAATTGTAGATACGGCGCGAAGTTATCATAGGTGCTTTCAGGTACCCAAGAGAACCCAGTTTTCACTAAGTCCTGTTCAGTCGTATCGCGGAACAAGTCGATACCATAGGCCGCATCGATGCCAGTATCTGCAATGTTTTTCGCGATTAACGAAGTTTTTAGGCCCCATTTAACCGAAGAGTTGCGTGATTGCTCGTAGTATAAGTGCTCGCCTTTGCTATTTACGCCGCATTGAACCACTTGATCGCTGCCTTCAAAGGAAGGATCGTAGAAGCTATCGAAGCAACCACCGCCGTACACCGCTTTAAAGTCTTGATTAAACAACTGCATGTTGAGCTGTTGGCCTGCAATGTTTTCGTGGCTATAGGTCAAACTGGTGGTGGTGACTTGGTTATTAGCCGCTTCCCAGGGCTGTTTTTGTTCCACGGCACCGGTTGGAATACCATTGGGTTTATTTCCTGCTACGGCCATCCAGTCGCCATTGTTATCCATGTTGTAATGGTTAACCATCAACTCTAGGCGCGACTCGGTAAAGTTGTGGCCTAATTTGATGAAGAAGTCCTTACTCTGGCTATCCATAGACTCGCCTTGCGTGTATCCACCCC
>AACY020346764.1_pt1 | contig 62146 bp, 53 predicted proteins | sample 267378 | NCBI WGS metagenome assembly AACY02 (sample SAMN02954345, study PRJNA13694) | marine metagenome | biome: aquatic; feature: ocean; material: water; isolation source: isolated as part of a large dataset composed predominantly from surface... | reverse complement strand
GAGCTAGTAACAAGCATTTGAGCTAACGATGTCCGAATGGGGGAACCCGACCGCATAAGCGGTCATCATTAAGTGAATACATAGCTAAATGAGGCAAACGAGGGGAACTGAAACATCTAAGTACCCTTAGGAAAAGAAATCAACCGAGATTCCCCTAGTAGCGGCGAGCGAACGGGGATTAGCCCTTAAGTCAGAGGGGTGTTAGTGGAATGGTCTGGAAAGTCCAGCGGCACAGGGTGATAGCCCCGTACACGAAAACTAACCTTTGATGAAAACGAGTAAGGCGGGACACGTGATATCCTGTTTGAATATGGGGGGACCATCCTCCAAGGCTAAATACTCCTGACTGACCGATAGTGAACCAGTACCGTGAGGGAAAGGCGAAAAGAACCCCTGTGAGGGGAGTGAAATAGAACCTGAAACCGTATACGTACAAGCAGTGGGAGCGGTTCTTGAGACCGTGACTGCGTACCTTTTGTATAATGGGTCAGCGACTTACGTTTTGTAGCGAGGTTAAGCGAATAGCGGAGCCGTAGGGAAACCGAGTGTTAACTGCGCGTTTAGTTGCAAGGCGTAGACCCGAAACCCGGTGATCTAGCCATGGGCAGGTTGAAGGTTGAGTAACATCAACTGGAGGACCGAACCGACTAATGTTGAAAAATTAGCGGATGACTTGTGGCTGGGGGTGAAAGGCCAATCAAACCGGGAGATATCTGGTTCTCCTCGAAAGCTATTTAGGTAGCGCCTCGAGCGAATACCATTGGGGGTAGAGCACTGTTAAGGCTAGGGGGTCATCCCGACTTACCAACCCTTTGCAAACTCCGAATACCAATGAGTACTACTCGGGAGACAGACGGCGGGTGCTAACGTCCGTCGTCAAAAGGGAAACAACCCAGACCGTCAGCTAAGGTCCCAAAGTGTATGTTAAGTGGGAAACGATGTGGGAAGGCTTAGACAGCTAGGATGTTGGCTTAGAAGCAGCCATCATTTAAAGAAAGCGTAATAGCTCACTAGTCGAGTCGGCCTGCGCGGAAGATGTAACGGGGCTAAACATACCACCGAAGCTACGGGTGCAATTCATTAGAGTTGCGCGGTAGAGGAGCGTTCTGTAAGCCGTTGAAGGTGAAGGGGTAACCCACACTGGAGGTATCAGAAGTGCGAATGCTGACATGAGTAACGATAAAGGGGGTGAAAAACCCCCTCGCCGAAAGACCAAGGGTTCCTGTCCAACGTTAATCGGGGCAGGGTGAGTCGACCCCTAAGGTGAGGCCGAAAGGCGTAATCGATGGGAAACAGATTAATATTTCTGTACTTCCGCTAACTGCGATGGAGAGACGGAGAAGGCTAGGCTAGCGCGGCGTTGGTAGTCCGCGTTTAAGGTGGTAGGTGGGTGACTTAGGCAAATCCGGGTCACTATACACTGAGAGCTGATGACGAGTCCCCAAGGGGATGAAGTAGTTGATGCCATGCTTCCAGGAAAATCTTCTAAGCTTCAGGTTAGCGGGAATCGTACCCCAAACCGACACAGGTGGTCGGGTAGAGAATACCAAGGCGCTTGAGAGAACTCGGCTGAAGGAACTAGGCAAAATGGTACCGTAACTTCGGGAGAAGGTACGCTCTTGTTGGTGATGAGACTTGCTCTCTAAGCTGACGGGAGTCGCAGATACCAGGTGGCTGCAACTGTTTATCAAAAACACAGCACTGTGCAAAATCGCAAGATGACGTATACGGTGTGACGCCTGCCCGGTGCCGGAAGGTTAATTGATTGGGTTATCGCAAGAGAAGCTCATGATCGAAGCCCCGGTAAACGGCGGCCGTAACTATAACGGTCCTAAGGTAGCGAAATTCCTTGTCGGGTAAGTTCCGACCTGCACGAATGGCGTAATGATGGCCACGCTGTCTCCAGCCGAGACTCAGTGAAGTTGAAATTGCGGTGAAGATGCCGTATACCCGCGGCTAGACGGAAAGACCCCGTGAACCTTTACTATAGCTTGGCACTGAACATTGACCCTACATGTGTAGGATAGGTGGGAGACTATGAAGTTGGAACGCTAGTTCTGATGGAGTCGTCCTTGAAATACCACCCTTGTAGTGTTGATGTTCTAACTTGGCCCCATTATCTGGGGTAAGGACAGTGCCTGGTGGGTAGTTTGACTGGGGCGGTCTCCTCCCAAAGAGTAACGGAGGAGCACGAAGGTTGGCTAAGTACGGTCGGACATCGTACGGTTAGTGCAATGGCATAAGCCAGCTTAACTGCGAGACAGACACGTCGAGCAGGTACGAAAGTAGGTCATAGTGATCCGGTGGTTCTGAATGGAAGGGCCATCGCTCAACGGATAAAAGGTACTCCGGGGATAACAGGCTGATACCGCCCAAGAGTTCATATCGACGGCGGTGTTTGGCACCTCGATGTCGGCTCATCACATCCTGGGGCTGAAGTCGGTCCCAAGGGTATGGCTGTTCGCCATTTAAAGTGGTACGCGAGCTGGGTTCAGAACGTCGTGAGACAGTTCGGTCCCTATCTGCCGTGGGCGTTGGATGATTGAGGGGAGTTGCTCCTAGTACGAGAGGACCGGAGTGAACGAACCGCTGGTGTTCGGGTTGTCATGCCAATGGCATTGCCCGGTAGCTATGTTCGGAATCGATAACCGCTGAAAGCATCTAAGCGGGAAGCGAGCCCCAAGATGAGTCATCCCTTGGACTATAAGTCCACTAAAGAGCCGTTCGAGACTAGGACGTTGATAGGTCAGGTGTGTAAGCGTTGTGAGGCGTTGAGCTAACTGATACTAATGACTCGAGAGGCTTAACCATACAACCCAGATGGGTTTTACTAAGTAGCACTTAGACGAATATGAACACTTAAGAAGTGGTACTCAATACAGCTTTCTAAATTAACAAATAAAGGTTAATTACGCAGGTAATTGTGCGGCAGACAAAGCCGTGACGAGCGAAGGGCGAAGGGCGAAGTGTACGGTAGTACATGAGTACTGGAGTGAGGAAACAATGCCGTCAGACGTAGAATTAACCAGTAAGAATTTGCTTGGTGACAATAGCATTGTGGTCCCACCTGATCCCATCCCGAACTCAGAAGTGAAACGCAATCGCGCCGATGGTAGTGTGGGGTCTCCCCATGTGAGAGTAGGTCATCGCCAAGCGCCTAAATAAACAATGGAAGCCAGCTGAATAAGCTGGCTTTTTTGCATTTAGAGTTTTGAATTTCAACGTTCTATTCTTCGAAATACTTCTCTAATCACTGACTTCTTTAATTTATCGCCTCATACGCAATGTAAACAGAGAGCCCCTCATTGCTCCGTTTTCTTCATTCTCCAACACCTTTAGCATCATTCATTTAAATGGCTGCTTGATCTAAATACTTTAGTGCATTGAGACCCCTTTGATTTTTGTCCTTATAGGACTAATCAGTAAATTTAAAGCTTGTACTCTTCGTATGCTCGTTTAAGGGGAGTCAGAACCTTATTGTCAGCCCATGTTTGCTTTTGGTTTCATCTTGGCTGGTATCTTCATTTCGTCATTACTCCTCAATAAAAATTTCTGCTTTGCCGTTTCATTAACGAATATTCATTTTATCGGTCGTTCACTAAGGATCCCTCAGACACTTGCTGCTGATCTTATGTAAATTGGTCTTACCAATTTACATTCGCCGATTAAATTTGTTATCAATGCAGATGTTGTGTGGTTGTTAATTTAAAACGCGAATGTTGGTTAAGGGCGAAGGAGGTAGGGCAGTGAAAGGGGAGCTAACGCAACAGTTATTAGACGCTGTTGGCATCATGTTATTGGGGATGGGGCTGGTCTATTTATTTTTAAGTGTATTGATATTAGCTGTGAATCTGGTTGCTAAGTGGTGTCGTGAAGAGCACAAAGCAGTAGAACCGTTGAAGGTCAATGATGCGAGCTCAACTGGAGCTTCAAGCACTTTAGAGCCTAAATTGGTGGCTGCGATCAGCTTAGCCGTCCAGCAGTATCGTTCTCAGGCTAAATAATGGAGCGCCATATGAACCGAGTAAATTCGATAGTGGCGTCTAAGCCATTACAGTTAACCGATGTTGTCTTGAGGGATGCACATCAGTCTATTTTAGCGACGCGTTTACGCCTCGATGACATGCTTCCGATTGCACCTTTACTTGATAAAGTCGGTTTTTGGTCGCTAGAGTCTTGGGGCGGAGCGACCTTCGATGCCTGTATCCGTTATTTAGGTGAGGATCCTTGGGATAGGATCCGCGAACTGAAAAAGGTCATGCCCAATACGCCTCAACAAATGTTGCTGCGCGGACAAAACCTTTTGGGTTATCGCCATTATGCCGATGATGTAGTCACACGTTTTGTTGAGCGTGCCCATGCTAATGGTGTCGATGTTTTCCGTATCTTTGATGCAATGAATGATGTGCGTAACCTAGAGATGGCAGTTAAAGTGGTGCGTGATGTCGGTGGGCACGCGCAAGGTACAATTTCTTATACAACCAGCCCTGTTCATACGGTTGATACTTGGGTTGATATGGCAAAGCGTCTTGAGGACATGGGCTGTCACTCACTGTGTATTAAAGATATGGCGGGCTTGCTCAAGCCTATGGAAGCTTTTGAGCTGATTAACCGTCTAAAATCACAAACTCAACTCATGTTATCTCTGCATAGTCACGCGACTACAGGGCTGAGTACTGCGACCTATCAAAAGGCTATTGAGGCGGGAGTCGATGTGCTCGATACCGCCATTTCTTCCATGAGTCAAACCTATGGCCATACCGCAACTGAAACGGTAGTCGCTATGGTGGAAGATACTGAGCGTACAACAGGCTATGATCTTGTATTGCTTGAGGAGATTGCCGCTTATTTTCGTGAGGTTCGCAAAAAATACGCCAAATTCGAAGGTGCGCTAAAGGGGATTGATTCCCGTATTCTACGTGCTCAAGTCCCTGGGGGCATGCTGACAAACATGGAGAGTCAACTCAAAGAGCAAGGTGCACTAGATAAGATGGATGCGGTGCTGGAGGAGATCCCTCGGGTGCGTCAAGATTTAGGTTTTCTGCCTTTGGTCACGCCAACCTCGCAGATTGTCGGCTCGCAGGCGGTTATCAACGTACTGATGGGACAAAGATACCAATCGTTGACGAAAGAGACTGAAGGCGTGCTAAGGGGCGAATATGGCGCTACGCCAGCGCCAGTGAATTCAGAGTTGCAGGCAAGAGTACTCAATGGGCAGGTAGCGATCACCTGCCGTCCTGCGGATTTACTCGTACCAGAGTTAGACAAGTTGCGTGCAGAGTTATTATCAAAGGCGCAGGATCAAGGGATTAGTCTCGTCTTAGAGAGTAAGGAAAAGTCTTCGGACGATGATTTACTCATTTATGCGCTCTTTCCACAGATTGGCTTACAGTTTTTGAAGAATCGCCATAATCCGGCGGCATTTGAGCCTAAACCTGAACTTGCGCCAATCTTACCAGCTACGCCGCGTGAGGCCGAAACCTATACCGTCACGGTTGAGGGGCAAACTTATGTGGTTGAGGTTGCCGAGGGCGGTGAAATTAGTCAGATCCAACCTCAAGGACAGGTAGCTTCGCAGCTTAATTATGCCCCTACTTCTGATTTAAACAGTGCACCATTGGCTCAATCCGCCGAGATTAAGCTGAAGATGAGTGCGCCGCTATCGGGCAATATCTTTAAAGTGCATGTGGGGATTGGCGACAAGGTTTGCGCCGGCGATGTGGTGATCATCCTTGAGGCGATGAAAATGGAGACAGAGATCCGCGCTCAGGGGGATGGTGTTATTACCCATCTCTTTGTGAAAGAAGGCGATTCAGTTGTCGTGGGTTCTCAATTATTGGCCTTAGCCTAGGAGTCTATATGGATGGTTTACTGGCGTTTTGGGCCGAAACGGGCATAGCCCATTTTACCGCAGGGCAAGTCTTAATGATGGCCGTTGGCATGTTGCTGTTATACCTCGCTATCGTGCGTGGATTTGAGCCTTTGTTGCTGTTGCCTATTGGCTTTGGTGCAGTGCTGGCGAATATTCCCAACGCGGGCTTTACCGAAGAGGGGGGAATACTCTACTACGCCTATCATGTGGGGATTGAAACCGGCGTTTTTCCACTGCTGATCTTTATGGGGGTCGGAGCACTGACAGATTTTAGTGCACTGATCGCCAACCCAAAAACCTTATTACTCGGCGCGGCGGCGCAGTTTGGGATTTTCGCGACCTTAATTGGCGCTATCGCCCTAAATCTGGTGCCAGGCTTTGAATTTACCATGCAGGATGCCGCAGCCATTGCCATTATCGGTGGCGCGGATGGACCAACGGCTATTTTCCTTGCCTCTAAGCTTGCGCCTGAGTTACTGGGAGCGATTGCTGTGGCGGCTTATTCCTATATGGCGTTGGTGCCGATTATTCAGCCGCCGATCATGCGTTTACTCACAACCCAAGCGGAACGTGAGATAAAAATGGAGCAGCTACGGGAAGTCAGTAAAAAGGAGCGGATTATTTTTCCGCTGATGGTATTAGGCTTAACCATTCTGTTTTTACCCGCGGCAACGCCACTGGTAGGGATGTTTTGCCTTGGTAACTTAATGCGCGAATCGGGCGTGGTGGATCGGCTCTCAAAAACAGCACAAAACGAGCTGATTAATATCGTGACGATTTTTTTGGGCTTAGCTGTCGGCTCTAAATTATCGGCCGAGCAGTTTTTGCGGGTAGAAACCTTGGGGATCTTAGTACTTGGTGCCCTTGCTTTTGGTATAGGTACTGCCGCAGGAGTGTTGATGGCAAAACTGATGTGTAAGTTATCCGGCGGTAAGGTTAATCCGCTGATTGGGGCGGCAGGAGTATCGGCTGTGCCTATGGCTGCAAGGGTAGTGAATAAAGTGGGATTAGAGGCTAATCAGCATAACTTTCTATTAATGCATGCTATGGGACCGAACGTTGCTGGCGTGCTAGGTTCTGCGGTCGCTGCGGGGATACTACTTGCCGTACTCGGCTAATAGAATAAAACGAAAAATATAGTATTAACCCATAGTGTAAGGTTATCGCGCCTGCTAAAGCGAGTGGGATACAGTCAAAAGGCCTACTAGTGCGTGTTGACGTTTCAGGGTTATTTTTGCAGCAATTTGGCTGGCGTTTATGCAAGGCAAAGTCCGTGCAGTGTAGTTATTCTACATAAACGGACGATAACGCAGCATAAGAGTCAGCCAAATGCTGCCCGAAGGGTTCGTCTGGCAAGCCCCTGCTCTTACTTTCTGTTATAAGAGCCGCTCGTCATTTGAGTAGAATAACTACACATCATTGCTCGTTTCGCGAGCACCAGCTTTCCAGAACGAACAAAATTTAATCTCGAAACGTCAACACGCCCTAAATACATTGATGTGTTGGTAGGCCTTATATTTACACGATCTAAATAGGCTGGAGCCCTAGGCTACAGCGTGCCATGTGCTAAACCATGGCAGGCTTATGCACCGATTCATTAATCTGTCATTTTCAACGGTGAAGCTTAAGAGAAACTTAGCTATTGTCCGGAATAAAATTTATATAATCATGTTGAAAATAGAGGTTTTTTTATTTTATATAAATGATAGGCTAGTAAAAAGTGTGCGCAATAGCACACTTTTTACCGCGTTAATGGAGACGAGATAATGGGCAATGATGATCTTTCAGCGTGTTTAAATGGTGAATATGTCGTTCTAGAGCCTTTGTCGTTATCCCATGTGGCGGCACTTAGCTTAGCGGTCACCGATGGTGAACTGTGGCGTTTATGGTTTACCAGTGTGCCTGAGCCGAGTGAGATGAAAGCTTATGTAATGAAAGCCTTAGCTGAAAAATCCCGTGGGGAAAGTTTTCCCTTTGCGGTGCGAGACAAAGTTTCTGGTGAGATTGTGGGTTGTACGCGCATTTGCCATTGGGAGAGTGAGCATCGCCATTTAGAGATTGGTTACACTTGGTATGCTAAGCGCGCCCAGCGCACAGGTATTAATACCGAGGCTAAATTGCTACTACTCACCTTTGCCTTCGAAACCCTTGAGGCCATTGCGGTGGAGTTTAGAACCCATTGGCACAATCAAGCTTCGCGCCAAGCCATCGCTCGTTTAGGAGCCAAGCAAGATGGGGTTTTACGGAATAATAAAATTCTTAAGGATGGCACCATTCGGGACACTGTGGTTTATTCCATTATTGATTCTGAGTGGGCGACGGTGAAACATCATTTAATCTTTCGCTTACAACAGCGACTGGTAGTGTAAGGAATGATGCGTATCGCGCATATCTAATATGAGTAGATATAGCTTGATAAGACGTCAATATGGATATGGACTTAAGGTTGGTTAAGCCGATGGCAAATAGAATCATTCAAGCTAATGAGTCCCACAGTCATGATATTGCTCCTTTATTTAATGAGTATCGGCAGTTTTATGGCTGTAAGGATGATGTAGAGGCCGGTGAGCTGTTTATCCGAACTCGTTTGCATGAAGGGTCATCGGTGATTTTTTTTGCGCGCTCACCTCAAGGTTTAGGCTTGGGTTTTGTGCAGTTATATCCCAGTTTTTCATCCCTTAATTTAGCGCCGATTTTTATTCTGAATGATGTATTTGTCACGCAGCATGCGCGATGTGTCGGGCTAGGTCGGGCGCTGGTACAACGGGCAGCAGACTATGCTCGTAGCCAAGGAGCGCGTTATTTAGTGCTCGAAACCCAAAAAGAGAATTTACGTGCTCAAGGGCTTTATGAAGCACTTGGGTTTGTGCGCGATCAACAATTTGTAACCTATGAACTTGAGCTAAACCCTTAGCTTAAGTCGCTTACTCTTAATTACTAATAAAAAGGACAATATCAATGTTAAAAGCTTTTGCTATTGCAGGTCTTATGCTGACGATGAGCCACAGCGTGTTTGCGGATGAAGCCCAACAGGCTCTGGCTAAAGAAGCCATAGAATGTGCAGCCTATTATCAAATTAGCTCTGAAGCGATTGGCGCCATGAATGCCCCACAAATGCAAGCGGTGGGTGAACGCTTAAAAGCGTCTAAAGTTGAAGCCGAAAATCTGGCGAAGAAATACCAGTCAGAAGCCGAGGTGACCCAAGCCGTTGCCGATGCCAAAGCTCGTCAAATACAAAGCCTGGGTGGCTCTAGTAATCTCGGGGTATTGATGGGGAAATATAAAGAAGAGTGTAAAAACTTACTGGCTGATCCTCAAAAGCGCCTCGATTATTGGACAATGGCAACCATGTAACGTGGTTACTATGACTGACGTAAAAACCACCTTCGGGTGGTTTTTAGTTTTTAGCATGCATTGCGATAAGGAGCGAAGAGGTCGAGCATCCACTCGATAAATGCTTGCACTTTTAACGGCAAGCTTGGGGATTTAGGTGTGAGTAGGTAATAAACGTATGGGCTGGTAAACGGTGCATGAAAGGGGATGACTAAACTGCCGTTAGCTAATTGTTCTTCAATAAAAAAGCGTGGGATCAACGCCGCGCCCATGCCACTGGCAGCCGCCTGACTCAACATGTAAAAATGCTCCACGCCAAATGTTTGCTCTTGCGTGAGTGTTAAGCCTACCTTTTCAGCCCAATAATCCCAAAGTTCTGGGCGAGTGGTGTGTTTGAGTAAGGTGACATGATTAATATCCTCAATACATTTCAGTTTTGGGGCCAATGACGGCGCACAAACTAAGCACAGATCTTCATCCATGAGTTTGATGTAATTCACTCCTTTGGGCAGCTTGGTACTACTGCGGATCGCGATGTCGTAGCGCCCTTGGCTGAAGTCAACGGCAAAGTCACCTATCGAGAGATCCACATATAAATGTGGATAACGCGACTTAAATTGCTCCATACGAGGGATTAACCAGTTGATGGTTAAACTTGGTAATACATTGATGGCTAAGGTTTGTGGCCGAGAACCTTGGCTACGCAAATCGGCGGTGGCGCTCGATAAGGTTTGCAGCGCCGCTTGTACGTGGGGGAAGTAACGCTTGGCTTCGTCAGTGAGTTCGACTTTTTTATGTAGCCTAACAAAGAGGGCGAAACCTAAAAAATCTTCTAATACCCTGATTTGTTTACTGATTGCGCCATGGGTGACGTGCAGTTCTTTGCTCGCCAGCGTCATACTCTGTAAGCGGGCAGCAGACTCGAATGCCCGTAATGCATTGAGCGGTGGCAAGCTAGTAAACATATTCATATCCAAATCAAGGTGTTTAACAAACGGTTTAGTGTGAGCTTTGCTCACGCTAGCGCGACAATAACTCCTTTGCATTTATAAGGCAAACGCAGTCTAATGCGAAGCCTTAGCTCCTATAACTCAATTATAAAAATCATGGAATTTGAATTAACTCTACAAGTTGCAGCATTACTGTTTGGCGTGGCGATGGTGGCGGGCTTTATCGACTCTATTGCTGGAGGTGGGGGATTACTGACGATTCCTGCGTTAATGTGGGCAGGGTTACCGCCAGCGGTCGCCCTTGGCACTAACAAGTTACAGGCCTGCGGTGGCAGCTTTTTTGCGAGCTTGTACTTTGTTCGTAAGGGATTGGTTGATCTCAAAACTGTCAAACTCGCGCTGTTTTGTGCCTTTATCGGCGCGGCGTTAGGTACAGTGTTGGTGCAGTTAGTGGATACCAAAATCCTTGAGTTAGTATTGCCGTTTTTAATCCTCGCCATTGGTTGCTACTTTTTATTTTCGAAAAAAGTTTCCGAGGAGGATAGACATCAAGTCTTAACCCCTACCGCCTTTGCTTTTACTGCCGCGTTAGGTGTGGGCTTGTATGATGGCTTTTTTGGTCCAGGAACTGGCAGCTTTTTTGCGTTGGCGTTTGTTACCCTTGCGGGTTTTGGCCTCGCCAAAGCGACGGCTCACGCAAAGGTGTTGAATTTTTCGACCAATATTGCCTCGCTGATTTTTTTCGCCCTTGGCGGAAAAGTCATTTGGTTACTCGGCTTAGTGATGTTAGCGGGCCAAGCCATTGGGGCAACCTTAGGATCACGTTTAGTGGTCACTAAGGGCACAAAGATCATTAAGCCCTTAGTAGTGACCATGTCGCTGGCCATGAGTGTGAAATTGCTCGCCAGCCAATACCAACTGTTTTGATGATGATTTTGGTACGGATCAACTTTCTTCAAGCTGAGCACTGACCTTATTTGCGCTAATGGTGATCTGTTAGCGCAGTCTTCGACCTCATTGCTGTAAATCTCTCCACTCCCATTGTATTGACTATACTCAGCGGCATTTTTTAGGATAACCTAGCATTTTTTAAAGTGTTTTTAGGGTTTATTGGCGAGTCATTGGGCGAGATTATCCGACAAGCAGCTTTGACAAATAACTTAACGACAAGCATTCCGCGCCATAGCGTTGGCTTAGTATCCATTAAGGTTCAGCAATAATGCGATTTATTCACACCTCAGACTGGCATATTGGCCGTCAGTTACATAATCAATCATTACTGGATGATCAGGCCTATGTACTTGATCAAATTGTTGCATTGGCGCAGCAGCACAGTGTTGATGCGGTGATTATTGCGGGGGATATTTACGATAGATCGATTCCACCCGCCAGTGCCGTCGCTTTGCTTAATGATGTGCTTAATCGCCTTATTAACCAATTGGGTATACAAGTGCTGATGATTGCTGGCAATCACGATGGCCATGAGCGTTTGGGATTTGCTGCTAAACAAATGGCTGCCAGTGGTTTACATATTATTGGGCCGCTACAGGCCGAATTAGTGCCTACTCGTTTAACCAGTGCCAGTGGCGATGCTTACTTTTATCCGCTGCCTTACGCCGAACCTGCGACCGTGCGCCAAGTGTTTGAAACCGATGCCAAAGGCCTTAGCGTATCGAGCCATGAAGAGGCGATGGCGTTATTGTTAGAACAGGTCCACTCCCATGATAGCCAAGGTTTACCTAAAGTGGTGGTGAGTCATTGCTTTTTGGATGGTGGCAGCGAGTCTGAATCCGAACGTCCATTAAGTATCGGCGGCGCGGATAAAATTTCCCCACGGCTGTTTAGTGAGTTTGACTATGTCGCCCTAGGGCATTTGCATGGCCCGCAATATAAAGGCTGCGAACAAGTGCGCTACTCAGGCTCAATCCTAAAGTATTCCTTTAGTGAGCAACACCAGCATAAGTCTGTCACCTTAGTGGATATCGCAGCGCAATCTCCCGCTCAAATCCAACTCTTGCCCTTAACTGCGCTACGTGATGTGCGGATTATGGAAGGGGAATTGGCACATTTATTAGAAGTAGGTAAAACCGATGCCAAGCGTGAGGATTATTTAATGGTGCGCCTGCTCGATAAACACGCCATTTTAGATGCCATGGGCAAACTGCGCAGTGTTTATCCCAATGTGCTGCATTTAGAACGCACCGGATTGATGGCGGGCGATCAGGCGGTGGTGCTCAATCGAGATCATATAAAAAAAGGTGAAATGGCCATGTTCCGTGACTTTTTTGCCCAAGTCTCGGGGGATGAATTAACGCCGGCGCAGCAGGCGGTAATGGAGGATATCCTAACTCAGCTTCATCGAGACGGGCTCGAACGCAGCGAAACACATCGTGACGTAAAAGAGGAGCAGGCAGAATGAAGCCACTACAACTTTCCATGTCGGCTTTTGGTCCGTTTGCTTCGACTCAGACAATTGATTTTACTGAACTTGGTGATAATCCGTTATTTTTGATCAACGGGCCAACTGGCGCGGGTAAAACGACTCTGCTCGATGGTATCTGCTTTGCGTTGTATGGAAAAACCACCGGCAATGAGCGTGAAGGCAGCCAAATGCGCTGCGATATGGCCGATGATAATCTGCTTACTGAGGTGACCTTTAGTTTTAAATTGGGTAACACTGCTTATCGTATTCGCCGAGTGCCCGAACAGGACAGACTCAAAAAGAATGGCGAGGGTTCGACAGTCCAAAAGAGCGAGGCGCAGCTGTTTAAGATCGCTCCCGATGGTACTGAAACCCTATTAGTCGCCAGTAAAGTCTCAGAGGCAACGGCTGAAATTGAAGCGTTAACGGGCTTAGACGTAGAACAATTTCGTCAGGTTATGGTGCTGCCACAGGGGAAGTTTCGTGAATTACTCATGGCTGACTCCAAGGCGCGTGAGCAAATTTTTAGTCAATTATTTCAAACCCATATCTATAAACGTATTGAAGATATCTTAAAGGCGAAGGCGGCCGATATCCGCGGCTTGGTTAAAGAGCAGCGTGCGCGTCGCGATGGCATTCTACAAACCGCGGAGCTAGCGAGTGACGACGAGCTTGCCGCTGAATTTAGTCGAATAGAACCCGAATTGGCGGCCGCTATCGCCGCGAAAGAACGTAGCACGGCGGCGCATCTACAGGCGTTAAAACAGCATGACAGTGCGCAGCAACGGTTTGCTGAATTTACTCGTTTAAGTGAATTAGAATCCCAAGCCACTTTGCTTCATGAACAGCAAGCAGATATTGCAGCGCAAACGGCTCGCCTGAATGTGGCAAAGCAAGCGCAGCGTCTTAAGCCCTTATTGGATAATGCGTTATCGAGGGAGCAGGAAGCGACAATTGCTAATGATCAGCGCAGCCATGCCCAAATGGCTCTCGATACGGCAAAGCTTGCGCTTGCCAAAGCTGAGATCGAAGCGCAGGAACTTATTCCCCTTGAACAACAGCTGCGCGATTTTGAACAACAACATAATCAACTCAGCACGTTAGTACCGCAGTTGGCAGAATTTTCTAGCCTTGAACAAGCTTTATCGCAGGCAAAAGAGATACTGCAACAAACCAAAGAGCAGGGGCAAGAGACTAAGACGGCGCTTGTAAGCTTAGTTGATCAGCGCAGCACCTATGAAAATCAATTGCCAGCATTACAACAGCAAAGTGAGCGTCAACTCGCGACCGCACAAGCCTTGCAGCAACAGCGCCACTTACTTGAGTTGTTCAAACAATGGCAACAAATCTGCGCCAAAGTTGCACAAACCGAAGAGGCACTTGTACAAGCAGGATTACAAGGAAAGATGCTGAACGCGCAGCATCAGGCAGCGCTAAGTGACTATAAGTCTTTACAGTTCAACTGGTTTCAAGGTCAAGCAGCCATTTTAGCGAGGGAACTCAAACTCGATGAACCCTGCCCAGTTTGCGGCAGTATCGAGCATCCTCATCCTGCAACCAGTCATGATCATTTACCAACGGACGCACAGCTGCAAGCTGCGCAGGATGCCGAGGTGAATGCACTCGAACAGCTCAGCAAAGCGAGGGCAGAGTATCGGGGGCTACAAAAACAGTTAGAAGCACAGCAGTCGCAGGCAAATGAACTGGCCTCCTCGCTGGGGGATACGGTTGAGTTACCACTTGAATCGCATGTCCATCGGCTTGAGGAATTAACACGCCAAGCAAAACAAGCTGAAGTCGCCACCCAAGCATTGCAGCAGTTACAGCAGCAAATCAAAGCGTTGCAGCAGCAAGAGTTAGCATTGACGCAACAATTAGAGCTTGAGCGTGAGCGGTATCATCAACAAGAAGGTGAAGTGGCGCGTCTATCCGGTCAATTAGCGGAAAAGGCGCTTCGGATCCCTGAGGAATACCGCTCGCTTACTGCGTTAAATCAAGCGATTAATAATAATCAACGGCAGCTTGAGAACACTCGTGAGCAGATTCATGCTCTTAGAAACTCACTAAAGCAGGCATCTGAGCATTGTGTGGCGGCGCAAACGGCGCTAGAGGCGGCGATACAACGCTGCCATAGCGCAGATGAGCAGCAGGCTGTGGCCGATGGTGACCTTAACTCACAACTGCATTTAGCGGGGTTTACTGATAGGGACGCATTAAGGGCGGCATTGTTAGCCGATGAGCAAATTCAAGCGTTGGGCGAGCGTATTGAAACCTATCATCGACAGTGCGCCTTAAATCAATCACAGCTTGATCAGCTAAGAACTGAGCTTAGTGATGTCAGCGTGCCCGACCTTGATGCCCTAGAAGCCATGCTCGCAGAAAAGCACCAACAACTTAATCTCGCTGAAGCTACATGGAGCCAACTTAATACGCGGTTCTCTTTGCTTAAACAAACTCAAACACAGCTCAGTATTGTCGATCAAAAAGCGAAAGCCCTTGAGGATGAATACGCCATTATTGGCACCTTGGCCGATGTGGCCAATGGCAATACCGGCAACAAGATTTCTCTGCAACGTTTTGTATTAAGCGTATTACTCGATGATGTTTTACTCGCAGCAACTCAGAGATTACACCTGATGAGTAAAGGCCGTTATCGATTACTGCGTAAAGAAGACAGAGCGAAGGGAAATAAGGCATCAGGGCTTGAGCTTGAAGTCGAAGATGCTTACACCGCAAAAGTGCGTCCCGTGGCGACATTAAGTGGTGGGGAGAGTTTTATGGCAGCTTTATCTATGGCGCTGGGTTTATCAGACGTGGTGCAAGCCTACGCCGGTGGGATAAAACTTGATACGTTATTTATCGACGAAGGTTTTGGCAGCCTAGATCAGGACTCCCTTGAACTTGCCATCCGTACCTTAATGGATTTGCAATCTGCGGGTAGGATGATCGGCGTGATATCTCATGTTTCTGAGATGAAAGAGCAGATAAACACTCGAATAGATCTGTTGAAAACCTCCCATGGGAGCGAAATCAAGATGATTTTGCCTTAGTGTCAGTTAAAGGGATTAATTGTTTATTTAACTTATTGTTTTAATTGTGATTGAAGACGTTATTTTGTGCTATTTAACATCTGGATACAGAACGCACAATCGATTTAAAGTGCCAACTGACGCATGTTTTTGGGAAATAGTGCTGTTAAAGTGCAAAATAGCGTTTGTCATAATCGGTTTTTTGGGATAAGTTGGGAAAATTCGGGCTTCCCTAGGCGGGACTGGTTCAAAAATATAACGCAAAAACGATAACAAAAGGTGAAAGCGTTGCAGACAGGCAAACCCAATTTGGCTAATTTTCCGCAAATTCGTTTGCAGAATTTATCTTCAGCCCATAAGAATATTCTCCTCGTAGGTGGTTTATTGATCGGTGCGGCGATGTTAATGCCGAATGCTAATCATGTCGTACCCACAGCACAACGAATTCCCGTAGCTCTCGACATTGAAACTGTTTTACCGCAAGTTTCTGAGCCTGTTGATTCTACCACTGTTATTGACAATACCCCTGATTTTGAGCGTGTTATTGCCTCCGGTGATACTCTAAGCGCTTTATTCTCTAAGGCGGGTGTTGACCAGCTAACGATGTATAAAGTACTAGAGGCCGATTTAAATATTTTGGCACTCGATACTTTATTACCTGGGAACCGGATTCAGTTTTGGCTCGATAATGATGGCCAACTGCAAAAGTTGGAGCTTTATTTTAACGCCGCACGCCAAGTCGTATTTACTCGTTATGAAGATGGTAGCTTCAACGTTGAAGAAATTAACGTTGAAGGCGTTTGGCAAAACCGCATTATTACTGGTGATATTAAAGGCTCATTTTACGTATCGGCTCAAAAAATGGGCTTAGCGGCAGCTGATATTCAGCGGATTGAAGATTTACTCAAAGAAAAAGTGAATTTTGCACGGGATTTACATGCAGGAGATAAATTTTCTGTTTTGGTAAATGATCAATATGTTGAAGGTGAAGCAACCGGTAGCAGCCAAATATTAGGCGTTAGCATTAAAACTGGGCGTTCAGAAATCAGTGCCTTTCAGCATACTGATGGCAGTTATTATGATGCAAAAGGGCGCAGTTTAGTGCGTGCTTTCCAGCGTATTCCATTGGCTAAACAGCCTCGCATGAGTTCACGTTTTAACCCTGCTCGTAAACATCCGATCACTGGCCGTATTTCCCCCCATAATGGTACCGATTTTTCTGTCCCTATTGGTACTAAGGTTATCGCGCCTGGTGATGGCGTGGTGAGTTTAGTAACGGATCACCAATTTGCCGGTAAATATATTGTGATTGAACATGGTGGTAAATATAGCACCCGTTATTTACACCTTTCAAAGGCATTAGTGCGTAAAGGCCAGAGAGTAACACGTGGCCAAGTGATTGCTTTATCTGGTAATACTGGGCGTTCAACTGGTCCGCATTTACATTATGAATTCCATGTAAACGGTAAACCCGTCGATCCAATGAAAGCCGATATTCCTATGGCGAGCCAATTAGCAAACCAAGAATTGCGTAGCTTTACGAATATGGTCAATAGTCGTCAGTCGTTGATGAATTTAGGTTAATTCCTTTTCGTTTGTCCCGTTCTGAGTATAAAAACGCCGATGAATACTGATTCATCGGCGTTTTTATTTCTATTGAATGTGCCTCAGCAACTAAATGATTTTAGTCGTATATTTGTCAGGCTTTTTGTTGGGTTTGTTGTTTGGCTGCATATGCTTGGATAAGACTGCTTGCTTAAATTTGATTAAATTTCGCCCTTGTTATCGGTATTTAAAATAGTAAATCGAGCCTCTTTAGGCTTTAGTGAGCGTACAGGTATTGATTGAATGACGTGTGAATAGCGAAGATAGCTAGCAGAAAATATCTAACCACTCTTACTTTGAGATATCTTCAAATTTATTTAATCAAGATCGATAAACAATATTAACTTGCCTGGCGTTTCTGCATCGCTTTTAACGCACATTTACATAGACGCCCCTTTAATGCAGGACATCCTCCACAGGGAGACTTTTTATAAGGACGAAGTGCAAAGCTTCGCTCTGTCGGTAAGGGGGAAATGCGTTTGATGGCTGCAAAGGATAAAAATTGTGCATCATTTGCGGCATTAAAATGCGCTTTGGCTAATTTTAATTGCTGCTTACGGGCTGCTTTATCAAGATCTTGAATGTGTTGTTTGGCAATATACTCAGCCAATAATTGATTTAAGTGCTTTCGTTGTGCTTTTTTACTTTTGGCCGCAGTCGTCTGTTTTATTGGTTCCGCTGAGAAAGATGATTTTGCAGCATAGTTAACTGATGCCGCATAGGATAATGTTGCCTGTTGCTTTTGCAGTTTCTTGGCTTGTTTCTTACACCATTTTTCTAGCTTTCTACCAATATTTTGCGTTTTCATACAGCCTAAGTACGTGACAGATAATACATGATTATTCTAAATGAAAACTATTATCAGTCAACTCTTGGGGCAATAAAAATAAGTACTCAAACTGAGTCTATTGAGTGCGCGATATAAGGGGATTGATTGGCATCAATACAGGTCAGCAGTAAGCGCAGATCAAATTCAAATTGGTGGTAATCTGGTTCCATATAAGTACACAGATTATAAAAAGCTTTATTATGGTCCTTCTCTTTTAGGTGGGCGAGTTCGTGCACCACGACCATTCGTAGTAAAGGTTCAGGTACTCGTTTTAAGCGAGAAGAGATACGAATTTCATTTTTCGCTTTGATTTTGTTACCTTGCACTCTAGAGACGTAGGAATGTAAGCCAAGTGCATGATGACTCATACTAATTTTGTCATCAAAGATCACTTTCGATAGGGGAGAGGATTGGCGTAAAAACTGATTTTTTATCCCTTGGGTATAGTCGTAGAGCGCTTTATCGCTGCGGATCTGATGAATGTGCGGATGACGGCGAAGCAATACTTCCCCAAGCTTGCCACTTTGTAAAAGCTGTTCAACTTGGCGTTGGATATCTAGGCTATAACCACTGACATATTTTAGGTTTTGCATGATTCTTGCGATATCTAAGTGGCTTGGCGCTAAGTGATAGCGCCAAGCAAGAGCACTTAAGCTTTACCAAAAATATGGCGATTTTGCTGAGCGTAGGCAGCCTCAAAGGCGGGTTGTTGGAAGCGTTTCAGATTTAAGCTATCAAAGTCTACCTGAGGTGGATTGCGCTTATTTTGTTCCTTGATCGCCACTGGAGATAGCAAGGTTACAGGCAGCTCGCCTAATTGAATTGCGGCTTCGAGTTTGAAGCTAGTAGCAGAACCAGCCAGTTTGCCTTTTTGCTCACGCTCAATAATTACAATTTCATCGATCTTGTAATCTTCCATCAACTTATGGAAAGCAAAGTGAAACTCACGAATTGCCTCCGTCGATGCCGACTGTGCAATGCTAAAAGACACTTTACGGCAGCTGGGTACGTTGAAGGTTTCACCTTCGTAACTGAGCAGACTGATGATGGCTTCGCCACCTTTTAATTCAACACCACAAATTCGCATGTTACACCTTTAACTATTTCAAATTACTTATGTATCGCCGGAAGAATAGCTCCAGCGAGTCACTCATTTTGAGCGCTCAAGTTTCACGGACTTGAGCTATCTTTTGCGTTATTTTTAGATATCGTCGTCATTATCTTGTAGCAGTTGTGCCGCAGGTTTTTTGCGCATTGGCGCATCACCGACATCAACACCCGTGATAAAGCGTTTATCACGGGATGGCGCTGCTTTAACAAGGTGCGACTTAGGTTTAGATTTGGCTTTGGTGTTTGCCTTTACTACACCTTTAGTCGCGACGGACTTTGGCTTTTCTTTTAGACCACTAAATTTAGCTTCGAGCCCTTTAATTACACTGATTTCGAAGGTTTTTCTTAAAAAAAGTTGTACTTTTTTAAAGTTATCCCAATCCTTAGGACCAACTAAGGAGATTGCGTCACCTTTGGCGCCCGCGCGGCCAGTGCGGCCAATGCGATGAACATATTCTTCGGCAAATTTGGGCATGTCGAAGTTAATGACTAAGGATACATTCAGTAAGTCTAAACCACGGGATGCCACATCTGTGGTCACCAATATTTGCTGCTGACCACGGGCAAATTGGTCCATGATCTGGTTACGTGCCGTTTGTTTTAACTCGCCACTTAAGGCGGCGGTTGCAAAACCTTGAGCCGAGAGCTTAGCGGCTAACCGCTCTGTATCGGCACGGGTGGCGGTAAAAATAATCACTTGCTTGTGCGATTCATCCGTCAGTAAACGACTGAGCAGGGCTTCTTTATGATCTAAATGATCACACAGATAAATTCGCTGCGAAATATCCTGATGTTCACTGTGGGCTGTGCCGATTGCCACATGTAATGGATTTTTAAGTAAGGCCGCCGCGATATCATTGATTTCACTATGATCTAAGGTTGCTGAGAACATTAAGGTCTGACGACGTTTATGATCGGCCGCCTCGTTGATAGCTTTTAACTGTGGCGCAAAGCCTAAATCCAACATACGGTCGGCTTCGTCCAAAACTAACAACTCTAATCCATTGAGGAATAAGTTTTTTTGTTCTAAGTGATCAGCGATTCGGCCTGGCGTTGCAACAATAAAATGCGGCTCTTTTGCCAGCGCTTTAGCCTGATCGTTAAAGTTTTCACCGCCCAATACACTAATCGCTTTATATTGGGTATTGGCCACCAATAAGCGTAACTGACTGTACACCTGATGGGCTAATTCGCGGGTCGGTAATAAAATTAATACTCTAGGGTCGCGCTTACTGAGGGCGCGGGTGGAGATAACCCTTTGCAATGCGGGCAGCAAAAATGCCAAGGTCTTACCTGACCCAGTCTTTGATGATGCCATTAAATCTTTACCTGCCAATGCGATAGGTAATGCTTGTTCCTGGATGGCGGTTGGGGTTGCAATCCCCATATGCTTTAAGCTTTGTAACAGACGCTGGTCCAGAGAAAAATCAGTAAACTGCAAAGGTATATCCCCTAAATCTGAGTGAGGGCAGATTATAGCGCTAAATCACTATGGTCAGCTATCTTGATTGGGCATAATCTTGCGTAATCATCTAAATAGCCACTTATTTGCTTGGCTTGTGTCACGCTCGATATTTGCCCCGAGTGCTATGTTTAGCCAAATTGGCTATGAACTTACAGGATATCAAGCGACGATGTGGTTACTCTCTGCCCAAGGGGATAAGGCCGAGCGTAAACCATATAAATGTATCTAATGACTGGCTAGCGTAACGGTTTATGTTGTCTAATGATTGACAACACTTTGGCTGGAATTTAGCTTTTTCACGTCATAGCGCTTCTTTAAATCATCGATTTATTAAGGGAATTTATTATGAGTAAGGGGACAACTCCGACGATCGGTATTGCCTTAGGCAGTGGTGCAGCCAAAGGTTGGGCGCATATTGGCGTACTCAATGGGCTTGCCGCCATGGGAATTAAACCCGATAAGGTCGCTGGATGCTCAATCGGCGCCCTTGTTGGCGCTGCTTATGCCCATAATCATTTAGCGGAACTTGAAGAGTGGGTGCGCAGCTTCTCTAGTTGGGATGTGTTGGGACTGATGGATATTCGTTGGCGTAAAGGTGGGCTAATTGGCGGCGAAAAAGTATTCGATGTGCTGCAATCGCGGATTGGTGATATCAATATCGAGGATTTAGAGCGTCCCTTTGCGGCCATTGCTACGGATCTGTATTCAGGTCAGGAAATCTGGTTTCGCCATGGTGATTTACGCCAAGCCGTACGGGCCTCTTGCTCTATGCCTGGGATATTAGCGCCTGTCCGTCAAGGTGAGCGTTGGTTGGTGGATGGTGCAGTTGTTAATCCTGTCCCCGTTTCGGTGAGCCGTGCTATGGGGGTAGATATTGTCATTGCCGTTGATTTACAAGGTTTTCATACTGGTCGATTACAAGTTTTACCCGTTAATATGACCAGCCATCGGGCACCTAAAGATGAAACCCAAATGCCCGCGCGCCAAGAAACGGGTTTTATGGATTTATTCGCCCGCGGGCGAGAATATGTCGGTAGCTTAACCGATAAGTTTTCCCTAGGGACTAAATCTAATCCCGGTATGATTGCGGTGATGTCCCAGTCGATGAGTATTTTAGAGCAGCGGCATAAACGGGCGCGTTTAATGGGTGACCCTCCCGATATCTGTGTTGTACCCGAAGTCGCGAATATCGGCACCATGGAGTTCCACCGAGCAGCTGAAGCCATTGCAGCAGGTGAAGACGCCGTGGCAAAAGTGGCACATTTAATTGAAGCGGCGATCTGGAAAGGCTAAAAATGTCAGGATGAATTTATCTGTTAATTACGATATGACACTACTTACTGCTTGATTGGCTTAGTTTTTGCTTTAAAACGATTAATCAGTATTAGACGCCGAATTATTGACGATGAATTCTCTTTTAAATGCCCTTAATCTAAATCGTAGCAGTGCCGCTGAAGCTTATGGCCTGAATAGCAAAAAGACGGAGACAGGTAAAACTGAATCGAGTACGGAGTCAAACTCCTCAGCCAAAGAACCCCCTAAGGTTGATACTAAACCGAGTGACGAGATAGCGCTGTCACCACGGGCACTGCGAGCACAAAAAATTCAGGCCATGTCGAAAGACTTTTTTGCTGATGGCAAATTTAGCGTGGCTGAGATACCCGCTTTAGTCTCGCGGTTACAAAAAGACGGTATTCTTTCCGATGCACAGGTGGAACGGCTCTCGCAAAACGGCATTAGTTTGCCAAGCCAAAGTACCAATAAGCAGTCTTTGCAGGATTTTATCGATGATGAGCTAAAGTCTTTGGCTGAAAAATCGCCTAATAGCCCGATGATCAACACGTTAGTTGATGCTAAAAATGTGTTAAAAAACATGGATGATGCCCAGTCGCCAGTGCTGGCACAAAAGGCGACTAAAGTGTTTGGTCAATTAACGGATTATTTGAATAGCAACCCCACCATGAGCGATAGTCAAAAACAGTTATGGCAGGGACTTAAATCAACGATGCAGGTGGCTTCATCCATGGGGATGCAGCAATCAGCGTTGGGACAATTGAGCAGTTATCTTGCCTTAGCTAAGCGCTAGTCTTATTTACAATATTCTTTCAAAAACAATAGACTTTGGCTTCTGGGTCAAAGTCTTTTGTCATTATTAGCGCCATTTCCTGCGTCTACTATCTTGCTTTAGCATCAAGGTCAAGGCCTAAAACTGAGATCATTGGGTTTGGCAGCAGTTCTTATTTGTTCTTTTTATCCATCGGATAAATCATGATCTGGATCATGGAATTTTAGGTGTCGATGCCGCTTAATTGCCTACATATTGTGTTGATAGATTATTTAATCACTATATATAGTGTTAATTTTAATCGGGATGGAGAGGAATTAAACAATGCCAGTCGTGATCAAGCGGGATGGTTGCCGCACACCTTTTGATGAAACAAGGATAAGAGATGCAGTGGTCGCTGCTGCAAACTCGGTTGGGATAGAGGACGCAGATTATGCCGCGACGGTAGCCGCTTGTGTGAGAGAACGAGTGGCGAATATGGCAGAAGTTGAAATCCACCATCTACAGGATGCGGTTGAAAACCTATTGATGGAAGGCCCTTATAAATCATTGGCACGGGTCTATATTGAATATCGTCACGACAGAGACATTTGCCGCGATGCTACCAGTAAGCTCAATCTTGAAATCCGTGGTTTAGTCGAGCAGAGCAATGCCGCGCTGTTAAATGAAAACGCCAATAAAGACTCTAAAGTGATCCCAACTCAACGGGATCTGCTGGCGGGCATCGTGGCTAAACATTATGCCAAGAGCCATATTCTGCCTAAGGATGTGGTGGCTGCGCACGAAATCGGTGAGATCCACTATCACGATCTTGATTACTCGCCCTTTTTCCCGATGTTTAACTGTATGTTGATTGATTTGGCGGGCATGTTGACCCATGGCTTTAAGATGGGCAATGCCGAAATTGAGACCCCAAAATCGATCTCTACCGCTACGGCCGTGACGGCGCAAATTATTGCCCAAGTGGCAAGCCATATCTATGGCGGCACCACGATTAATCGTATTGATGAAGTGTTAGCGCCTTTTGTGGCCAAGAGTTATGACAAACATTATCAAGTGGCACTGAATTGGCAGATTAAAGATGCTAAAGCCTATGCCACTGCTCAGACTGAAAAAGAATGCCACGATGCTTTCCAATCCCTTGAATATGAGGTGAATACCTTACATACCGCTAATGGACAAACCCCGTTTGTGACCTTTGGTTTCGGTCTAGGTACTTCGTGGGAGTCGCGTTTAATTCAACAATCGATGCTGAAAGTACGCATGGCGGGGTTAGGTAAAAATCGTAAAACAGCGGTGTTCCCTAAATTGGTGTTTGCCATCCGTGATGGTATTAACCACAAAGTCGGCGATTGCAATTACGATGTAAAACAAATGGCCCTTAAATGCGCCAGTATGCGCATGTATCCAGATATTTTGAACTATGAGCAAGTGGAAAAAGTGACGGGGTCGTTTAAAACCCCTATGGGTTGCCGCAGCTTTTTAGGTTCCTATAAAGAAAATGGTGAACTCGTCCATGAAGGGCGCAATAACCTTGGCGTTGTTAGCTTAAACTTGCCACGTGTTGCGCTAGAAGCGAATGGCGATGAGGCTGAGTTCTACCGTATTCTGGATGAGCGGCTATTACTTGCCCGCCGCGCATTAGATACGCGTATCGAACGGTTAAACGGAGTGAAAGCCAGAGTTGCGCCGATTTTGTATATGGAAGGTGCCTGTGGCGTGCGCTTGCGTGCCGATGATGATATCGCCCAAATCTTTAAAAATGGTCGGGCATCGATTTCATTAGGTTATATCGGTTTACATGAAACCATTAATGCGCTCTATGGCACTGAAACCCATGTGTTTGATGATGCTAAGCTTCGTGAAAAAGCGGTGGCGATTGTTGCGCACCTTAAAGCGGCTACCGACGCATGGAAGGCCGAAACGGGTTATGGATTCAGCCTTTATAGCACCCCAAGTGAGAGTCTCTGCAGTCGTTTTTGTAAGCTCGATGCGCGCCAGTTTGGTGTGGTTGCGGGTGTAACCGATAAGGGCTATTACACCAATAGCTTCCATTTAGATGTGGAAAAGCACGTGAATCCTTACGATAAAATCGATTTTGAGCAGCCATATCCCGCCATCGCCAATGGTGGTTTTATTTGCTACGGCGAATATCCTAATATGCAGCACAATATCGAAGCGCTCGAAAATGTCTGGGATTACAGCTATAGCCGTGTACCTTACTACGGTACTAACACGCCGATTGACGAATGTTATGATTGTGGTTTTACCGGCGAATTTAGCTGTACTAGTAAAGGATTTACTTGCCCTAAATGCGGCAACCATGAGCCAAGTCGAGTGTCTGTTACGCGCCGTGTGTGTGGTTACTTAGGCAGTCCCGATGCCAGACCGTTCAACCATGGTAAGCAAGAAGAAGTGAAGCGTAGGATCAAACACTTGTAACATTTTTGCCTTGTTGTGTTTGTTACACTGATATCAGCACAGTCGCTTAGCATGGGACTGTGCTTTGATTTTTAGCCAGTCTGGCGCTCCTTGTATTTCGTATTGGACTTATACAATGAACTATCAGCAATATTATCCCGTTGATGTGGTCAACGGCCCAGGCACTCGGGCCACCTTATTTGTTTCAGGCTGTGAGCACCAATGCCGTGGTTGCTATAATCAAAGTACTTGGGATGTGCGCTCTGGCCATTTATTTGATAAGGCAATGGAAGATAATATCATCGCCGATTTGCAGGATACGCGAATCGTTCGCCGTGGCTTATCACTCTCTGGCGGCGATCCACTTTTACCCGCCAATCTTGAGGGGATTTTGGTGCTTGTTAAGCGCGTCAAAGCTGAATGTCCCGGTAAAGATATTTGGCTGTGGACGGGCTATGTATGGAATGAATTGAGCGATAAACAGCGTGCGGTGCTGGAATATGTAGATGTGCTGGTGGATGGCAAATTTGAGCAAAATCTTGCAGATCCGAGCCTTCCATATCGAGGTAGCAGTAATCAGGTGATCCGTTTCTTATAAAAGCGGTAACGAGGATCGCTAACTTGCTGCTATAATCCCACACCTTGACACAGTGACCCAGACAAACAGGCCAAAGATTAGGTCAATATCGGTCGGGACTCACTAAAGTAATTTAAGGTAACATAATGAATTTAAAGCAAGAACTGCAGCAGCTAAACGATAAGTTAGATAAGTTTCGTCGTAAACTGGCGGCGGCAGAGCAACGTGGCGATGTTGTCATCGTGGCGCAGTTTAAACGCGAGATTGAGGCTGTTACTAAGCAAATCAATAGCGTAAAAACGCAGCAGTCGCGTTTATTACAAAAGCAAGGGGTGGATATTCAGCACTTGCCATTTCACCGCGCCCTCACCAAAGCCGAGCAAGCCGATATGGGTCAACTCAAAAAGTCAGTAAAAGGCTTAGTTGTTGTGCACCCAATGACTGCTTTAGGGCGCGAAATGGGCTTGACTGAAGTAACAGGTTTTGCACCAGCAAAATTTTAAGCTACATTGCTAAGTTATTCAATAAGTTGCAAAATAGAACACTTATCTATTTTGCAGCGCCTTGGCTCGACATATTACCCATTGAGCTGAATGAGTCACCCAGTTAATAGCTTAGTTTTGTAGTTGATTAAATTACTAAAGTATTTCGTGATTGCTGAAAACACTTTAGAATAGGTGCGCCGTAGGCTAAGTACCTAATCATTGTTTTGTTTATGGATGTTCCTTCCGTCTCATGGAATGAGAGTTGTCGTTAAGGTTAAGTCATGTCGATAAAATATGTCGCGACGTCAAAATTACCCACTCCCTGGGGCGTTTTTGCCATGCACGGTTTTGAAGATACCGAAACCGGTAAAGAGCATGTTGCCCTCACATTTGGCACCCTAAGTAGCGATGCTCCTGTTTTAGGCCGTATTCACTCTGAGTGTCTCACGGGCGATGCCTTATTCAGCTTACGCTGTGACTGTGGATTCCAGCTGCAAACCGCGATGCAAAACATTGCCGAGACCGGCAGTGGGTTTATCTTATATTTGCGTCAGGAAGGTCGTGGTATTGGTCTGCTAAATAAGATCCGCGCCTATGAGTTGCAGGATAAAGGCGCCAATACGGTTGAGGCGAATGAACAGTTAGGTTTCCCTGCGGACATGCGTAAATACGATATGATCCAGCCTATGCTTGAGCAGATTGGCGTAAAGCATGTACGCTTAATGACCAATAATCCTCGCAAAGTCAAAGCGATGAAAGAAATCGGCATCGAAGTGGTTGAGCGCGTACCCTTACAAGTCGGTAAAAATCGCTATAATGAGGCTTACTTAAAGACTAAGTCCACTGAGCTTGGGCATATGATGTCTGAGTATCATTTTACGGATGAACAGTAGTTCTTAGTGCAATAAATTTACCGATTAGGCTGCAAATTAGGATCTGTTTGCGTAAATTGAATATCATTTTTAGTCGGTTTATCGTCAACCTCAGCTCCATTTCGGCGCTATCAATGGGAATTGTTTTCCCGCTGTTGGCGTCGACAGAGCCTGTTTCAAACTTCAGTCACCCGCAAGATATTGCAGCATTTGCCCCCCAATCTTCCTAAGCGTTTTCGAAGATTAGCCCTGAAACGCCGATTGATGGGAAAAATAATCCTAACTCTGTTTATGCCTTTGGCAGCTACCTTGGCACAGGGGTATATCGAGCTGCTGAGCAAAATGCCACCGTCGTTAGTATTCCGTTAAACTTTGATTTTTTGAAGGATGATAGTAGTCAGACTTGGCTGCGTTTACCCTTATCTTTCGGTTTTTTTGACTACTTAGCCAAAGACATCACCGACGGCGAATTGCCATCGTCAGTTGGCACCATGACGATAACGCCCGGCATCGAGCACCATTGGCAGGCAACGGCAAATACGCGGATGGAAGCCTATTTGGATGTGGGCTTTGGGACAAATTTTGAGACCGATGCGAATGTGGCGATTTTAGCCTCAGGTGTAAGTACCTTGTATGATTTTAGTCTTGCGGGTGAAGACAGCGTCTGGGTATCGAGGTTAAAGTTTGCGGGCTATAGTGAGCGGCTAGGAAAATTAACCGACCAATTTGCGGTATTGCAAACCGGGGTAGATATTGGCCTTTCGCCGCGCTGGCAATGGCTGAATATCCAGATGCAACCTAGATTATTTGCGGTCGGTTATTGGTACTTCAACGAGCTGGATTTTAGCCAAGATACTGAAGATGAAACCATTGTCTCTGGAAGCTATGAGTTTGGTGCCACACTGGCATTTTCTAAGCCTTTGGGCGGCGATCTCCTCGGCATAGATAGAATTGGCATCAGTTATCGAACCGGCGACGGGTTAAATATTTGGCGTTTATTGTTTAGTTTCCCAATCTAGTTTACAGCTACCAAGATTGAAAATGATTCTGTACTCAGCTTAGCCTGCGGCTTTTTGTGCATCGCGCATTTTCTGGTCCATTAACACGGCAATTTGGTTACCGAGTTGCATAATTTGTTCCTGCAATAGCTTACGTTGCTGAGCCGCGGCCTTCGAATCATCTCCTTCCAGTTTCGTGAGCATCTCCTGCAAAGCTTTGATTTGCTCTTTCAGACGCTTAATTTGTTCATCAATGATAGATTTGGGTTCTTCATTCTCAGCACTTTCCGTCTGTTGCCGTTTTTCCGCGGTTTGACCTCTGAGAGAAGCGCCTACTTCGGTAGCGAGAGCTTGTCTTCCGGCATTGGATATATTGACCGTTTCTTGCGTGCTGGTCTCTGCCGACGAATTCTCAGAAGCTGAGCTAGCTGTTGGCGTAGTGGTGATATAAGCGCTGGAAACAGATTTGAAGGCGCTGCTATTTGCGGTCGTATTTAATCCATTAATGTTCACGATAGGCTCCATAAGTACCTGAAGGTTATTTATCGAATTATCGGCCTTGAGATAAAAAACTTAAGTGCTAAGCATCCTATTTGATACAAAAGGCGTATCTAGGATAGGTTAGGGGATTAATGGTTAAGGTCGTTCACTTTTTGACTGATAAGGATATGAAAGATATGGCTCGTAAACTACAAATAACATGCGCTGCATTTTTGGCTTTGAGTGGAATAAGTGTGCCTGCGATGGCTAAAAATATTTTAGATAAACTGACCGTTGCAGAAGGCTTTAACCTGAGCTTATTTGCAGATAATGTTGACAATGCGCGCGCAATTGCCGTATCCGAAAAGGGCATTGTCTATGCGGGCTCGATGAAGGCCGGGAATGTTTATGCCCTTATCGACAGTAACCAGGACGGTGTTGCCGATGAGAAAATTCTGGTTGCCTCTGGACTAAAGCTACCATCAGGTGTGGTGATCAAAGATGGCGACCTCTATGTCTCCGAAGTGGAGCGCATCATTCGCTTCAAGGATATTGATAACCACTTAAACTCACCAACATTTGAGGTGGTCTTTGATGGGTTTCCAACTGAAACCCACCATGGCTGGAAAGTACTAGGGGTTTCACCGACAGGCGAGTTAATCATTCCTGTAGGCGTGCCTTGTAATGTGTGCGAGGAGAATGAACGCTATGGACGTATTTTCTCGCTCAATCTCGAGACTAAAAAATTAACCACCATTGCCCAAGGAGTTCGTAATTCGGTCGGATTTGATTTTCAGCCCGGCACTCAAACCCTTTGGTTTAGCGATAATGGCCGCGACATGATGGGCGATGATATTCCTCCCTGCGAAATCAATAAGGTCAGTTACTTGGGTGAACATTTTGGCTTCCCCTATGTGCATGCAGGTACAATTCTTGACCCTGAGTTTGGCCAAGGTAAAGATCCTGCCAAATACACCGCTCCTGCGCTCTCCTTAGGGGCTCACGTGGCGCCACTAGGCATTCATTTTTATCTTGGTAAACAGTTCCCTAGCGATTATCAACAGCAGTTGTTTGTGGCTGAGCATGGTTCGTGGAATCGCACTAAGAAAGCGGGTTATAAAGTGGCCGTGGCGACGATAGAGCAAGGCAAGGTGGTCAAATACACTCCATTTTTAACTGGCTTTATGCAGGGCGAGCAAACCTTTGGTCGCCCAGTGGCCTTTGCTGAATTGGCCGATGGCAGTTTACTCGTGTCGGATGATTATGCAGGGGCAATCTATCGCGTCACTTATCCGCAGACAAAATAGCCAATAGGTGAAGTCTTAAACGCTTATTCTTAGCCGTTGGCTTGATTAGCAGGGGACTCTTGCCAATCATGGTTGCCCACCGAAGGATATTGGATTGGCGCTAATCTAGCTGATAGACAGATTAAAAAATAATGCGCGGGATAATTGAATTAATTATTCCGCGCATTTTTGTCTGTTCCTGTGAATATGCGTTTGAATATTCGAGCGAAATTTAGTCGCGCTTGCCCCAGATATGGCTATTAATCTGGCCATCTGTTGCGGCTATCGATGTAACCGTACTTGCCTGAGCTGGTTTCTGTGCTGGTTTTGCAGGTTTTTTGGCCGATGTTTTCGCTGGTGCATTGGATGTTTTCGCGGCGGGCAACGGCAGTTTATTGGTTTTTAAATATAAATATTCTACTTTTTCCCGTGCCCAATCGGTTTTTCTTAAAAATCGTAGACTCGATTTGATACTCGGATCTTCGGTAAAACAGCGGATCTTGATGCGAGTTCCGAGTTCTTCCCAGCCATAGTGCTCAACGAGTTGTGTGACTATGGTTTCCAGTTTGATGCCGTGTAATGGGTTATTTTCTTGAGTCATTTTGTATAAATTACCGTGAACAATAATCGGATTATACCAGTATTATACCGATTGACTAAAATCATAGATAAAAAAACGGGCACTCATCAGTGCCCGTTTGCTTTGTATATCAATATTGTTGGAAATTAAGCTTCATCGGGTAATTCGCTGTCGCTATCAACTTCACCTTTACCTTTGGTTTTCACAATCAGTAAGCCTGTGATGACTAGCGTTGAAACAGTCCCTGCGATGGTGGATAAGGTCATCGGTAAGCCTGCACCTAAAGTTGCAGAGTTAAGTAGGAAGGTGATAACTACTGTGGTCATAAACATGGCTGGAATGGTGGTGATCCAGTGCAGTTTATTGTGACGCAGTAGGTAAGCTGAGGCCGTCCAGAGCATTAATACAGCTGTCGCTTGGTTAGCCACACCGAAGTAGCGCCAGATCACGCCGAAGTCGACTTGAGTCAGTAAGCCACCAATCACAAACAATGGAATAGCTAACACTAAACGTTTAGGTAAAGCCACCTGCGGCATGTTAAAGAATTCAGCCAAAATCAGACGAGCAGAGCGGAAAGCCGTATCGCCTGAAGTAATTGGCAGAATGATCACACCAAGGATTGCCATAAAGCCACCCACTGCGCCTAACAGACCAGTTGATGCTTCGTATACAACGTTTGCAGGGTTACCCGCCATGCCTGTGCTTAATCCTTCAACACCGTGGAAGTAAGACAGTGCAATCGCACACCAGAGTAGGGCGATGATACCTTCACCGATCATGGCACCAAAGAACACAAAACGACCGTTCTTTTCGTTTTCAACGCAACGTGCCATCAGTGGTGATTGCGTGGCGTGGAAGCCTGAAATCGCACCACAAGCGATGGTGATAAACAGCGCAGGCCATAATGGCATATCTTTAGGGTTTAAATTTTGGAAGAAGTCGCCCGCTTGCACATTGGGCAGTAGCGTATGTTCGCTTGATAACATGATCGCAAAGGCTAAACCAAATGACATGAAGAACAACAGCGCGCCAAAGAAAGGATATAAACGGCCGATAATTTTATCGACAGGTACCACAGTGGCAATCAGGTAGTAAACGAAGATAATCGCAACGAAAATGCTAACATCCCAACCCGTTAGCTTGCCTAACAGGCCTGCTGGCGCAGAGATAAACACCACACCTACGAGCAATAATAGAATGATGGCAAACACATTCATAAAGTGCTTGGCACTTTTGCCTAAATACTTACCAGCAAGGTTTGGTACAGATTGACCACCATTACGGACCGACAACATTCCGGAGAAGTAATCGTGCACCGCTCCTCCAAAGATACAGCCGATCACAATCCACAACATCGCTGAAGGACCGTAGAGCGCCCCGAGGATTGGACCGAAGATTGGACCCACACCTGCGATATTCAATAATTGGATTAAGTACACTTTGCCTTTCGACATAGGCACATAGTCCACACCGTCGGTTTGGGTAAAAGCCGGTGTTTGACGTTTTTCGTTGATACCAAATACCTTTTCGACAAAGGTACCGTAGATAAAGTAGCCGCCGATCAATAGACCGACACAGAGTAGGAACCACATCATTTTAGTTATCTCCCCATTTTGAGTTGTGCAGAGTGTAAACAAGTTGTTTACATAAAACAGGGGTAACTGGGTGAGAGGTCGATAATGCTGACTCAGCGGCAATAGAATGGGGCGAGCGGTTGTATGAGGATGTCATTCATAAGTATTAACCGCCTCCAGCGGCTTAGATACGCGCATTAGTGGTTAACAATGGGGCTATTGGAAGCCGAACAATTGCTTAAGACTTTTTAAATAACGGCGAGAAACGGGCACTTTGTCGCCAAGCAGAGTCGTGACTTCGGCGCCAGTATCGAGCAGCTCTATTTCGGCAATGGCTTTGGGTGAAATCAGATATTGGCGATGGCAACGCACTAGCGGTGTTTTTTCTTCCAGCACTTTAAGGGTAAGTTGGGTATGGACTTTGCCCTTGGTACAGGCGACATGAATACCGCTTAAATCACTAAAAACATACTCAACATCTTGAATGGGGATCACTTTTAATTTACTACCGCTGTAACAGGGTAGGTGCTCGAGGCATCGAGGCGCGATCAGATTAACGGCTTGCGGAGTGAGGTCCTTGCGAACACGTTTTAGGGTTTGGCTGAGTCGATCGGCATCTATTGGCTTAAGTAAATAATCAAAGGCATGATTATCAAAGGCTTTGACGGCAAATTCATCAAATGCAGTGACAAACACGATTTTAGGTAAGGTGTCGGGATCGAGCATAGCAATCAGTTCCATGCCTGAAATACGTGGCATTTGGATGTCGAGAAAAACTAATTGAGGCTTTTCTTTGGCAATCGTTTGCAATGCTTCTATGGCGTTGCTGCATTGGCCAATAATTTCAATGTCGGCTTCTTGGCCGAGCAAATCCGCAAGCTCCTCGCGAGCAAACAATTCATCATCGACAATCAAACAAGTGATCACGTGCTAGTTTCCGTCTGTTCTATGGGTAAGCGGATGGTCACCTTGGTGTATTCATCCGGCTTGCATTCAACTTGGATGCCATACTGTTCGCCAAACAGATTTTGTATCCGTTTATGAACTAAATTCATCCCCAATCCCTCAGAATCGATTGAGGGTTGATAAAGGCCGGCGTTATCTGTCACCTCAAGGGCTAATATATGGTCATCCATGCGTCCTGTGACCTTGATTTGTCCTTGCTCTATCATATGGGAGGTGCCATGTTTTACCGCATTCTCAATGATGGGTTGTAGGGTAAATGCAGGCACTTTACAGTGGTAAAGTGATTCAGGTATAGCAATGTTGACCTGTAATTTATCAATAAATCTCGCTTTCTCAATAGTGAGATAAGACGCTATGTGATCGAGCTCATCCCCGAGTGTCACTAAACCCGTTGTACGTTTTAAATTGATCCGCAAAAATTGTGACAACTGCTGCAACAGTTGCTTCGACATATCGGGATCGCGCTTAATAATCGCACTGATGGTATTGAGAGTGTTGAATAAAAAGTGTGGATTCACTTGAGCTTGCAGTAATTTTAATTCCGCTTGGGTGAGCAGGTTTTGCTGCTGTTCAAAACGGCCGTAGAGGATCTGGTTCGACAATAGCCGAGCAATCCCTTCCCCTAAGGTGCGGTTAATGTTCAAAAATAGTTTATTTTTTGGCTCGTATAACTTGATGGTGCCAATGACTTCGGTGTCGCTGCGAAGTGGGATCACAAGGCTCGAACCGAGTTTACACTGGCTCGAAATCGAGCAGGAATAGGGCATCTCAACCCCATCGGCGAACATCACCTTGTTTTGGTTTATGGCCTCAAGGGTGATTTTTGAGGAAATCGGTGTTCCAGGGATATGATGGTCGGCACCAATACCGATAAAGGCCAAAAGTTTTTCTCTGTCCGTAATGGCAACAGCACCCACATTGGTTTCTTCAATGACAATTTGCGCGACCTTGCCGCTGCTTTCTTCGTTAAACCCCTTAGAAAGCAGCCCAACACTGCGCTCGGCAATTTTAAGCGCCTTGGTTGAGAAACTAGAGGAGAGCTTGTCAAACATGGTTTTTTGGTCGCGGATCATGCTCATAAACAGCGCTGCGCCAATGGAATTAACCAACAGCATAGGCGGAGCTATCTGCCGCACTAATTCCCATGCGGCATCAAACGGGCGTGCAATCAGCAAAATAATGCTCATTTGCATCATTTCGGCGTAAAAGGTCACCAAACAGACTAAGAGAGGATTGTAGATAAGTTCACTCTTACCCGCGCGGCGTAGGTAAAAACTGATCATTCCCGCGGAGAGTCCTTCGAGAGTGGTTGAAATCGCGCAGGCTAAATCGGTAAAGCCACCCATGCTGTAGCGGTGTAAACCGCCAGTGAATCCGACTAAAAATCCGGTGACAGGACCGCCGAGTAAACCGCCTAGCACGGCACCCATGGCGCGAGTATTGGCAATGGCCCCTGAAGTTTGCTCACCAAAATAGGTCGCCATGATACAAAAGCTAGAAAAAACCAGATAAATAAATATTTTATGAGGTAGGCGCGGTGATGTTTCTGCAAACAGTTTAAAAAGAGGTGTTTTACTGACTAAATAAACAATCACTAAATAGAGTGACATCTGTTGGGTCAGTAGCAAGATCAAGGACATAGTGGCTCACTTTATCGTCACAGCGGTCAGCGCAGTTATTGACATTGGCAGTATGTGCGCGAGATCAGGGTTAAAATTCAACAGTTCGGTTATAAAGCCTAATCTTATTTGCATCTTTTGGAGAGACTATGTCCGATTCTGTTCACGGTCATGACGTTATGGCGCTGATGGTAGCGCAAGCTCATCCCGTTTTAAAGCCTCAGTTTATTGCTCTGATGACTGAAACCTTTGGTGAAGCAGCGCGTTATCACACTTGTAGTGCCGAAAACCTTACTGCGGAGGAGTTAATTTTTTTGTTGTTGAGTAAAGGGAAAATGGCAGAATCAGCGCAAGGGCTCGCCCTTGTTGCTGGGCGGCAGTGTCATCATTCTGATCATTAAGTATGGCTAATCTGGTCTATGAGCCGCGCAATAGCTTGGGGTCATAGGCCATCACTTGCTGTTAAAGAAAGGGCGATCAACGGATTGGTTTACCTTGATGCCATAAAGATTAATGCTCATCCTGCTTACTTTTATTTACCACTTCAAGCTGTTCTGCAATTGTTTTTTGACTGAATTCATCAATCAAGATCCGCAATAAGCGTGATTTGGCGATTTTAGTTCCTTTGGCGAGCCCATCTAATTGGGTAATACTGGTTTCCGTTAAGGTAAAGGTGGCATGGCGATAAATTTTGGCTGACTTTTTATCTAAGCCTTTTGGCTCTGCGGGAGGGACCGCTAAAATACTCGCTTTACCTAAAGCATAGTTATTGGCATCTTCGATAAAATCCTCAATAGAAACCGTTTTGATAACTTGTTTTGGTTTCTTGCGTTTAAGATCAGTTAAGCTCATAACTATTTTCTGGTGGTAAGGTGAACAGCTCATCCACTATGGCGCGGATCTCGTCGGCCGCTTTCCCATCTGGCTCAATTTCCATTACGGACGATCCTTTTTCCTCACTGTCATCGTAGATATTTCGGCAAAAAGTCACCGAATTGAGTACGCGTAATCCAAAGGATTGGACCACTTCTTTGGCCTCTAAAATACGCTTTACTTGGGTGGGCAAAGCGGGACATTGGGTTAGCACAATGGTTGCCACCATTTTGGGATTAACCATCTTACAGGTGCTGAGCATATCTTCCATATGGGGTAAGGTTTTAAGATCGCGACGTTTGGGTCTAAGTGGGATAACTACGTAAGTGGCCACCGACATGGCGGCGCGCATAGCAAGGTTATCTTGACCGCCACAGTCAACAATGACGTAGTCGAAGCGTTCATTAAGACTGAGCAGATCGTTACGTATTTTGCCGTAGAGCTGAATACAATTGATTGCAGGGAGGCTAGGGTCGTTGTTTCGAGCTTGGATCCAATCGGATGTTGTACGTTGGGGATCGCAGTCTACCATTAGTACATTGGCGGCAAATTTTTGCTTTATATAAACCGCAAGATTTTGCGCGAGGCAACTCTTGCCACTGCCACCTTTCTCTCCACCCACCAGCAATATCATAGCAATGTCCTTTGTACGAATAGTTCAACTAATTCAGTGTAGAACAGCTCAATCGACCCTGCGTAGCTAGATTGAAATTAAAGCAATTGCATCGCGACATGATAACTTTGATCATGACGTTTAGAGCAGCGGCAAACTTGGCCTTTTACGCTATTTTGTCGGGATGTTTCTGGATTGAATGTCACGTTAACTAATTCACCGAGTTCAAATGGGTTTTTATAATCAAACAGAATGCCTCTGCGGGCTAAATCGATACATACGCCTTCGTCTGTATGTTCAACGCCATTCTTATCAGTCCAATGCAAGAGCACGCGTTCAGCTTCCATATCTACTCGAAGTGAGCTGCGTTTTTCTTCAAATCCAACTGGATGTTCACCCATAACTCAATTGTCCCGTAAATAATTGATCTCAGTAAAACTAGCATAATTGCTTTTTGGCAGAATACCAATCTGAAAGCGAGGGATTTGGAAGGATTTTGCAGGTAAAGAATGGCGCCATTGAGCTTGGTTGGCAATGGCGCCCAGTAGTCATTAGTTATCGTATTCTTGATTTTTAGGATAGGGCATTTTTAATTGGCCCCAACGGATCACGATGACCGTTGCCGCAAGGATCAAGGTTGAAAGCGAAATTGCGGCGATGCGCCAGTCATCCATACTCTTCATATCTAAGATCAAATAACGTGCAAGGGCAACAATGGCAATATACAGCGGCATGCGCACGGGCAATTTTCCCGATTCTGCATAATTAGCAACCATGGCCAGTACTTCGAGATAAATAAACAATAACAACAGATCGGCAAGGGCGACTGCGCCGACATTAAATACATGGACAATTTCTTGACCAATAGCAACCACAGTCGCTATTGCTATGATGATTAAGACGAGATGCTCAACTGCTTTTAAGCCTTTGGCACCATATTGACGATAAAATGGCATGGGTACTCCCTACTCAATATTTTTGTAAATAGTAACAGTAAAAATACTTTAGGTAGGGAAAAGAGACGCGATTCTCTGTGACTCAATTCACAAGATAGTAATTGGTTGTCTGCTATAGGTACCGCGCCATGAGTTTTCTCGAGTCACCTTGCTTAGCCTGGCCGTCCATCGGCTCTGACGCGACAAAGCATTGGTGCGTAGTAGTAACAGAAACACCCAAAAGCCAGCATCCAACAAATAATGGCTGCGAGCATTAATTCGATAAACCATGCACTGGGTAAACCCGCTAAGACACGGAACACTGTAGCCAGTAATATTAACCCAAAAGCCAGTGTCATTGGCCTAGCGGGTTTTAGTTGTCTGCCGGTATGGCCTAGCGATACCCTCGACATCATTGCGAGGATCATGCCGCCAAGTCCTCCAACAGTAATGGCATGCATTCCTACGGAAAGTGGTAGTCCTGTAGCAATCAGTATCAAACCAATGGGAATACATAAGTAACTTAAATGCAGTGACCATAACAGCGGCACAGACCAACTTGCCTGCCATCCCCAACGAGACCAACGTAGTAACAGCACCAGACCCGCAATACCAGCCAGAGCGCGCGTCAGTAATATTATCTGCGGTAAAAAGAGACTCGCAACAAGCGTTAATAGGCTGGCAAAACTTAACCACTCCAGTACGGGAATGGCGGAGTGTCTTTGCCATTGGGTGGCGCGCTCAGTAAAGAATGGGATCACTCTACCACCAAGCAGAGCAACAATTACCCCAACAAGGATGACTGCTGCATAAAGACCATTATTAGCCCACTGTAATTGATTAGTTATTAAACCGTAATAGCTAAATCCATTAAAAAGCGTGAGTAAACTGAGAATAGGGATAAACACAAAGTTACGCCATTGGCGTACTTTAACCACAGATATTGATAATGCAACTGCGGTTAAGGGTAAAAACATCAAGTCGATGATCATGATCGCCACAAACGGAATATCTAGCGGCAATATAAATAAAAGCCTTGGTAGTAACCAGACCGTAAATAGCCCTATAAGAGGTAAGCCTTTCAACCCAGGTTGCCCTGTCCAGTTTTGCACTGCGGTGAGTAAAAAACCTGCGACGACGGCACAGGCAAACCCAAAAATCATTTCATGACCATGCCACCATAAAGGATTGATGTTGTTAGGAAGTAATGACAGACCGGAAAGAAATCCTCCCCAGATCCCTAAACTTAATAGACTAAATAGACTCGCAAATAAGAAGAAAGGTCTAAAACCTAAGCGGAAAAGCGGTAGTTTAGGTTGTAAATGTGCAGGTTCATCAATATTCAACATAGTGACAGCGTAGTAGTGAAACACGAAAAGTATTTTAAGCTGCAAATTAAATGAATGTATATATCTACTTATGAGTAGCTTGTAAGTAAGTGTCCGGGTGAAGGGATAAAGATAGTCTTATCGCCGTGGTTTAATCTATTGATAAGGTAATAATAAATTGCAATAGAGGACGTAAAGGAAATACAGGGATGCAAACGCTAAAAAGGTGTTAATGCTTAACTTGTTCAATTAGGAAAGTTAATTTCTCTAACATAAAACAAGTTAAGCCATTGTGTCTGCAAGCCGCATTTATTTGGTCTTACGCTTTTGCCACTTAAACATGATCGAGTATTTCCAGAGGTTACTGATCATTAAATATCCTACAGTGGAAAACACGATCCCTAATACTAGGCAACCTAGTAGGAATGCTGGCCCAATTGTGGCTAATGAGGCTTCTATCCATTGCCAGCTTGCCTCAAAGGCAAATTCCTGCGGTGCGTGGCCCAGAATTTTTGCACCTAATAAATAAGCCCCATAAAACATAACTGGCATCGTAAGTGGATTGGTGATCCAGACTAAAGCGACGGAAACGGGAATATTGACATTAAAAAGGATTGCAAAGGCCGCGGCGACCACCATCTGAAAAGGCATTGGGATCCAAGCGACAAACAAGCCTATGGCAAAGGCCCCCGGTGCAGAGCGTCGATTAAGCGCCCAAAGATTAGGATTATGTAATAAGCGACCGAAAATGCGTAGGTGTTTGTGCTCACGCAGGGTTTCAGGCTTAGGCATAAATCTTTTTATTAATTTTTTTGGCATAGGCTGAAATTGCTGTCTTAACTTAATTCACTATGAATGGATTCATGTTTGGCTTTAGTGCCACCTTACTGTCAGCGATGTTATGGCCTTCGCTGCCGCCAATTACTTATCTACCCTACTTTTGCTTTGGGGCTCTCATCTTATTCAAAAAAGCACCTAGCTTATCTGGCACACTCTTTGCGATGTTCTGGCTAACAGGATTTTGCTTAGTGTTATCTCGGCAGGATCTTCCTTTATCCCAAAAGCCTATACAGGTGAGGGGCGAAATCATATCACTAGTTAGTCAAAACAGCGACTGGGTTAGCTTCGATATTGTTGTCGATAAACCAAATTTAATCTTTGGGCCAACGGCTAAGTTGCGTTTAACCTGGCAATCCGAGGCGACACTGCAAGTTGGGCAAGTTTGGGATTTCACTTTTATGCCTAAAAGTATATCCAGTGTACTCAATCAAGGAGGATATAACGAACAAAAGCAATTGATTAGTCAGCATATTGTCGGTAAAGGCCGCGTTATGCATGCAAGGCTTCAAGCTGAGCGTTTTTCGTTAAGACATCACTTAATCACACGACTTGCTCCAAAGTTATCTGCGTTAACACAGGGGGATATTCTGCTGGCGTTAATCCTCGGGGATAAACAACTTATCTCGCAAACTAAGTGGCAGGCGCTAAGGCAAACGGGCACGGGCCATCTGGTGGCGATATCGGGATTACATTTATCAGTGATCACCGCTTGGGTCTATGCTTGCGCTTTGTTTTTTCTTACGCGTTTGGCGCCGCATCCAAGTCGGCGAAATATAGTTATTGCGCTCATTTTTGCAGGAGTGAGTGCTCTATTTTATAGCTATTTAGCCGGTTTTGCCGTGTCAACACAGCGGGCGTTAGTGATGATTTTATTGGTTATGCTGTTGAGTTTATTAAGACGCTACTCAAGCGCATGGGACCGTTTGCTGTTTGCCTTATTTGTGGTGTTACTCATTGATCCTCTCGCTTGTTTGAGTGCGGGATTTTGGCTTTCTTTTTGTGCTTTGGCGATTATTTTATATACCTTAGAAAGTGCCAAATTTACACAGTCTGTTGATAGTAAAACAACTTTTTTAGCCAAGTCGCGAGTCAGAGTCATACAGTTTTGGTCAATACAATGGCGCTTAAGCCTGATATTGGGACTGCTGCAAGCCATCTTTTTTGGTGGTGTGAGTATCCATAGTTTGTGGATGAATATGCTGGTGGTGCCTTGGTTTAGTCTTATCGTCATTCCGCTATCGATGCTGGCTTTTATCATCTGGTGGTTAGGTACATTTTTGGGGCAATCGTGGCTGGGATTATTCAATTTGGCGGATTTAGCACTATTACCCTACGGCAAGTTACTCGAACTCAGCGTCGATTTACCCGTCCATTGGCATGTGGTTTCCGAGACATTATTAGCAGGCGGCCTGTGCACACTTTTTGCGTTGATTCTGTGGCGATATGTTCCTCATCGGCGCCAATATTGGCACTGGCATTTGTTGATAGGGTTACTGTTTCTTCCTCTGGCATTGTCTGTTTTTCAGCGCATTACAGCATCGAAAACCACTCAATGGACGCTACATTTACTTGATGTAGGGCAAGGATTAGCCGTGGTGGTTGAAAAGGATGATAGGGCACTTATCTATGATACGGGCGCCGCATTTGGCGATGATTTTAGCTACAGTGACCGTGTGGTTATCCCTTTTCTTAATACTCGAGGATTAACTGATATCGATTTTATTGTGATCAGCCACGGCGATAACGACCATGCTGGAGGCGCTCAAGTACTGGCAAAAGCGTATCCTCAGGCAAAATGGATTACTGATGTTGACCACTTAAATGCTCAGCCTTGTTTGCCACAACAGATTGATTGGCAACAACTTACCTTACGCTTTATTTCCCCACAAACCCAGGCGGGTGGCAATAATGCTTCTTGTGTGCTGCGGATTGATGATGGTCAGCAAAGTCTATTACTGAGCGGTGATATTGAAAAGGAAACAGAGAGTATATTGATTGAGCGAGTGCAAGCGGGCTTTATACTTAAAAGTCAGGTGCTTATTGCTCCACACCATGGAAGCCGCACCTCATCTACGCTGGCATTTATTGAAAAGGTGGCACCGGAGTTAGTACTGTTTCCAGCGGGGTTGAATAATCGTTATGGCTTTCCTAAAGCCGATGTCGTTGCCCGCTACCAAGCTTTGCAGATAAACCACTTAACCACCGGGATTGAAGGACAAATTAGCGTTACTTTTGAACAAGGGCGACTCGACGTAAAAACCTATCGGCAAGATTTAGCTCCATTTTGGTATAACCGCTTGTTTAGATTTGGTGACTTGATTAATCCAGAGTAGAATGAGCACTTTGCCATAATTTAGTGTTACCGATGACAGCATATCCTAAAGACGAAATGTGGACCGTATTCAAGCGATTACTGGCCTATCTCAAACCGATGAAGGGCATGTTTTTGCTTTCAGTTGCTGGCCTTATTGTGTATGGGCTTGTCGATGCGGCTTTTATTTCTTTTATTGGCCCTTTTATCGATAAAGGGTTTTCCAGCAGTACACCAGCGATAAGTAACGGTATTGCACTCCCCACGAACCAAGGCTTTCATGCCGATAACCAAGTGCTATTAATGGCGCCTATCGTGGTTATTTTAATGTTCTCCCTGCGCGGCTTTGCAAACTTCGTATCCACCTACGGCATTTCTTATATGAGCGCTAGGTTAATTATGGATATGCGCCAGCAAGTGTTTCAACATTATCTAAGTTTACCCGTGAGTTACATGGATAAGGAAAACACGGGCAATTTAATTTCAAAAGTGACCTTCGATACCGAGCAAATTGCCCGTGCATCGGGCAGTGCCTTGATTTCGATTGTTCGTGACGGTGTGACCGTTATCGGTATGCTGGGATTGATGTTTTATAACTCTTGGAAGCTTTCCCTGTGTATTTTAGTGATAGGTCCGATTATGGGATTAGTGATGACTATTGTGAGTCGCCGCTTCCGTAAGGTGTCGAAACAAATCCAAACGGCGATGGGGGATGTCAGTGCCGCAACGGAGCAGATGATCAAAGGTCATAAAAACGTACTGGCCTTTGGTGGACAAGAAACAGAAACGGCTCGCTTTGCCAAAATTAATGACAGAAACCGTCATCAAAATATGAAACTTGCGATCGCACAGGCTATCAGCCAGCCGCTTATCATGGTGATTGGCTCCTTTGCCTTGGCCTTTGTGCTGTATGCGGCGAGCCTAGATAGCATGAAAGCCGATTTGACCGCAGGTACCTTCGCGACGATTCTGGGCGCGATGATGGCCATGCTGCAACCCATCAAAAACCTCACGCGTGTGAATGCCGAATTTCAACGTGGTATTGCAGCGTGCACCACAGTATTTGAACTGTTAGACACTTTGCCAGAATCGGATACTGGTACTTATACCGTCAAGCGTGCTAAGGGCAACTTACGTTTTGATAATGTTTCCTTTAGTTACGAAGGCCAGGAGCGCCGCGCTTTAGATAAAATTGACTTTGAAGTGTCCCAAGGGCAAACCTTAGCCTTAGTCGGGCGCTCTGGGTCGGGGAAGTCGACGATTGCAAGCTTGGTGACTCGTTTTTACACCGGACTAGCGTCTGGCGATATTCTGCTTGATGATGTGAGTATTTATGATTACTCATTGAAATCATTACGTAGTCAAGTGGCTTTGGTATCGCAGCAAGTGACACTGTTTAACGATACTATTGCCAATAATATCGCCTATGCCTATCCGGGCGAAGTCACCCGCGAGCAGATTATTGAGGCGGCGACCTTAGCTCATGCGATGGAATTTATTGTGCAATTGCCCGATGGCTTAGATACCCAAGTCGGTGAAAACGGCGTGCTATTGTCAGGCGGTCAGAGGCAACGGATTGCGATTGCGCGGGCAATGTTACGTGATGCACCAGTGCTCATTTTGGATGAAGCGACATCGGCCCTTGATACTGAATCTGAGAAAGCGATTCAGCAGGGATTAGACAATTTACGCCAAAACCGCACCTCGGTTGTGATTGCTCACCGGTTATCAACGATTGAAAGTGCCGATCAAATTTTAGTGGTCGATCAAGGTCGCATCGTTGAGCGTGGCACCCACAAATCTCTACTCGAACTTGGCGGCATGTATGCCAAGTTATACCAAATGCAGTTTGGTAGCTAAATGCAGGCGTTAGTGAATAAAATTTGGTATCAAGGCCACCCATTACGGTGGCTCTTACTGCCTTTTTCTGCGTTGTTTGCGCTTATTACCGCAATTCGCCGTGGTTTATTTCGCTTAGGGATTAAATCACAAACCACACTGCCAGTCCCCGTGATCGTGGTGGGCAATATTACCGTTGGCGGTAGTGGTAAAACCCCCACAGTCATCTATTTGATTGAACTGCTGCGTCAACAGGGGTTTAATCCGGGTGTGATCAGCCGTGGTTATGGCGCGCATATCCAAGGGGTAAAAGTCGTTAGCGTAAAGGATGCTGCAACTGATGTGGGCGATGAGCCAGCTATGATTGTGGCGCGTACTGGTGTGCCTATGGTGGTGGGCCCTAAACGTGTTGATACCGCAAAAACCTTGCTGGCGCAGTTTGCCGTGGATGTCATTATCTGTGACGATGGCTTGCAACATTACGCCCTCGGCCGTGATATTGAGCTGGTGGTGATTGATGGAAAGCGCGGTTTAGGGAATCGTCATTTGCTTCCAGCAGGCCCACTACGGGAAGGTGCTTGGCGTCTTAATCAAGTGGATTTTGTGGTGGTCAATAGTGGACCCGCGCAGGCGAATCAATATGAGATGCAGCTGAGCCCAAGTGCGGTGTTGCCGGTAAATCCTAAGGCTGAGGCCGTGTTTGATCCGACCCAGCCCGTGGTGGCAATGGCGGGTATTGGTCATCCGGCGCGTTTTTTTGAAACCTTAACGCAGCAAGGTTTTCAACTCGCGTTATCCCATGGTTTTGATGACCACCAAGCCTACGATAAACACGTGTTATGCGAGCTTGCAGCATCTCGCCCCTTGATGATGACTGAAAAAGATGCGGTTAAATGTCGCGATTTTGCACAAGAAAACTGGTGGTATTTGGCTGTCGATGCCAAGCTATCGCCACAATTTGATCAACAGTTGCTGAGCCGATTACGCTCTGTGGCTGCAGCTAAAAAAGGAAAATCCCATGGCGTTTGATAAAAAACTGTTAGATATCGTTGCTTGTCCAGTATGTAAAGGAAAGTTGGAGTACGATAAGGCGGCGCAGCAATTGATTTGTAAAGCGGACAAATTAGCTTATCCCATTACCGATGGCATCCCAGTGTTATTGGAAAATCGTGCCTTACCGTTAAATGAAGCAGTTTGATTTTTAGGCATAAAACTCAGCGTTATTGAACTTAACGGTTTGAGCTAAGTCGTGTACTTGCGACACCGCCGTGCATAAGTGTAGAGAACAGGGCGATCATCTCGCCCTTTTCATGACTTAAAAGCGCACAAACTTTTGTTTATCTTCCTCAGTGGCGCCTTCTTTACATTCACCACGTATTTCTCCCCGTCCTGATTCTATTATTCGGCTCAACTCAAAGTAACCTTCGCGGCAGTAACCTGTCATTTCTAAGGTTTTCTCGAGTCCCAATTCAACTTGTCTGCCCCAGATATCGAGTGCATCCGCTTGTTGTTGGTATAAACGACGCTGCTCGCGGGGATCTTGCGCGACTTGACGCATACGTTCTTCGTGGGGGAAGGGGCGTTCGGTGACATCTCTTGGTGAGTATTCCTCCGCAAAACCTGCCTGATAGGTAAAGAGTTTAAGGCCATCTGCGCGGATATCAGTGGTGAGTTTGTCTTTAAATTTACCTGCAAATTCAGAGGGGTCTATCGGAGCGCTGCTGCAAGCGAGTAATGTTAAGCAGCTCAATAATGTCAGGCTTATCGATCTCAATGGCATATCAAGGATTACTCTTAGATGATTTACTTAGCGAAGAATACCTTAATATGTCGCTCAATATCATGCAATTATCGGTTTTATTCGCGATATACTGGTAAAGAAGTTTATTCGCCCGAATAGGTTGGTTAATCACCCTAATACCGAAACAACTTGAATCTGCTCTGAAACTTGTCGCGATAGGTTGAATGGGCATCTACTCCGGAGCCTTACTGATGCTGGATTTTTGGGCCAAGCGATTTGCTGAAATAGACTGGAATATCAGCCCATTACAGGGGGTAAGCCTGCTACTGCTGGGACTGTGGATTTATGCTATTTGGCCTAAGGAAGAGTTACTGCAGGTTGTTAAGGATAAAGGCTTGCAATGGCGGTTGTTGTTAACGCTGATTGCGGTAAATACCTTATGGCTCCTCAATGCCAGTATTCAAGTCGGAATTCATTTACATTTTCTAGGGATAGTCACTTGTCTATTGATGTTTGGTTGGCGCTTAGCGACGGTTGCCTTACTCCTCCCAAGTGCGTTTTTCAGCATATTTGTCCTAAAGCAGCCTGGTGAGTTTGGTGCATTTGGCTTGTTTGCAATAGCCTTCCCGTTATTCTGTGCGTTTATGCTTTACAGCCGCAGTTACCATTTATTTCCTAAGCATCTTTTTGTGTTTATTTTTGTTGGCGCCTTTATTAATGCAGGATTATCGACGGTTTTTCATCAATTTAGTTGGGCATTTTGGCTTTGGTTGTCGGCGGATTATGACTGGAGCATGTTAGTTGATAACTATCTGATGTTAATCCCGTTATTAGCCTTTCCTGAGGCGTTGCTCAACGGCATGGCGGTGACGCTGTTGGTGGTGTATCAACCCCAATGGTTGTTTGATTATTCTGACCGTGAGTACTTGTGGCGTAAATGAAAAGCGCGCCGTGGGGCGCGCATTGTTGTGCTAGGCAAAACGTTGTTCTAAGTAGCTGATGATATCCTTAGATTCATATAGCCATTGCACTTGACCATTGTCTTCAATCCGTAAACAGGGCACTTGTTGCTTGCCACCTTGGGCGATGAGCTCGTCTCTATGTGGGGATTTTTTTGCATCCAAGGTTTGGATATTCAGCCCTTGACGGCGCATAGCTCGGCGCACTTTTACGCAGAAAGGACAAGCATTGTACTGATATAGCGCCAGTGCTTGAGTTTGCGCATCGATTTTTTGTTGTTCTGCTGATGGGCGTTTGAGTTTCTTTGGGGCGAACACAAAGTTAAGCAACAAAATGATCCGGCCTAAAATCCAGCGAATAATGAACATAACTACCTCGAGTAAAAGTGTTTTAGCGCGCCGAAATATTGGCTATGCGAAAGGGGATTGACGCGCGGAATGTGATTCCGCTCGCATAAAGCCGCAGAGTTTAACCTAATGGATGTTTTAGGCCAAGTAATAGAACGAGGGGGCACTACCTTAATCAACCAATAAAAATGCCCAGTGAATACTGGGCATTTGATTCTCTATGGTCTTGTACAGCGCGTTATTTAGCTTCGATGCTCATATTCACTTGGGCAGCATCTTGATTGAGGGTGACGCGACTTTCGAGTAGGAAAATGCGTTCAGGTGCGATGCCCTTGCTATCAACAAGGTAGGCCTTGACTGATTTCGCTCTCTCCTGCGCTAAATCTCCCAACCTGTCTTGACCGACCGTTTGCGCTTTTAGCGAAAGGTTATAAAGCGCGATATGCCATCGGGTGGTCAGTTCCTCTTTACTCAGTGGTGTATCTTTGGTTTCAGCAATAATATTGTCTTTCACATCATCAGGATTGGCTTTAACTTCCTGCTCATAGAGTTTGAGAAGGGCATCGGCTAGAGGTCCTTGAGTCGGAAACTGACTCGGGCTGAGATCTGCCGGCAATTCCGTCAGCTGAATATTCGTTAAGGCAGCCAGCTTGCGTTTCATCATACGCTCGCTAATTGCTTGGCTATCGTTTATTGCATCGACACTGCCCTCAAGACTGAGCTGTAGCATGGGTCTATCCTCTAATCCTTTGGCGAGCTTATCTAGGCTTTCTTGCTCACGGGAAGTGAGGGTAAATTGCCCGGGATTAAAGGGGATTTTATCTAAGGTATCATCAGCGCCAATGAGACCTGCAAGGAAAGAGAAGGGGGCTGTGACGGCTTTAGTAATCACATTGGTAATGGCTGTCATGATGATGCTGCCAACACTAAAGCTGGGTGAGTCTAGATCGCCAGAGACTTCCATTCCTAGGTCAATCACGCCATGGCGATCCTGCAATAATGCAATCGCTAACGTTACGGGCAAACTGGTGGCTAAATCACTGTTACTGCGTTTCCCCAGTTTGAGTTGATTAATCACTAGGTGGTTGCTGCCCTTGAGTTGGTTTTGCTCAAGTTTGTAGTTAAGTGCTAACGACAATTGCCCTTTATCAATGTAATAGCCCGCATAGGTGCCAGAGTATGGGTTTACTGACGTCAGCTCAACACTCTTAAAAACTAAGTCTAAATCAAGATAAGGTTTATCTAACAAGGGATTAATATCCCCCTTTAATGTCACTGGTGCATAGCGGTCAATTTTGCCTTTAATATCGACAGATGCCTTAGTACCCGGCTTGGAGGATAGGTGACTGATATAACCTTCTAGCTGCTCGATGCCTGAGGCAAAGTTAGGTGTTAGCGAATTATCGGCAAAAAATGCCGATCCCTTGTTAAAGCTAATTTTTTGAATATCTAAGCTTAACTCGGGCTTTTTAGCTGCGGTTTGGGATGGTGCAACTGTATTGGTGCTGATTTCGGCTTGAATGCCAGTTTGCGCCATTTGTCCAGTGACTTTAGGCTCGGCAATGGCTTGCTGTTCAATAATCAGATTGCTGATATTGGTTGTACGATCCTTCGCGATAACAACCTTGGCATAAGGTTGCTCAAAACTTAAATGATCAATCTTGATTTGATTCTGTTGCTGGTCAAAATCGAGCTGATTAATATGCATTTTTTGCCATTTCACCAATGGCGCTTTGCGGATGCTGTCGAGGATATTCAAATCATCCAGCTCAACGTTACCTTGATAAATGGCTTTGCCTTTGCCATCGGCATGAACCTCGCCATTGCTACTGAATAGGCCGCTTTTTAGCTGCATATTGACATAGGGCTCAAGGTAAGGTTGAAATTGGGCTAAGGCCAACTGCTCCACTTTGAGGTTAGCGCTGATGGCTTGCCCAAGGACATCGACTTGCCCCTTGGAGGTAAAATGGCCTTTATCGTTTAGTCCAAAGGAGAGTTGGTATTCAATCGGGGCTTTTAAATCGCTCACTATGGTTTCAGTCGCAAAATCTAATGGATAGATTCGCCATTGCTGCGCCGTTTTGCTGAGTTTGTGCTCCTCAAGCTGAATATCATAGTTTTTGACATTCAGCCCTCCCAGGGTGACAAGCCATCCATTAGGGTTTTCTGTGGCACTGTTATTTGCCACAGCTTGCGAAGTGGTGGGGTTAGCGACTATCGCTTCAGACGCTTCAGTTGCATCAGAGGGTGTTGGTGTACCAGAGGTCGCTGCCATCGATTTGGGCATCAACAGTGGTACTAAATCAATACCTTGTTCATCTAGCTTGGCCTTAAGACTTAAGCCTTCAGTGTGGATTTGCTTAATATTGACCCGCTGCTTGGCCAGATTAGCGCTGATCCCATCTACAGCCAGCAAAGGTAAGGTGATAACTGATTGGTCACCATTGAGCAAATTCACTTTTTCAACAATCACTTGTCCACGTTCGGCAGTGAGTTGTAATTCACCTTGCTCGGGTAAATCTACTTGGTAATGGGCGTTAATACTGAGCTCACCTGTCCCCAGTTTGACATTGAATTGATCGGCAACAAATTGCCAGAGCGGCACAAGTTTGAGTTTGGCAAGCTGTACATCCCCGACGAGCTTAAAGGGAAAGAGCTGAAATTGTCCGGCAAGGCTCACTTCACCTGCGTGGGCATCCTGCAACTGGGCGACAAATTGGTTATGCACGATAGTCGTAGTGGCATTTGCCGCCGATGTTGCTGGAGTAGTATTCGCCGTAGTTGTTGCTGGAACGGCTTTGTTTGTCACCGCATCTTTGGTTGATGACGTCTTAGCTACGCTAGCAGGATTAGGTAACATCAGGTATTCAGTATCTAATTGACTGAGTTTGAAGTTGATATTGGGGTAATCAATTTGCGCCTTGGTTATCTTGTCATCAAATTTGAACTGGGCAGCACTGACGGTTAACTCACCTAAGATGATGCGCAAAGGACGTGCTTGTTCAGCACTCGTGTCTGGTTCGCTGGCTGTTTTAGCTTGGTTGAGTGTGGTAACGATGTCGTCAAAATTAAACTGAGTTGCCCCATGAGTTTGAAACCGTTGGATATGAGCAAAGGGCGTTTGCAACTGAATATGATCAATCACTAAGGCTTGATTGAATATAGACTGCCAAAAATGCACCTCAAATTGGAGCTGTGCTAATCCGGCAAAATCCCGATTATCTTTCTCTTTAACGGCGAGCTGGTCGATATTGACGCGGTAGTTAAAAGGATTGATATGCATCCCCTGTAAACTGACCGGACGCCCTAATAGCTGTGAAAGCTTCTCTGGGGCGAAGGCGACGATAGCCTTGGGGAGTATTAATCCGAGGGCGATAAGGTAACTTAAGTAGGTAATGGTTAAATAGACGAGAACTCGTTGGTATCGGGGGCGACTAAAAAACGCGAGTTTTAACCGTGATAGTTGAGTTAGCATAGTCAGATTAATGCTCCAATACGCACGCTGGCGCGAAATCTATCAATAAATGTGGTTATTCTAGCGAATAATGCTTATCTCTGCATGATTTTTTTAGTGTTTTGTCAATTAAATCTGAGTGTTACCGTATAGCAACCAATGTGAGTCAGAATGTATGTTAACTCATAACCCCTGCTTTACGAGGGTAACATGTTGTGTCTCCAGTGGGCATTTTATGACCACTAAGCTTTTTAATACGAATAGCTTAGTTTAAGTGGTGAGATAACTTATCGCGGCGATGACGGCGCCTTGTGGATCTTTTATCCAACAAAAGCGACCCACTTTCGGAATATCTTCTGGACCAAACAGAATATCGCCACCAAGTTTTTTAGCGTTAATCGCGACCAAGTCGACATCGGCGACCGTGACATAACCTGTCCAGTGCGAAGGTAGCGTCGGGAGCTGATTATCAGTGATACCGCCGATACCTACACCTTGGTTTTCAATCAAGTGGTACTGACCATGGGGCATCTTGACCGTTCTAAATTGCCAGCCAAATACTTCACCATAAAAGCGCATGGCCTCTTCAGTGTTGTGGGTTGTGAGTTCATGCCAGCCTAAGGCACCAGCGGTATTAAATGCAGAGTCCATAAGCGCGTCCTTTATGTTATTGAGCCTTGTGGCGAGGCTATTAGTATTTTGAGTGTAGACGATGCTTTTCAATAATTCCTAAGCAGATCCAGAAATGTGACATTATTTCTGCTGTAAATCATTAAACTAAGTTAATGTTAATTAATGAAATAACAAAAATCTGTTTATCGAGTTTGTCTTGATGTTGTGCTTCTGCTGCTCCGCTGAGTATTTGCTGAGTTTGCGCTCTGTTTTGCGGCTGATTGGTGGTGTTAGTATTGTTTTACAGCATTAGACCTTACTCCCCTTCGCTTGCTAAACTAGCGCCATTTGCAATCGATGAAATTGCGTAATAGGGGGGATTAACGATTGAATAAGAGTTTAGTGACCAATGTGTTGGCAGCCATTTGTGTGATCTTGGGATACGTACTGAGCTTACCCATTCTATTTAATGTTGGGTTGTTTGCATTATCTGGTGCGATAACCAACTGGCTTGCGGTGTATATGTTGTTTGAAAAAGTCCCTGGTTTGTATGGTTCTGGTGTGGTGCCTTCGCGGTTTGAAGAATTTAAACTCGGCATTGCTCATCTGATGATGAAACAGTTTTTTACCGCTGAAAACATTGATCGTTTTTTGTCTGAAAAAGAAGGTATAAGCCAAATCGATTTGGCGCCTGTGATTGAGAAAGTAGACTTAGCACCGTCTTTCGATGCCTTAGTCAATACTGTGGCACAATCTTCATTTGGTGGCATGTTAGCCATGTTTGGGGGGACTGAGGCGCTAATGCCGCTAAAAGAACCCTTTATTGAGAAGATGAAAGCTTCATTGGTCGATATGGCCGAGAGTGAACAATTCCGCGGCCTATTGAAGCAAGAGCTTGAACAGCCAAATGTGATGGCCGATTTACAACAGAAGATTGCTAATATCGTTGAGCAACGCTTAAATGAATTAACCCCGCAAATGGTTAAGCAGATAGTTCAGGAGATGATCCAAACGCATTTAGGTTGGCTCGTGGTGTGGGGCGGTGTGTTTGGTGGTGCCATCGGACTTGTCGCCGCCTTAGTACAGGGCTAATCTGAGATTAGCCACTATCGCGAAGGGAGCAATGGCTCCCTTTTTTATTGATTAAGTTATTCATTGGGCAGGGAAGATTATGAATCGTCATCACACTATCAATTATTTAGAGATTCCAACATCTGATATTGATTGTTCTAAAGCGTTTTTCAATACCGTATTTGGTTGGCATTTTGAGGATTATGGCCCACAGTACAGTTGCTTTATCGATGCGGGAATGACGGGCGGTTTTTATCAAGCTGAGGTTTGTTTTACCCTAGAAAAGGGCTGTCCCCTGATTGTGCTATACAGTAAGACCTTGGAAGAAACTTTAGCCGCCGTGATCGCGGCTGGCGGCGCCATTAGCACTGAGATTTTTAGCTTCCCAGGTGGTCGACGTTTCCATTTTATCGAGCCTGCGGGCAATGAATATGCGGTCTGGTCAGAATAACAGTATTTATCAGCCCTGTGTACGAAATTGCTGTCTCGATCAGCAGGATATCTGCATGGGGTGTTTTAGGCATCTTGAGGAGATTTTGGCGTGGCGAAACATGACAGAGGAGCAGCGAAGCGCATGTTATCTTAAAATGGCTGAGCGCAAAGTCGTTTTTATGTCAAAACGCCCCAGTAGCTAAAATAGGCCAAAGCATCGCGGCGCAACTTAAGTCAATACCGAAGTATAAAAACAGAAGCGCCGCGTTAACTGGCTAGATAGGATCAACCACAATATGTTCGAGTTCTATCGCGGCAACAGCATGCAATGCATCCATCGCTGCGCCCACTAAGCTGATTTTACCTTGGGAGGATTCCACCAATACCGCGCGGCGGATCTCACCAAAATCACGATTATGCCGAGTCAGATTCGATAGCGCCATTTGCATTGGGAGCATCGATGGGTTAAACGCGGCGTTTTCAGCGTAGCGACCACAGTAGGTTGCGCCATCCGCGGTTTCTAATACAACCGCCGCATAGCTTTGGGTATAAGGTGCATAGCTTAAGCCCGCATGATCTAAGGCTTCAATTACCATAGGATCACTGCTATCGAGTGCAAATTCAGTTTCCTGCTTGACTAATAGCGGTGACTGAACATTTAAGTCTTTTGGTCCAAACGCATAGGGCAGATAATAGGATAGTAAATGGCTATCCTGTGATGGCAAATGGATCTTGATTTGGCCGCCTTCGACTAATTCATTCATAAACTGACGGCAATGACCGCAGGGACTGGCGTTCACTATCATATCCACAATCTGGCTTTCGCCGCTAAGCCACGCGTGACTAATAGCGCTTTGCTCAGCGTGTACTGAGTGGAAGAGGGCTTCGCCAGGCAGTTCTAAGTTGGCACCCATATAAATGTCGCCACTTTTTCCTTTGGCAATTGCACCAACATAAAACTCACTAATCGGTGGTTTGGCCAAGGCGGCGGCAATAGGTAACAAAGCCAGTAACACCTCTGATTCGGTCATATTGCTGCTTTTGACTAACTCTGCCAGTTGCTGTGCATCGATATGTCCCGCAAAACCTTGATGTAATAAGGGAATTAATGCGTCAGCCAATGGGGTTGGCAGCTGGGTTATGCTTCGGATAAATCTATCTTGCATTTCCCGACTCCTTGTTTGTTAAGTTCATGGAAGAACATTCTAGTAATTTTGTTACAGTATAAATGCGAGTTAGTTCGCGTTTATGGTTCAATTAAGCGCCTGTTAGTTAACATCTGAAAGAAGTTATCAATCATAGACGCTAAATCAACAAAAAACATGGGCTATTTTGTGGTCTACAATCCACGCAAATAGTGGCACAGGGCGGCGAGTAGTTTTTGTTTATGCTCATCGCCTTCGGTATCTTGCAACAAATTTTCAAGTTTGAGCAGATAATCCTGATCGGCCAAACGCTGCTGACAGAAGGTGCGCCAGCGATGGGACTCTTGATCATCAAGTAATTCGGGATAATTGCGCGCCCGATAACGGAATAGCATTTCTGGGATGCGTCCATCATCAAATTGCAAATCAAGTGCGGCTAAATTTTGAGGTAAGGTATGGCGAATGATCTCCATCTTGGCTTTATCGGCAGGGCTGAAAAATCCACCCGAATACAACATTAAGTCAGGATCCGTGGTGGTTACTTCGCCATCATGCTCAAACAGTTGCGCCAGCTTCTCCCGTAATTCCGGGTGAGACTTTAAGCGTTTGTATTGTTCTCTGGCAAAGGCTTTATCAATGTTGAGTCTTTCTGCCTGCACATCATCTAAAATTTTGGCCGAAGTAATAAAAGGGCATTTGTTAAGATGCACCTGTTTAACTGGGATGGGTAACTCATCCCCGGCAAGCTCCGCTCTGGGCGTGTACATGCGCGTTTTTATCTGCTCGACATCCAGCTCAAACAGTGGGCTTAAATCCATCGCTAAATTCACGCAAATAATGGCATTTTTGTTACTTGGGTGGTGTGCAACGGGGGCGATAAGGGTTGTACAACCGTGCATTGCACTTATCTTCGAACTGACATGGGCAAGCGGTAGCATATTTAATACGTCAATTTGCGCGCTGACGGCTTGTTTACGGCGCAATTCAAAATAGTACTGATATAACTTAGGTTGCTTTTCTTTTATCAGTTTTGCCATTGCGATGGTGGCGTAAACATCTGACATGGCATCGTGCGCTTTTTCATGGCTTAAACCATTAGCTTGGGTCAGATGTTCCAGCTTAAAGCTGGGTGAACCGTCTTCTTTTAATGGCCAATGGATCCCATCTGGTCTAAAGGCATAACAAGCCCTAACTAAATCAATGATATCCCAGCGCGTATTGCCATTTTGCCATTCGCGGGCATAGGGATCGATAAAGTTACGGTAAAAACCATAACGGGTGACTTCATCATCAAATCGTAACGAGTTATAGCCTGCGACACAGGTATTGGCTTGGCTAAAGAGAGTATGGATGCGACCCATAAATTCGGTTTCAGGTAAACCTTTTAAATTGGCTAGTTGTGGCGTGATCCCTGTAATTAAAATCGCTTCGGGTGAGGGCAGGTAATCCGTTGATTGTTTGCAGTAAAAAGTCTCTGGCTCACCGATAATGTTAAGATCTAAATCGGTACGGACCCCGGCAAATTGGGCGGGTCTATCTTGGGCTGGGTTGGCACCGAATGTTTCATAGTCGTGCCAAAAAATACTTGGCTGAGATGCTGTATACATAATTTCAATCAAATGACGGTTTTGTCGAATGATAGCATCTTAGCCGTTAAACTCACCCCAATATTGATCAGCAAAAACCTTGATGGATAAATTATATTGAAAAGAGAAGCGCTTAACAGGTGATCTTTACCACGATTGGCAGTTACAATTCCCATTGAACAGGGGATCAGTCTTATGCATCATCAATATCTCAATGAACCTATGATACTCGATGTCGCACAGACGTCGTCATTGATCATAACGTTACCAAGCAACATGAGTGATTTTATTGTGCTTGAAACGATGGGAGCTCCCCTACTTGAGCTGATTGTCGTTTCACAAACTCCACCACAGATTGCAGTGCGCCTTCAACCGATTTTAGGGCTAACACTAAACACAACTTCAGTTGCAGACGCAGGGCTAAGTGCTCCTGTATCAAGGTGCTTGGGTCAAGGCGTACGGCTTTATCATCGAATGGGGACTGCCCCTAAATTTGTTGCCCAAGAGCTTCGGGCAGGAATTTTAATTAAAGTTGATGTGAGAGAAAGTGTAACATTCTCTTTGCAATCGGCATCAAAGTTCGAGTTTGTAACACTTGAATCCGACGTAAGAGGCTTACATGAGCCGAGAGTACTGATGATGGCTAAGGCTATTCTTGCTAGGGAGTACGATTACGGTGCGACATCGGAATCCCTTGCGGTTTACCTCACCGAAATTGAGCAGATAAGATTGGAGTTACAAGCATTTTTACGGGGTGAACTCGGTCAATACCATACTGGCTTAGCTGAAGAGGCCGTACGATTAGATCCATTACTACAACAGAAGCGCCAATGGCTTTTTCGAACTTATACCCACATGTTTGAGCGCCCGAGCTTTAGTCGCGCCGCAAATGATAGTCAGAATATCGACAAAGCCTTAAGGAAACTTGAGTGTTTTGAGCTACTCGCTTCTCCTGAATTACTGCAAATGGTCGAGCGATTAATGGAAGATGAGATATAAGCTTGACATCCCCCATTTTAAATAGAGTTAATCAATGCAATATATATGTCCTTTGTGCGCGTTACCCCTCACCCTAACACAACGAACTTGGGGATGCCCGCAGGCACACAAGTTTGACATGGCGAAAGAAGGTTATGTCAATTTGCTTCCCGTTCAGAAAAAAAACTCGAAAGATCCGGGTGATAATCAGCAAATGATGTTTGCTCGTCGGGAGTTCTTAAATGCGGGTTATTATCAAATCTTAAGTGATAGAGTTAATCAACTGGCACTCCAATATGCCAGTAGTGCACAGCAGATCCTTGATATAGGTTGTGGTGAGGGTTACTACAGTCATCGTTTATATAATGCCCTTGTTGCTCATCATTTTTGTTATTTACAGGGCGTTGATATCTCTAAGTCGGCAATAAAATATGCAGCCAAGCGCTATCCTAACTTAAGCTTTTGTGTAGCGAGTGCCTATGAAATGCCGATCCCATCTAATAGCATTGATTTAGCGATTCGAATTTATGCACCATCAAAAGTAGAAGAACTTCAGCGGATCATGGCACCTAGCGGCATTCTTATCACGGTATCGCCAGGGCCTTTGCATCATTTTGCGCTAAAACAACAGATTTATGACCAGCCAAGATTGCATCCTGAGTCTGAGGCCAGAGTTGATGGATTTGAATGCCTACATCAAGAGCGGCTTAGCGCGCAACTCGATCTTAATGACAGTAAAGATATCGGCAATTTTCTCGAAATGACTCCCTATGCGTGGAAGTTTACCGCAGAGCAGAAACAAGCATTTTCTCAGCGCGGATTAAGCTGTGAGTTAGATTTCCAGATTGAAGTACATCGCATTTCAGTCTAGGGGCTGATTTTAACCTATTGAAATAAATTATTTAAAATGCTTTACTGTCAACGCTTAAGCCGTAAGAACATATTGTTCTGCGAGCCGGTAGCAAAACCTTAAAAGGCTTTGTTTAAATAAATTTTTCAAAGTGTCGCAGTATGTTGACTTATCTTTAGAATGGTTTATAGTTTTACTAGCTTGAAGGTTGGGCTTATATTTATGTGTTCAATACGACCCGTTCGTCCTGTAAACATAAGTAATACCGGCATTTTCCAGCTCCACCGCCGTTAAGGCTTTAATTTTTTATTTACAGGATTTATATCATGTCTCAAGTAACTGGTGTAGTTAAGTGGTTCAACTCTGACAAAGGTTTTGGTTTCATCGAGCAAGAATCTGGTCCAGACGTATTCGTTCACTTCCGTGCAATCAACTCTGACGGTTTCAAAACTCTTGATGAAGGTCAAAAAGTGTCTTTCACTGTGACCCAAGGTCAAAAAGGTCCTCAAGCTGAAAACGTAACCGTAATCGGTTAATTTTCAGTGCTGTTAGCCTAGGCGCTAATAGCGATGGATTTAAGAGCTGTGGTTTTTACCATAGCTCTTTTTATTTGTGCTGTTTTATCTTAATACTTACATCTCTCATTTCTATCATTTCTCTCATTTTTAAGACCTCGTTCAGATTAATCTGCTGTTAGCTGTTATCATTTTTCCCGTGAATTTTGTTTATTTCGCTGTTAACGATATTAATAAATACATAAGCTTGGCTTGAAAACTGACTATTTACGTACGCGAACATTCAGGGCGATAACTGTCAGCCCACAGCCATATTGCAGTGCCGTGGACCGTTGCTTAAGGATGGATAGTGACTTCATTAGGAGTCGAGTTTATCATCCGCGACTTTATAATGTGGGTCATCCAACAGATTCACTTCAACAAGATCACCTGCCTTATGAAGTAAGGCTTTACAATCAGCACTTAAATGCACCAAGTGTAGTCTTTTGCCTATGGACACATAACGCTCTGCAAGCGTATCAATCGCTTCTAAGGCGGAGTGATCGGCTACGCGAGAAAACTTAAAATCGATTACGACATCCTGTGGATCCTGTGAAGCATCAAATAACTCGAGGAAACTCGCGACAGAACCAAAAAACAGTGGTCCATTAAGCTCATAGACTTTCCAGCCTTGAGAGTTTTGAGTCACTTTGACGCTAATGTGTTTCGCATGCTGCCAAGCAAATACCAGCGCGGATACCACCACTCCCACAAATACAGCAAAGGCGAGATCAGTAAACACAGTTACTGTGGTTACAAGAACGATCACAAAGGCATCATGTTTGGGCACTTTGCCCATAAACTTAAAACTTGCCCATTCGAATGTGCCGAGTACAACGATAAACATCACCCCAACGAGGGCTGCTAACGGAATAATTTCGATAAAGGCTGCACCAAAGAGAATAAATGCCAGTAGGCCAATGGCCGCGGTAATCCCTGATAACCTGCCGCGGCCACCAGAATTAATATTAATCATCGATTGACCGATCATGGCACAACCACCCATAGCCCCAAAAAAGCCACTGGTGATGTTACCTACACCTTGGCCAATACATTCTTTATTGCTGCGTCCTCGGGTATGGGTCATCTCATCGATAACCGTCAAGGTTAACAGGGATTCGATTAATCCGACTGCGGCTAAAATAAAGGAATAGGGCAGAATGATATAGAGCGTCTCAAGGTTAAAAGGTACCTGTGGGATTGCAAAGCTTGGGAGTGAGCCTGCAATTGTCGCATTCTCGTCACCACTCATAGTCTTGAGAAAATCCAATACGTTACGAGTATCAAGATCAAAGCTGACGACAATAGCCGTGACGCTAAGAATTGCGACCAACGAGGACGGTATTGCAGTGGTCAGCTTAGGCAAGAAATAAATAATTGCCATGGTTAATGCTACGAGAGCAAACATCAGCAACAACGGCTCTGGTGGTAACCAGACTAAGTTTCCAGCAGTGTCTTTTACTTTAAACTGGCCAAGTTGTGCCAAAAAAATCACAATGGCGAGGCCGTTTACAAAACCTATCATCACCGGATAGGGTACGATGCGAATAAATTTCCCCAGTTTAAAGATGCCAGCGCTGATTTGGATTAATCCTGCCAGCACGACAGCCGCAAATAAGTATTGCACGCCATGTTCAACCACTAAGGACACCATGACCACGGCCATCGCTCCTGTTGCACCAGAAATCATCCCAGGTCGACCACCAATCAGTGCGGTGACCAATCCCATAATAAAAGCCGCATAGAGGCCCACCATAGGTTCGACATTGGCAACAAAAGCAAAGGCAACGGCCTCAGGGATCAGTGCGAGTGCGACGGTTAGCCCTGAGAGTATATCGGCTTTGTAGCTAGATGTTTTGTGGCGGAAGAGATCGAACATGAAACCTCTGTTACTGGTGTGTAGACAAAATAAGCCGCGCATACTATCAAATAAACTGATTGAGCTAAACTTGAAATATGCCTTAATTAGCTGAAAATAAAAAAGCCATGCAGATGCATGGCTTTTTAGATTGTGGAAGGGTCCTATGGACGAGCCATATCCGATTCAGCACTATTGCTGTGTTTCAGCTTAGGTTCAGTGGCTTCAGCGGTGGCGGTATTTTCATACTCACGGCCTTTAGGCACTTCAACCTGCGCTCTGACTTCTACCGTTGGTTTAGTCATTTCAGATGACACCATAGCACCAAAACGGCTAGACGCTTTCGGTTTGCTGACGACAACTTCCGTTGGTTGAGCCGTAGCAGCTTGCGCCATTACAGGTTTTGCCTGAGGTTTAACAAACGCTGCAGGTTTCGCCATCGGTGCTGATGCGACTGATTTTACCGCTTCTTTCGGCTCAGTCTTTTCTGTCACTGGTGTCACTTCTTCGGCTTTTGCTTCAGGAGTTATATCAGTCACTATTTGCATAGCCTCTGTGGCTTGCACTGCTGGTTCTGTTGCTGATTGTGGCTCGGCATCAGATGCTTTAACCGTTTCAGCGGCCTTATCGTTAACTACAGGTTTAGATGTGACTTCAGCGACAACAGCATCAGACTTAATTTCCGCGGAGGATTCAGTTACTGTGGTATCTGATACCGTGCTTTCAGTCGCTATGCTTTGAGAGACTGCGGCTTCAGTTGAGGAAATCACATCAGCAGTGTGCACAATCGGCGCTGGCTGCGTTGCTGTACTCTTCACTTCAACTTCAACTGCAACCGTTTCAGCCACGGTTTGCTCTGTTAAGTTAGCCGTTTCAACAACTGCAGTTGGTGCTGGATAGTCTTGATCTTCGCCTAACGCATCATTAGGAATGAACTGCGCAGGAGCCGTTGTGCCTTGTTCATCTTCATCGCGGCGACGGCGTTGGCCAGCAGCTCGCAGATGGCGAGGACTACGGCGGCTACGACGTTGTCCATCACGGGATTCACGTTTGGCTTTGTCATCTGCATCAACATTTGCTTCGGCGTTATCTTCATCAATGGCCGCTGGTTGAGTGTCTAACTTAGCATCCACTTGAGTGTCTGCTTGGCTTTCAACAACAGGCATATCAACAATAGCATCGGCTGGCTTAGTTTCTACGACATCAGCAGCTTCTGATACTGTGGTGTCGCCGACCTCATTCGCAACCGTAACCTCTTTACGTGGCTGGCGGCGGCGCGGCGCTTTCACTTCTGGTTGAACTTCTACCGTGACATCCGCATTGATTGCAACCAACTCAGCTAAAATCGCTTCTTCCTGAATTGACGTTTCTACAACATCTGTGGTGTTGTCGATACGAACTTTACGGCGCATATTACGGCGCTGACGACGTTCACGGACGACCTCTTGCTTTGGTGCTTCGTCTTGAACATCCGCAATCACTTCTTTAACTGCTTGATTGCGGGGTTTAGGCTCAGGCTTAGCACGTTTCGCACTTTCATCCTTTTCACGGATTGGGCGCTCTTGAGCTTGTGGTGCATCGGCGACTTTTTTGGCATTACGAGTACGTGGCTCGCGAGTACCTTCTTTCGCTTTTTCAGTATCTTGTGGATTGCGAGTACGGCGAGTGTCGTTACGACGATTGCGACGGTTGGCATTCGTGGCTTGACTGTCTTGCTTCTTAGTCTCGGTGCTCTTTTCTGCGACTGCGTTATCACTTGAGCTAAAGAAAGCACCAATTGCACTGAAGAGTTTACTGAAGAAACCCGGCTGTGCGGTTTCAACTTTGGCAACTGGTGCAGTGTCTTGTTCCACTTTTTGTGGAGCAGCAAAGCCTTTTAGGGCTGGAGCTGGCGCCGCAGTACGTTCCAGTTTACGTGGCTCGTACAATTTTGCTTCAGGCTGTTCAATTCGCTTGTAGCTGGATTCGTCGATTTCATCGTCGGTGCGGTGACGGATCACGCGATAATCTGGGGTCATCATATGCGGATCTGGGATCACATAGACTTCCACGTCATGGCGTTGTTCGGTGATACGAATCGCTTTACGTTTCTCGTTAAGCAGGAATGCAGCCACATCGACAGGCACAATGGCTTCGATTTGTGAGGTATTTTCTTTGATGGCTTCTTCTTCCATCAAACGCAGAATCGACAACGCTAAAGATTCAGTACTGCGGATAGTGCCTTGGCCATGACAGCGAGGGCAGATATGTGCAGCGGATTCTTCTAATGACGGACGCAGACGCTGGCGTGACATTTCCATCAAGCCGAAACGAGAAATACGACCTAATTGAACGCGAGCGCGGTCATGGTGTACGGCATCACGTAGGCGGTTTTCGACTTCACGTTGATGGCGCACTGGCGTCATATCAATAAAGTCAATAACCACTAAGCCACCTAAGTCACGTAGACGTAATTGACGGGCAATTTCATCGGCGGCTTCAAGGTTGGTATTTAATGCGGTTTCTTCAATATCGCCGCCCTTGGTGGCACGGGCAGAGTTGATATCGATAGAGGTTAAGGCTTCAGTTGGGTCAATGACGATTGAGCCACCCGATGGCAGACGCACTTCACGTTGGAACGCCGATTCGATTTGCGACTCGATTTGGAAGTGAGTGAATAACGGTACTTCAGCTTCGTAGAGTTTTACACGTTCAACAAAATCAGGGCGCACAAGTGCGATATGCTGTTTGGCTTCTTCGAAAATACGTGGATGGTCGATTAAAATTTCCCCGACATCACGGCGTAAATAGTCACGAATGGCGCGAACAATCACGTTGCTTTCTTGGTGAATGAGGAAAGGTGCGCCTTTGGTTTGCGCCGCTTCAGTGATCGCCGCCCAGTGGTGTTGCAGAACTTTTAAGTCCCACTTCAGCTCTGTCGACTCTTTACCCACACCAGCGGTACGGACGATAAGGCCCATACCAGCAGGGACTTCTAAATCGGCCATAGCTTCTTTTAATTCAGTGCGCTCATCCCCTTCGATACGGCGAGAAATACCGCCTGCACGTGGGTTGTTTGGCATTAACACTAAGTAAGAACCAGCAAGGCTAATAAAGGTGGTCAACGCCGCGCCTTTGTTGCCACGTTCTTCTTTGTCAATTTGAACAATAACTTCTTGTCCTTCACTGACGACTTCTTTGATGTTTGGGCGACCTTGGAATGAATAACCTTTAGGGAAATATTCTCTGGCAATTTCTTTTAATGGTAAAAAGCCGTGGCGATCAGCACCATAGTCTACGAA
>AACY020359120.1_pt1 | contig 62893 bp, 54 predicted proteins | sample 267378 | NCBI WGS metagenome assembly AACY02 (sample SAMN02954345, study PRJNA13694) | marine metagenome | biome: aquatic; feature: ocean; material: water; isolation source: isolated as part of a large dataset composed predominantly from surface... | reverse complement strand
GTCGTAATGGCCTAATACATCACGAATGGTGAAGAAGTTACCTAAAGACTTTGACATCTTCTCGCGGTCAACCATCACCATGCCTGTGTGCATCCAGTAATTCACGTATGGCGTATCATGGGCGCAGCAAGACTGAGCAATTTCGTTCTCGTGGTGCGGGAATTGTAAATCTGAACCGCCACCGTGAATATCGAAATGCAGACCTAAGTGCTTGCTGTTCATTGCCGAACATTCGATATGCCAGCCTGGACGACCCGGTCCCCATGGCGATTCCCATGTTGGCTCGCCCGGTTTAGACATTTTCCACAGCACGAAATCCATTGGATTTTGCTTGTTATCGTCAACCTCAACCCGTGCACCAGCCTGTAATTGCTCCAGGTTCTGACCTGATAGACGACCGTACTCAGGGAAAGAGGCAACACTGAACAGCACATCGCCATCGGCAGCCACATAGGCATGCCCGCGGGCCAGTAAACGCTCAACCATATCGATAATTTCGGAAATATGCAGAGTGGCACGTGGCTCGAAATCGGGACGGATCATATTCAGCGCATCGAAATCCTTGTGCATTTCACCAATCAAGCGATCGGTTAATGTATTGCAATCTTCTTGATTTTCGTTGGCGCGTTTGATGATTTTGTCATCAATGTCGGTGATGTTACGTTGAAAATTCACCTCATAACCCGCGTAACGCAGGTAGCGAACGATCATATCGAAGGAAACAAAAGTACGCCCATGGCCAATATGACACAGATCGTATACGGTCACCCCGCATACATACATCCCAACTTTTCCGGGAGTAATTGGCTTAAATTCCTGTTTTTGGCGGGTAATACTGTTGTAAATCTTCAACATCGGCATTCTCTTCAATGATAGATTCGAGTGTAAAATCAAGGGGTCAGTCTACCACGCTGACAAGGGTTTTGAATACTGCACTTTGCGTGCAATCCGAGATAAGTTAGAATCGCGCCACTATTTACTGAGAGTATGAAAACATGATCACATTACACACTAATTTTGGCGACATTAAACTGCAACTGAACGCCGAAAAAGCACCGCTGACTGTGGCAAACTTTATGAAATATGTTGACGAAGGTTTCTTCGACGGCACCATTTTCCACCGTGTAATTGACGGCTTTATGATCCAAGGCGGTGGCTTTACCGCTGAAATGAGCCAAAAACGTTGCCATGAGCCAGTGAAAAACGAAGCCAACAACGGTTTATCAAACCGTACTGGTACTATCGCGATGGCGCGTACTTCTGATCCACACTCAGCGACAGCTCAATTCTTCATCAACGTCAACGATAACACCTTCCTCGATTTCAAATCTGAAAGCATGCAAGGTTGGGGTTACTGCGTATTTGGTGAAGTGGTTGAAGGCATGGACATCGTTGAAAAAATCAAAGCTGTCAGCACTGGTAACCGTGGCATGCACCAAGATGTGCCATTAGAAGCGGTTGTGATTGAAAAAGTCAGTGCGGCCTAATTCCCTAGGATGCGGACCTTATTTATTGGCGATCTGCACTTAAGTGCCGATCGCCTCGATATCACCCAAGCCTTTAATCGTTTCCTCGATACAGAACTTGATGATGCCGATACCCTCTATATTCTGGGGGATTTATTTGAGGTATGGGTCGGCGACGATTTAGCCGCGCCTTTTGCCCTCGAATTAGCGCGCAAGCTCAAGCAAGTTTCCCAAAGATTGCCCATCTACTTTATTCACGGTAATCGTGACTTTATGTTAGGCAAACAATTTGCCGATGCTGCAGGCATGCAAATGTTGCCCGAAGTCACTTGCTTAGATCTCTATGGTGTTAAGACGGTTATCTTGCACGGCGATAGCCTGTGCACCTTAGATAAAGCCTACCAACGCTTTCGCAAATTACGCAGTTTTGCCTTCGCCCGTTGGCTGTATAGCTGTTTGCCGAAGAAAAAACGTCAAGCCATTGCCAATAAAATCCGCAGTAATAGCCAAAGCAGCAATCAACAAAAAAGTTATGTCATCATGGATGTGGAACCGAGTGCGGTGGATGCGTTATTTGCCCAGACCCACTGCAAACAGATGATCCACGGTCATACCCACAGACCCGCCATCCACGAGTTCACTAATGGCTGTAAACGTATTGTGGTCGGGGATTGGTACGAGCAAGGCAGCGTGTTAGTGGTCAGCGCCGACGGCGTAGAGCTAAAAAGCCTGCCCTTCGACGCCAGCTAAGAAACTTTAGCGTCTACACCATTAACGCATCGAAGTGCAGGCCTCATACCTGAATATGGTTGAGGCCGCTATTTGTCTTTCCCACTAGGCAACTAAGGGTTGACCACTGTGGAAATGAAACTCGTCATCGGGCGCTATAATTAACTCGGCTTCCCTCTCGCCAAAATAAGCGACCCGCTCGGTAATATCTTCCGTTGAAACCAGCTGCGCCAGCTTAAGATAATCCTCAAAATGACGCGCCTCAGAGCGCAGTAAGGACACATAAAACTTACTTAACTCCGCATCCAAGTAAGGCGCTAATTTGGCAAAGCGCTCACAGGAGCGCGCCTCAATATACGCACCCACAATCAACTTATCCCGCAGAATATCCTTCTCATGGGTGGTCACGTGGCTCATCATGCCCTTTGCGTAACGCCCTGCACGAATATTGCGATACGGAATGTGCCGTGCGTGCATCAACTCCAGCACTTGCTCAAAATGATGGAATTCTTCTTTTATTAAACGGATCAGTGGCGGAATAAGATCCTGAGCAAAAGCAAAATGTTGATTCGGCTGTAGATTGGCAACCAGCTCGTTCTTTTTGACATCGCGAGCCAAAAACTGCTCGACATCGCGATCCTTGTGATAAACAAATTCCTCATAGGGTTTTGCCCACGCCAGTAGCGATTGCCCGCTGTCTTTATCCAAGGCGTATCGTCTCAATAAGAACATCGCAGTCTGCGCCGCTTTTAGCTCACAATTACAATGGTCAATTAAGAGTTCATCTAACGAGGCTGAGGCTCGTGCCATATCAATCCAAGTTTGCGGCGTCTCACAACGAAGAAACGCATGAACAGGTGCCAATAATTGCTGCATGGGATCACTCAAAAATCATTAAAAAAATATCGTCATATTTTACGCGTAATTATCGACAAGCTATAGCTTTACACCGCAGTAAACTTGACGAGATGAACTTTTTGTTCAATAAATAATCTACACCTTAAGAACTGAGATCCTGATCACATAGCGTCTCAATTCGGAGTGTACACAGTCGGGCGTTGAGGGATAGGAGAGCGTTTAACCCTGATTGTAGAGCTGTTGTCAGCTCGTCTGACGTTTGGCGAGCCATCATCAATGCTGAACAAGGATAATTATAATGATACTGAATCACTTAATGGGGTTATACACTCATCCAAAACAAGAGTGGCACGCGATTGAGAAGAATCACGAGGCACTCAAAAGTAGTTTAAGTCACGTTATTCTCATCGCACTCATTCCGGCGGTTTGTAGCTTTATCGCCACCGCATATATTGGTTGGAATCCGGGTTCGGGTGATCCGATTTATCTCACACCACAAAGCGCCATGTTTATGTCTGTGGGAATGTACTTTGGCCTGATTGTAGGTGTCTTTGCCCTCGCCTATTTAGCCTACTGGATGGCAAAAACCTTCGATGCCCAACCGACTTTCACTCAAGCATTAGAACTCGCGTCCTACACTGCAACACCGCTGTTTATGGTCGGTCTGGCGGCGCTCTACCCGGTACTCTGGTTTATTATGATTGTTGGGTTGATTGGCTTAGCCTACTCGGTTTATCTGCTGTACGCAGGTGTGCCCATCATTATGAATATCCCTGAAGAGAAAGGCTTTATTTACGCCAGCTCTATGGTCACTGCGGGTTTAGTGCTCTTGGTCGGTCTAATGGCCACCAGCGTAATCCTCTGGAGCATTGGCTTTGGTCCTATGTACCAATAAGGTATCAGTAGACGTTTAATCAACAAGCAAGAGATGGCTTAAAAGTAGCGATAACAGCTGATAAAAATTGTGAAATCTAAAAGATGTAAAAAGCAAAGGCCCTTAGGTTTTATATCACTAAGGGCCTTTTTATTCGTAAATGCCATTCGTAACTAGCAGCAACAGCGATGCATCATAGTGCCGCAGCCATTACTCGCAACGAACGACTTGCTATTCAAACGAGTCACGCAGCGCAACTGTTAGGTTAAAGACTAAATGCTCGGCTGATGAGTCTTTATTGTCAGCACAGAAATAACCTTCACGTTCAAACTGGTATGCTTTTTCCGCTGGCGCATTCACAAGGCTTGCCTCAACTAAACCATTCACCACTTCAAGTGAGTTAGGGTTAAGCACTTCATCCACTGTCTCTGCTGCTGCAGGATTTGGATCCGTGAACAAGCGTTGGTATAAACGGAATTCAGCAGGTTTAGCTGTAGTCGCTTCAACCCAATGGATTACGCCTTTTACCTTGCGACCATCGGCAGGGTTTTTACCCAAGGTATCCGCATCGTAGCTACAGTAAACCGTGGTGATATTACCTTCGCTGTCTTTGTCACAACGCTCAGCCTTAATCACATAAGCATTACGCAGGCGCACTTCTTTGCCCATTACTAGACGCTTGTACTGCTTATTGGCTTCTTCTCTGAAATCCGCCACATCGATATACAGTTCGCGGCCAAAGGCAAGTTCGCGTGTACCCATGCTTTCATCGCTTGGGTGAGAAGCCGCTTGAATCGTCTCGATTTGACCTTCTGGGTAGTTCTCAATCACGACTTTCAATGGGCGCAGTACGGCCATCGCACGAGGGGCATATTCGTTAAGCTCTTCACGGATGCAGGCATCAAGCATTGCCGCTTCAATCATGTTTTCTTGCTTAGTGATACCAATACGTTGGCAAAACTCGCGGATAGACGCTGGGGTATAACCACGACGACGCAGGCCAGCAATTGTTGGCATACGTGGGTCATCCCATCCAGAAACTAACTTACGTGTCACTAAGTCATTTAATTTACGCTTAGACATCAGCGTATATTCAAGATTTAAGCGAGAAAACTCGTACTGACGAGTACGGTTGGGCGCTTGGAAATCATCTAAATTGTCGAGCACCCAATCGTAAAGACGACGGTTGTCTTGGAACTCAAGCGTACATAACGAGTGAGTAATGTGTTCCAAAGCATCGGAAATACAGTGAGTGAAGTCGTACATTGGGTAAATGCACCACTTGTCACCCGTTTGATGATGGTGAGCAAAACGAATACGGTAAATCACCGGATCGCGCATACACATGAAAGGCGATGCCATGTCAATTTTGGCACGCAGCGCACACTCACCCTCTTTGAATTCACCCTTACGCATTTTTTCAAATAATTGCAGGTTTTCTTCAACGGAAGTGTCACGGTACGGGCTGTTTTTACCCGGCTCTTTTAAGGTGCCGCGGTATTCGCGGGTTTCATCGGCATTGAGGAAACACACATAGGCTAAGCCTTTGTTGATCAACTCAACCGCGTATTGGTGTAATTGGTCGAAATAGTTAGAGGAATAACGAACCTCACCATCCCACTGGAATCCCAACCAACGCACATCCGCCTGAATAGAATTCACATAGTCGATGTCTTCTTTTTCAGGATTGGTATCATCAAAACGTAAATTACAAAGACCTTGGTAATCGCGCGCGATGCCGAAGTTCAAACAGATAGACTTAGCATGACCAATATGCAGATAACCATTTGGCTCGGGAGGAAAACGCGTCTGCACACTGGTGTGCTTACCGCTTTTCAGATCCTCATCAATGATATTACGGATAAAGTTACTCGGACGTACTTCAGTGTCCACATGACTCATGGAATTCCTCTTTGCGAACAATGGCAATTTTAACAAAACCCGCATGATCCTACAGATCTCGGCCAGTTACAATGCCCAGTATAAAAAACTATGGTTTATGGCATGGATAGTAAAACAATAAAAGCAGCCATGAAAGCTGCTTTTATCTTTGTCATTACTAAGCTGACATTTATTACTCAGCGGTTACTCGGTAATGATCCTAACGCCAGGAATGATCTGTTGGGTTCTACGGCCCTTACGTTTGAGCCACAGATAGAACGCCACAAGTGCCACGAGGAAGAAACCAATCCACAGACTCGATTGCAGTGGATGCGAACTAAAGGTCGCCGCTTGGTAAGCAATGGTTGCACTGCCGTAGGCCAGTGAGAATGTCCAAGTGGCAGCAAAGGTCGCCCAGCGAGTACCAAACTCATTCACTAAGGCGCCCATCGCGGCGACACAGGGTGTATAGAGTAAGATAAACAGCAGATAAGCAAACGCCGCGACCTTAGTGGTAAAGCCTGACTGCAAGGCACTAAAGGTTGATGTTGCGACACCTTGCGCCTCTGCGGCAACATCGGTACTCGAGACATCACCCACAGATAACTTAAGCGGATCTTCTAAATCCAAACCGAATAAGTTAGCAGGAATCGTCGCCAACGCTTCGCTGAAACTATCAGCCAATGGTGTTAATTCGCCATCGTCATGGGCTGCATTGGTATACAAGCTGTTGAGTGTACCGACTACCGCTTCTTTAGCGAAAATACCCGTGATAATACCCACAGTCGCAGGCCAGTTATCTTGCTCAATCCCCATTGGAGCAAAGATAGGTGTCACCTTTTGACTCGCCACACTTAAGAGTGACGCTTGGCTATCTTCATGGCCAAAAGTGCCATCAACCCCAATCGCATTGATAAAGTTAAGCAGGGTTACCACAAGCACGATGGTTTTACCCGCACCTAAGATAAAGCTCTTAGTTCGCTTTCCAGTTCGCACCATCACGGCTTTAAATTTAGGTAATTCATAGCTTGGCAGCTCCATCACCACCGCACTGCTGGTACCGGGTAATAAGGTGCTACGCAGTAATAATCCTGTACCAATCGCCGCAAAAATCCCAATCACATACAGTAAAAACACTAGGTTTTGACCAGAATCAGGGAAGAAGGCCGCCGCAAATAGCGCATACACAGGTAGACGCGCACCGCAGGACATAAAGGGCGCCATCATACCTGTCACGATACGCTCACGCTCACTGCCTAAGGTACGAGTCGCCATAATGGCTGGCACCGAACACCCAAAGCCCACAATCATGGGCACGAAGGCTTTGCCCGGCAAGCCAATACGGCGCATTAAGCCATCCACCACGAAGGCGGCGCGGGCCATATAGCCTGAGCTTTCAAGAATGGATAAACCGAGGAATAGCGCTGCGATAACCGGAATAAAGGTAGAAACGGTTTGAATACCTTGACCGACACCACCCGCGAGAATCGTTACAAGCCATGCCGGCGCGCTAATATTGCCAAGCAATGCGCCAAAATGATCGACCAGCAATGCACCGACAAACACATCGAAGAAATCGATAAACGCACTGCCAATGTTGATGCTGAACATAAACATCAGATACATGACAAATAAGAACACCGGAATGCCAAGTACGGGATGTAAAACTAATTTATCGAGTTTGTCACTTAAGGTTAGAAAGCCATCCGCTTTCACTGAACCTTGGAATACGCGCTCAACAAAGTTAAAACGTGTCGTGGCGACCAGTACTTCGATATCATGCCCTTGCTGCGCAATTTGCTGGGTGCAAGTATTCACTTCATCCTGCAGTTCAGCATTTTTACAACTGCCACAACCAGAACCATTACCTAACATCGCCAAGGCGCGGCCACGGCTTAAGTTGGGGTCTTTACTGCAAAGGAGTTGCACACCCGCTTCAATTTGCTCGTCGTAATCGAGTATTAAAGGTGCTTCTGATACGCGGCCTTGGAGTAAATCCAATACCTGCGCTTGCACTTTGGCCACATCGGCTGGGTCGCGAGAACACACGCCAATCACAGGGCAACCTAACTCTTGGCTCATTTTCTTTAAATCGACACGGATCCCACGCTTGATAGCCGCATCGATTTTATTCAATACCACCACCATAGGAATAGACAGCTCGCGAAGCTGTGCCGTCAAATAGAGGTGACGCTCGATATTGGTCGCATCGACTAAGTTGATGATACCATCGACACGTTGTTCGGCGAGGTACTGCTGAGCTATCTGCTCATCGAGGGAACAATCACAACTGTTACCCGCAGGGAGTAAATCGTAAATGCCGGGTAAGTCGGTTAAGTAAACATCGGCGCCATTAAGAGTAAAATGACCGGTTTTTTTCTCAACGGTCACACCGGACCAGTTGCCTACTTGTTGATTCGCGCCTGTAAGCGCGTTAAAGAGTGTTGATTTTCCCGCGTTTGGGTTACCAACAGTGACGCAATGAAACTGCTTAGTCATTCGCCTTTTCCACCTCTATGATGTCTGCCAGATCTCTGCGCATACAAAGCTTACTGCCACGAATATCCAACTCTAAACCAGAGCCCATTGGCGCTCTGCGGATCAACGAAAATCGTGTATTTGGGGTGATACCCATGGATAATAATTTACGCTTCACTGTCTGCGGCAGATCTAATCGCCCGATTTCAGAAATAATGCCACGGTCACCGGGACTGAGTTCGCTTAACTTCATTACCTATTTCACCTTGTAACAGCTTCAGCTTGAAAAACTGCGCCCATTGTATCTGAGCGATGGCTCTAATAACTTTACCTAGATCAAGCTTTATGACTGGTAACGATAATAGTTTTCAATTGTGTTGAGTATTATGTGACAAAAATCTCAATGAATAAACGCCTGACCAAAAATAAAAATCCCCATAAAGGTACATCACGCAGTGCAAGTTAGAGTAAAAGTCAACGAGCTGTAAACGAGTGCCCCGCAAACCAAAGTGAGAACAAGATCACACTTCGTTATTTATCACGAGCAAAATCATCCTTCTTTACTGTCAATGCCCACAAAAATGTTACGCGATTGTCGCAAATTTGTTCTAGTATTAATCAGCTAAATTAGCGATGTCGAAAGCTTGAAAAATAACAAATAAAACGCACTCGGGAATAGATGAACATGGATATTGGGTTAAAGTTCAAAAGCATAACTCAGGTTATGCTTGCTGTGATGTTATCGATACTCAGCCTTTCAACGTTAGCGACACCTTGGGATGACAAGCCCCCCGAGGAGGTCGTCGCGACTTTGGACAAAAAATTTGCCGAAGGTAAGTACTCGGCTAAAGGGGCTGACACTTGCCTGATGTGCCATAAGAAAAGTGCCACTGTAATGGCTATTTTTGATGGCGTACATGGTAATCCCAATATCAAAGATTCCCCCATGGCCGACTTACAGTGTGAGGCTTGCCACGGTCCACTCGGTAATCATAACAAGGGCGGCAAAGAGCCGATGATCACCTTCGGCCAGAATTCCCCGGTGCCCGCGCAAAAACAAAACAGTGTCTGCATGAGTTGCCATAACGACGATCAACGCATCGCGTGGAAAGGGAACCACCATGACAATGCCGATATCCCCTGCAGTAGCTGCCACCAAGTACACGTAGCAAAAGACCCTATCAGCGACAAAGCCAACGAAGTGGCAATTTGTACCCAATGCCATACTCAACAAAAGGCGGATATGCACAAACGTTCATCCCATCCACTGCAATGGCAACAAATGGTCTGTAGTGATTGTCACAATCCCCATGGCAGTTTAAATGATGCCAGTCTGAAACAAATGAGCGTCAACGAAAACTGTTACAGCTGCCACGCCGAAAAACGCGGTCCTAAATTGTGGGAACATGCGCCAGTCACCGACAATTGCGCGAACTGTCATAACCCCCACGGCAGCGTCAACGAATCCATGCTCATTAGCAAACCGCCACAGTTATGCCAGCAGTGCCACGCCTCCGATGGCCACAGCAGTAATGCTTACTTTGGTAATCAAACCAACGCCTTCACCTCGGGTAATTCCTGTATGAATTGCCATGGACAAGTGCATGGTTCAAACCATCCATCCGGCAAGTTGCTCCAGAGATAACAAGGGAATGATCATGCAAATAATGAACATATCGACTCCTAAAGCTTGTTTCTCACTCACATTACTGGCTTGGGCGATTAGTGGCGTCCTCAACACGGCCCATGCTGAAGGATATGAAATCCAAAAAGCGAATCGTAGTGGCATAAAAAGTGAGGCTTGGAGCTGTAAGCAATGCCAGACCAAGACGGGGCGCCAAGGCAACGTCAGCGCCACGCTCGCCTACAATGACGGCGAAGATAGCCGTTTTGGTAATCGGACTGGCACGGATAAGGATGGCTTGGTCGGTGCCGTGGGCGCCGATATGCAATACCAAGCTGAGAGTGGTTACCAAACTAGGCTTGAGGCCGATAAACTGGGGTTTGACACGGGTTCTGCCAAGCTCACCACAGGCCAACCCGGGCACTATCAAATTCAATTAGGTTATAAAGGGCTCGCAAATTACCAATACAATCAGCTTAAAAGCCCTTATCTCACCGATAACGATAAGATGCTATTGCCTGATAATTGGGTTGAGGGAGCAACGACCCAATCCATGCCGTTGCTGCAATCGAGTTTAATCGAGCAGGACTTAAGCATTACGCGGGATAGATTCAACCTCGGCGGTTACTATGCTGGCCATATCTCATCGAGCAGCCGCTACAAAGCCTCGGTAAACTACCAACATGAAAACCGCAGCGGCGCGAAAAAGACCAGCGCAAATATTCTCACTAACAGTGTGATGTTGGCGCAGCCAATCGATGACAGCACAGATGAAATCGATGCCAGAGTCTATTTTGGCGGCGCAGGCTGGCAAGCGGGCATTAACAGCCAGATAAGCCAATACAAGAATGACCATCAGGCGCTGCTATGGCAATCGGCCTATACGCCCACCTTTGGTGCGGCCTACTTTGGACAAAATGCTGTTGACCCTGATAACAAGGCCTATCGGATCGCCGCCGAAGCCAGTGGTGGCCAAAATGGCCATAACATCCTAATGCACGCGGGTATCAGCAAAATGTCGCAGGATGAAGCTTTTCTTCCTGCGACCATTAATGGCCCCTCCCCTGTACTGCCAACCGATAATCTGGATGCCCAAGTGGACATCCTAGATTTGGTGCTTAAGTATTCAGGCCGCATCACACAGGATTTGAGTGTTCAAGCCAGTTATAACTATCAAGACAGGGAAAACAAGACGGCCCAACTGGATTTCCCACAGGTCGTGACCGACAGTTTTCATCAAGGTGCAGAACAAAATCGCCTCTACGATAAACGCAGCAAACAATTCGACCTTAAAGGAAAATACCGCCTAACCCCGTCAGCCTATGCTGAGGCAGGATATAGTCGTGATGAAGTTATCTATTCTGAACTAGACAGGCAATCCGTTGACGAATCGGGGCTGTTTGCCAAACTCAGCTACCGTTATTCGCCTGCTTGGTCTGCTTGGTTAAAGGGAGAAGCATTAGACCGCAATGGCAGTGAATACGATCCTGTGACCAGCACCCAAAGTCCGAGCAACCCTTGGCTGCGTAAATCCTATCTCGCAGACAGGAAACGTCAAAAAATCACCCTACACACAGATTATCAAAGTGATATCGGCTTATCTGTGGGAGCGAGTTTACACAGCATCGACGATGACTATGACCACACCTTGGTCGGGCTCACCCAAGTCTCTTACCTTGGCTATGACGTTTCAGCACAGTATTTGATTAGCGATAATTTGAGTATCAACGCCTATCTCAACCAAGACTGGCGCGATTCCGATCAGGCTGGAAGCAATCGTTTCTCAACCCCAGATTGGTACAGCACATCTGAAGAGAAATCGACCCTGATTGGCGCGGGTATCGCCTATCAAAACCTGTTGGATAATCGTTTAGATCTGGGCTTGGACTACAGCTACTCCGACGGCCAAAGCGACACCGAAGTCACCTACGGTATCAACAGTCCCTACGGTGACTATTACAGCCGCAAGCACAATATTAACGCCTATGCCAAATATAAGCTGGCCGACAGTATGTCATTACGCTTCGATTGGTTGTTCGAGAAATATCAAGATGCAAACTGGCAAAACCAAAACACCACTTGGGACACAGTCCCCAATGTGCTCAGTTTTGGCGACATCAGCCACGACTACAATGCTCATTACTTAGGTTTGACCTTAAGCTACCAAATGTAACTTAGGCACTGACAGCGTATTCCAAGGATAGAAATATGAACAAGTTTGCAAGATTTAGCACACAATTCAGTCTGTTACTGGCCTTAACCACCCAGCTTACCGCCTGTGGTGGCAGTGACGGTAACGATGGCTCACCCGGTGAGCCAGGTAAACCACCCGCGATGACGATCACTAGCCTGAACATCATGGTCGATAAAGTCGCCGTGACCGACGGTATCGCCCAAGTCGATTATCAGGTGAGCAACCAAGATGATGAAGCCGTGGTCGGTATTCCCTCGGCCACCTTTATTGCGGCGCAATTACTGCCTCAGGGCGCGACAGGTGCAGGCAATAGCAGTGAGTGGCAACATTTTACCTCTGAAACGTGCGCCGCTTCTTGCCCTGGCACGTTTTTCGACCATAAAAACGGCCATTACAGTTATCGTTTTAGTGCCACATTTAACGGCATGAATGGTGTGACATTCCTTAACGATGCGACCCAGCGAGTCGTCATCAAACTCGGCGGCGATGCATTAGCCGATGGCACGGCGCTCCCCATTACCAATCAACACTACGATTGGCAAACCTCGGGTAATACCCTAGCCTACACCCGTAACTTAGTCACCATTGAAACCTGTAATAGCTGCCACAGTAATTTGGCGTTCCATGGTGGACGCTACAATCAAGTTGAAACCTGCGTCACTTGCCATAACAGTAAAAAAGTCAGCAATCCTGCGGATATTTTCCCGCAAATGATCCACAGCAAACATTTAACGGGATTCCCTCAATCCATCAGTAATTGCCAGACTTGCCACGTCGATAATCCTGATTTAGCCGAGCGTCAAAACTGGCATAGGGTGCCCACTATGGAAGCCTGTGGAGCCTGCCATACCCAAATCAATTTCCCTGCGGGCCAAGGCCACCCTGCGCAAGCAGATAATAGCAATTGTGTTGCCTGCCATAATGCCGATTGGACCGCCAGCGTACACGGCAATGAAGATCAAATGGCCGCGTTAGCCCAGTTTAGTCCAAGCATCAGTAACGCAAGCATGGATGCCAATGGCACAGTGACCGTTGCCGTGACGCTAAGCAATCCAGCAACCGGCACTGTATACAGCGATAGCGCCGATAAGCTCAAATTTATCAGCGACCTAAGGGTCTATGCCAACTGGGGAACCAGTTTCGATTACAGTACCCGCTCTGCGCGTTCAATTCGCCTGCCTGAGTCCACACCAGTCTTTGGCAGCAACGGCACTTACACTTATACCATTTCGGGTCTCACGGTTCCGGCGGGAACTGAGGCCGACCACGGCGGCTTAGCTATTCAAGGTCGAGTTTGCGCCAAAGATAAAGTACTCGTGGATTGCAGCACTGAACTTGCCGAAGTTCTGGTTATCAAGGCAAGCCACAGTTACTTTGATATGTCAGCCTTAAGTGCCACTGGCAGACGCGAGGTCATTAGCAATGCCAACTGCGCTAGCTGCCACGGCGATCAACAACTGAATATTCATGGCGCACGCAACGATTTAGCGGGCCAATGCCAACTTTGCCACAACCCGAATATGCAGGCGGACGCCACGGCGGCAAATCCCTCCATTACCTCCTTTGACTTTAAGCAGTTAATCCATGGGATACATACCAGCCAATTTGCCGGTTTTGAGGACCTCAACTACCCAGGCAAAATCGGCAATTGTGCTCAATGCCATATCAAAGATGCGGCGGGAGTTTCAACGGTTGCGCTGCCCTTTAACTCGGCGGTTCAACCACTTGCGCTGAACAACGGCACCTTCACCAGTCCGATTGCCGCGGTGTGCAGTAACTGTCACTCAAGTGATACCACCCACAACCACATGATGCAGCAAGGTGCGGTATTTGCGGGAACAAAAGCCGACGCCACCGCAGGTACAGAAACCTGTGCTTTCTGCCACGGACAAGGTGCTGTCGCCGACGTATTGAAAGTCCACCCTATTAAATAACCCTATGATGCAGGCCGAAAGGCCTGCTACTGCAGATATAAAAGGAACTCATTCTATGCAGTCATCTACCTCTAAAGAAATAGTCAGATCTCAATCACATTACCCGCTTAAAGTGACTGATAAATACCAATGACTTAGTTAGCCTTACAGGTGGGATCTAATTCCACACATTAAATGCGGTTAATGAGATTTATTCTTATTCGCTAAGCGTTTAATGATGATTAAAACTATTGCAGGGAAATATCATGATGAAACGGTTCAATTTCAATACCGCAACAAAAGCGATGTTGGGTGCCGGTTTACTTTCACTTCTTCTCACTGGTTGCGGTGGCAGTGATGGTAAAGATGGTGAAGACGGTAAACCTGGCGTTGTTGGTGTTAATATCGACTCAACCTCAACGTTAAAAGCGAAATTCACAAATGCCACTGTTGATGCTGGCAAAGTCACCGTTGATTTTACATTGGAAAATGCCAATGGTGTGGCCGTACTCGGCTTAACGAAAGATCACGATTTACGATTCGGTATTGCTCAGCTCACCCATGTGACTGAAGCAACGGACGATCCAGCTAAACCAGCAGATCGCGGCTATCAATGGCAAGCCTATATCAATGCCAAAAAAGAGCCAGGCACTGTGCCATCAGGTGTCGATAACCTTAATCCATCGGCCCAATACCAAGCCAACGTTGAAGCGGCAAATAAATGCGACACTTGCTTAGTTGACCACGGTGACGGTAGCTATAGCTACACCTATCAGGCCAATATTGCCAATGTAACTGAGCCACTCACAGTTACTTACAGTGCTGACGCGACTCAACGCGCCACAATGGAACTTGATTTACCACAGGTTGTGGCCAACGCCCATTTCGATTGGCAACCCTCTACAGGCAAGACTGAAGGCATTCAAACCCGCAATGTGGTTTCTATTCAAGCCTGTTACACCTGTCACCAACCAGAAAGCTTAGAGCTGCATGGTGGCCGTCGTATTGATCTTGAAAACTGTGCCTCTTGCCATACTGCAACTTCTGGCGACCCAGAATCAGGCAATAGCATTGAATTCACTTACATGATCCACGCTATCCACAAAGGTGGTGAGCGTCATACCTTCGATGAGACAGGCGCAGAAGTTCCAGCACCTTACAAGATTGTCGGTTACGGTGGTTCATTACACGACTACGGCAAAGTAGGCTTCCCATTGAAACCTGCCGCGGACTGTTCTGCATGTCACGTTGAAGGTGCGGGCGCGCCTGCGAATGCGGACCTATTCAAAGCCGATTTAAGCAATCAAGCTTGTATTGCTTGTCACACCGAAAAACCATCTTCACACCACAGCAGCACAGATTGTACGTCTTGCCACAATGCAACCGAACCTTACGGCGGTACTGGCAGTGCAGCTAAACGTCATGGTGATGTACTGAAAGCCTATTCAGATACTCAAGCAATGGGCATCAAGTTCAGCAATGTGGGTGTGAATGACACTGGTAAGATTACCTTTGATGTTCAAGTCGTTGATAAAGATGGCAATGCTATCGATAAAGCACTTGTAAACCAAAGCTCACGCGTTGTTGTGGCATGGGATTCTGATAAAGATTACCCAAGCTATGCTGACGCCTCTTACAGCAACCGTCGTATCGCACTGAGCGAAGGCACTTACAACGAAGCGACCAAAACCTATACATTAACTGGTACTAAGTTCAACCTACCAGCGGATGCTAACGGTAAAACCTTTGAGCTCTGGTCTACATTAGAAGTGTGTTTCAACAGCGGTGGTTACGGTGTTGCCGAAATCGTTCCAACCGATTGTAGTGTGGCGAACGTGCGCAAAGTGCCCGTGAAAGAAGCCCCTTACCACTTCGTTTGGAAAGACACAGGTGTAGATAGCGCTGCAACCGCTAAAACACGTCGTGAAATCATCGACCCAACTAAGTGTCAAGGCTGTCACAATCAGGAAATCCACCACTATGACAACGGCGTAAACTGCCAAACTTGTCATACATCGGACAAGACTCTGAAGACAGATGCAGCCTATCCAGGCGGCAAGATCCCAACCAGCTTTGCTTGGAAAGCGCACGAACGTGAAGGCCATTACCTCAAGTATGCGGGCGTTCAATCAGGTACTGTACTCAAGACCGATTGTTCAACCTGTCACACTGATAAAGGTATCACCCTAGGACGTGCTCCTGAGCGTGTATGGCGCTATGGCGACATCACCAATAGTGGCGCTGATATTTGGGTATCCTCAGATGCGGGTGCATGTTTAAGCTGTCACCAGAAGTATCTGTCTGATGCAACTAAGTCTCATATTGAAGCTAACGGCGGTATCTTAAATGGTACCAGTGCAGCGGATGTTCAAACCCGTGCGTCTGAAAGCTGTGCAACTTGCCATACTCCAACTCAGTTGCGCGAAGCACACGGTAACTAAATAAACCATCTCTTTAGCGATTAAAGAGGCTGGACAAAAAGAGAGAGGTAACCCCTCTCTCTTTTTTATTTTCCACCTCACAATCCGCCGTTTTTTTGATTTAAATTTGTTTTTCTCCTGTGGTTTAACTACCTCTTTAGAAATAGAAAGATCCAAGTCACACATTAGCAAAGGCCTTGAAGATTTTAGGGGCATGTTAGGTTAGCCTTTCCTTGGGGAATTCTATTTCCAGCATCCACTTAAGTTGCCTTCGAGACCAAAACACAGACAAAGAATCTGTCGGGCGCAGGAGATAAGCAGTTAAGTAATGCCAAACCTATGCAGGGAAAAAAATGATGAACGTACAAAAATCAAAATTCGCACTGCTGCTCGCAGCAAGTGCCGTCACTATGGCCTTAACTGGCTGTGGTGGAAGCGATGGTAATGATGGTAAACCCGGTGAGCCTGGTGGCGAGCCAGCTCCCGCTATTCAAAAACTCAATTTTACCTTTAACAAATCTGTTGTGACTAACGGTGTCCCAAGTGTGGAATTCACCGTCACTAACGAAGACGATTTGCCAGTAGTGGGCCTGCAAAAAATGCGTTTTGCTGCTGCTCAGCTGATTCCACAGGGTGCAACAGGTGCAGGTAATGCCTCTCAATGGCAATACTTTGGTGATGAGACCTGCGATGTGGCATCAACCTGTCCAGGTACCTTCGTGGACATGAAGAACGGCCACTACAGCTACACCTTCAACATGAATCTCACTGCCAACGCTAAGATCACCTATAACGACCAACTGGCTCAACGTGTTCTGATCCGCGCTTACAACACGCCATTACCAGACGGCACACAAGTCCCTAACAGCAACGCTTATGTTGATTTTACCGCTGACACAGGTGCAACACCGGGTTACAGCCGTAAAGTCGTCGCCACTGAAAGCTGTAATGCTTGTCACCAAGACTTAGCCAATGTGAAACACGGCGGCGCTTACTCAGATGTGAACTACTGCGCGACTTGCCACACTTCTGGCAAAGTGGGTGTAGGTAAAGAATTTAACGTGTTAGTCCACGCTAAACATAAAGACCTCACCTTAGGTTCGTTGGAAAGCTGCCAAAGCTGTCACGTTGAAACCGAAGCCGCACCTGATTGGGGCAACTGGTCACGTATCCCAACTGCCGCCACCTGTGGCAGCTGCCATACAGCCGTTGATTTTGCCGCAGGCAAAGGCCACTCTCAGCAGTTAGATAACTCTAACTGTATCGCTTGTCACAACAGCAATTGGACTGCCGAGTTACACACAGGCAAAACCGCTGAGAAGAAAGCGGTTATGGCTCAGTTAGGTATGTCTGCCACACTCGCGGGGCAAGAAGACAATACTGCGGTATTAACCGTATCTATCTTAGATAAAGACGGTAATGCCATCGATGCAGCAAGCGTACAAGATAAGATCAAACGTTTAGAAACAATCACTAACGTCGGTCCTAACTTCCCGATCATGGGCTACAACAAGAGCCCAGGTAGCGGTGCTGCTAAGATAGCCAAAGACCTCGTTAAAGATGGTGCACTGCAAGATGGTGTGACCTTAGTTGACGGTAAACTGGTATTCACCACCCCTGCACTGCCATTTGGTGCTGGCGATACTGATACCGCCTTTACCTTTATCGGTCTAGAAATGTGTAACACTGGCACCACGCTGACAGCTTGTACTGCAGATAGCACAACCACCAGCATGAAAGCCGACTTAGTCTTCGGTACTAAATCAGGCAATGCACCAAGCATGCGCCATGTGAACTCAGTGAACTTCAGCACTTGTCAAAACTGTCACAGTGATACCTTCGAGCTCCACAAAGGTCACCACTCAGGCTTTGTGATGACAGAACAAGTTTCACATGCCAAAGACGCAAGCGGTAAACCAATCGTAGGTGTGGATGCCTGTGTGGCCTGTCATACACCAGATGGAACCTATGCAAGCGGTGCAAACAAAGGTGGTTTCGAAATGAAACTGCACGTAGTTCACGGTGAGCAAGGCGTTATCAAAGAATGTACTCAGTGCCACAACGACTTCAACTTAGACGCGTTCAAAGTGAAGGGTGCACTGGCCACTTCTGCTGGTAAATACACCACGCCAATCACAGCAACTTGTACTTCATGCCACGCGCCAGAATCAATTGGCCACGGCTTAGAAAATATGGGCGCGATTGTGAACGGTGATTATGTTCAAGCCAACCAAGCGGCACAGTCAGAAACCTGTTTCTACTGCCATACCCCAACAGTTGCAGATCACACTCAAGTGAAAATGTAATTTGCCCAAGCAGGGGGAGTTCGCTCCCCCTTTCTTGAATTTTGTTGGGACAAATTGGGAAGCCTATTATGAAGAACAGCCACAAAATGAAAAACCTACTGCCGACATTGATGATGTCTGCGGTCATGGCATTTGCCATCGCACCGAGTGCTCACGCCTCCAAGTGGGATGATAAAATGACGCCTGAGCAAGTCGAAGCGACCTTAGATAAGAAGTTTGCCGAAGGCAACTACTCACCCAAAGGCGCCGACTCTTGCTTGATGTGCCATAAAAAATCCGAAAAAGTCATGGACCTTTTCAAAGGTGTCCACGGCGCCATTGACTCGACTAAGAGCCCAATGGCAGGCCTACAATGTGAGGCTTGCCACGGACCTATGGGTCAACACAACAAGGGCGGCAACGAGCCGATGATCACTTTTGGTAAGCAATCGACCTTAAGTGCCGACAAGCAAAACAGTGTGTGTATGAGCTGTCACCAAGACGATAAGCGTATGTCTTGGAATGGCGGTCACCATGACAACGCCGATGTTGCTTGTGCCTCGTGCCACCAAGTACACGTCGCGAAAGACCCTGTGTTATCTAAAAACACTGAGATGGACGTCTGTACAAGCTGCCACACTAAGCAAAAAGCGGATATGAACAAACGCTCAAGTCACCCACTCAAATGGGCACAAATGACCTGTAGCGACTGTCACAATCCCCATGGGAGCATGACAGATTCTGATCTGAATAAGCCAAGCATTAACGAAACTTGTTATTCCTGTCACGCCGAGAAGCGCGGCCCAAAACTCTGGGAGCATGCACCCGTCACAGAGAGTTGTGTTACTTGCCACAATCCTCACGGTAGTGTGAATGATGCCATGCTGAAAACCCGTGCACCGCAGTTATGTCAGCAATGTCACGCCAGCGATGGCCATGCCAGCAATGCCTATTTAGGTAACACTGGTTTAGGTTCAAATGTCGGTGACAATGCCTTTACGGGTGGAAGAAGCTGCTTAAATTGCCATAGTCAGGTCCATGGTTCTAACCATCCATCTGGCAAGCTATTACAGCGCTAAGGAGACGAGAAGATGAAATTCAAACTCAATTTGATCACTCTAGCGTTATTAGCCAACACAGGTTTCGCCGTAGCTGCCGATGGTTATGGCCTCGCCAATGCCAATACCGACAAAGTGAAACTCTCAGCATGGAGCTGTAAAGGCTGCGTGGTTGAAACTGGCGTATCAGGCACTGTCGGTGTCGGCGTCGGTTACAATGGCGAAGAGGACATTCGCTCTGCCAATGCCTTTGGTTCTAAAAACGAAGTCGCAGGCAAGTTCGATGCAGACCTTGCCTACCGTGGTGAAAAAGGTTACCGCGCCAGTGTTGAAGCCTATCAACTGGGCATGGATGGCGGACGTTTAGATGTGAATGCGGGCAAACAAGGCCAGTACAATATCAATCTGAACTACCGTCAAATTGCTACCTACGATAGCAATAGCACCGTCTCGCCCTATTCTGGTATCGGCGGCAATAACCTGACCTTACCCGATAACTGGGTCACCGCAGGGTCGAGCAGCCAAATGCCACTGTTGATGGACAGCCTCAACAGCCTCGAGTTATCACTGAAACGTGAACGCGCAGGTCTTGGGTTCGAATATCAGGGTGAATCGCTGTGGAGCACCTATGTGAACTACATGCGTGAAGAAAAAACCGGCTTAAAACAAACCTCTGGTAGCTTCTTCAACCAATCTATGATGTTGGCAGAACCCGTGGATTACACCACTGACACCATAGAAGCGGGTGTTAAACTCAAAGGCGATCGTTGGTTCACTGCGCTCAGTTACAATGGTTCAATTTTCAAGAATGAATACAACCAGCTGAACTTTGACAGTGCCTTCAACCCCACCTTTGGTGCGCAAACCTCTGGTGCCATTGCACTCGATCCCGATAACCAGTCACACACAGTGTCGCTGATGGGTCAGTATAACGACGGCAGTAACTCACTGTCTGGCCGTATTTTAACCGGACAAATGAGCCAAGATCAGTCACAGGTGACCTCTGGCTACGGTTATCAACTGCCAACGGATGCGGTAGACGCAAAAGTCGACCTGCTAGGTATGAACCTCAAAGTGGTGAGCAAAGTCAGCAACTCGCTTCGCTTAAGTGGTAGTTACGATTATTACGACCGTGACAACAATACCCCAATCGAAGAGTGGACGCAGATCAGCATCAACAATGTCAGCGGTAAGGTGGCCTATAACACCCCTTACGATAACCGCACACAGCGCTTTAAAGTGGCGGCGGATTATCGCATTACCCATGGCATTAAGCTCGATGGTGGTTATGACTTCAAGCGCGACGAACGTGAGTATCAAGACCGTGAAAGCACGGATGAGAACACCGTTTGGGCCCGTTTGCGCGTCAATAGCTTCGACATGTGGGACATGTGGGTAAAAGGCAGTTACGGCAACCGTGACGGCTCACAATACCAAGCGTCTGAATGGACGTCTTCTGAAACCAACAGCCTGTTACGTAAGTACAATCTGGCTGACCGTGAAAGAACACAAATCGAAGCGCGCATCACCCATACGCCACTCGAAAGCCTGACCATAGACTTCGGTGCCCGTTATGCGCTGGATGATTATACCGATACAGTGATTGGCTTGACTGAGTCAAAAGACACCAGTTATGACGCCAATATCAGCTATATGATCACCGCTGACTTACTGGCAACAGCCTTCTACAACCATCAAACCATTGAGTCAGAACAAGCGGGTAGCAGCAATTACAGCACCCCAACTTGGACTGGCTTTATTGAAGACAAAGTGGATGTGGTTGGCGCAGGTATTAGCTACAACAATCTGCTGGAGAACAAGTTACGCCTAGGTCTGGATTACACTTACTCAGACTCCGACAGTAACACTCAAGTCAGACAAGGTATCACCGGCGACTATGGCGACTATTTTGCCAAAGTCCATAACATTAACTTATACGCTCAATATCAAGCGACCGAGAAACTCGCGCTACGCTTCGATTACAAAATTGAAAACTATAAGGACAATGACGCCGCCAACGATATCGCCGTTGATGGTATTTGGAACGTCGTAGGCTTTGGCAGCAACAGCCATGACTACACCGCACAAATGCTGATGCTGAGCATGAGTTACAAGCTCTAATCTGCGTTTATTGATAGTCAAAAGCCCGCACTGCGGGCTTTTTTATTGCCAACAAAAACTCATCGCGCTTTAGAAACAGGCTCTGGCTATTCCAGAAGCCAAAATCTTGAATAAGATCAGACTCTGAGGCAAAACTTGCACCGAAAATAAGGTATTCCTTGAGTTTACAGACACTTTAGCGGATGTTAATTCATCGAGTTAACTATCAGTGGATCTTAGATGTCGTCCTTCAGTTGTTCTTTTAGGCGTTTATCGCCTCTGCCCGCCTCGATAGGCTTAAGTTTGCTCTCTACTCCTGTCATGGCATTCGATTCAAGCGGTGGCACGGCGAGCTTATTTATCATCGTCGGACTGGGTGGATTTACCCTGATCAACGCATTGATGCAGGGGCTGTTCTTTTTTGCGGGTCAGTATCGTAATCCCGTTTTTGCTAAACGCCATGTGCTGATCGCACTGATAGCACCACTGCTGGCCTTTGCCTTAACCCTTTATGATCACCGTGCCTGGAGCGACTTTGCACTCAATCTCGGCATGATCATTGTCGGCGTTGGGTTAATTTTATTGCCGTTGCAATTACGCCAACTTAATCAGCCCAGCAGCCGACATGCGAACTGGCTGCTGAGTCTTGGCGCTTTATTCGTGTTAGGCATCAGTTATCTACTACCACCCTGCGCCCTGCTTGCCATTATCTTGGGTCATATTGCTTTAGCCTCTAATGCTAAGTCTCCCACTAAAGCCTTGGGCAGCAAGTTATTGAGTTATGGTGTATTAGCCGCGTCCTATGCGCTCTTTGGCTATTGGCTCTACCATCTATTGAGCAAATTTGGAGCTTGATGATGAGTGATATGTCGCGCCCAGCTACCGAGCCAAATGGCTCAGCCGAGCTAAGTGAACTGCTCAAACAAATCCGTGCTTGCCAACTGTGTCAGGCCGAACTGCCCCTGCCAGCAAAACCCATCTTGCAAGCCAGTAGCCAAGCACGGATCTTAATTGCTGGCCAAGCCCCCGGCGTAAAAACCCACCATAAGGGCATCCCCTTCGACGATGCGAGTGGCGAGCGTCTGCGCGCTTGGCTTAATGTCAGTCGGGAACAATTTTATGACCCCGCACTATTTGCCATAGTGCCGATGGGATTTTGTTTTCCAGGAACCATTGAACGCAATGGTAAAAAGCAGGGTGATAAGCCACCACGCCCTGAATGCGCCGCAACTTGGCATGCGAAGTTATTGTCCTTGATGCCACAGATAGAGTTAGTGCTCGTCCTTGGTCAATATGCCATTGATTACCATCTACCGCGCACACGTGTCATAGATACCACAGACGAAGCGTTAAACTCCCAAGCGATAGCGGTATCGAACCCACAAGCGAACAAGAAGATCACAGTGACCCAAGCCATTGAGCAATGGTCGTTATATTGGCCAAGGCTGATGGTCATGCCCCACCCTAGCCCGCGCAACAATCTTTGGCTAAAACAGCATCCCGAGTTTGAGCGCGAACAGCTCCCAACACTTCAAACAAGAATCGCAGACCTGCTGGAGAGCACTCCCGATCCGAAATAAAACCTGCTCAAATCCCAATAAAAAGCCCCATCAAGGGGCTTCGAAATTGGAGCTTGGAAACTGGAACTTAGAAACGCTTGTAGGCTTACGGCTTAATTGCCATCAAGGCACTGCACTCATAACCAGATTACTGGCAGCTAACCCCTACCGCTAAAAATGCCGCTGCCACATCCGCCACCGGATAACCAGAACCTTTGGCACTCGCCGCCTGCAGAACCCCACAGGCCGCTTTGTTAAAGGTCGAGGTCGGTGTCCAATAAAGCTGGTTCGCTAACACAAACACATCGAACGCCTTGCGGGTATCCCAACCATTCTTGGTCGCCAGCGTGTAAAAGGCTTTGTTAAACACCCCAGAGGAGTAATGCACATCCATGGAGCTAGTGTAGTTGGCGGCATTGTCGATTGAGCGGCCATCCTTAGTCGGATTATCCATATAACGCAGTGCGCCATTACCTTTGACTATGTCGTAACCCACTTTCCAGTCGTTACTGCCACGCATGTAGAACTCGGCCGCTTCACCGGCAATATCCGAAAACGCTTCATTGATACCGCCTGACTGGCCACTGTAATTTAAGCCTGAGTTTTGCTCGGTAAAACCGTGGCTCACTTCATGGGCGGAAACATCCAAACTTACGAGGGGATAGAAGTAACTGGCACCGTCACCGAAGGACATGGCAGAACCATCCCAGAAGGCATTTTCATAGTTACGACCATAATGCACCCGCATCTCTAACTGAAAGGTTAACGGCGCTGTGTTGTACCAATCCTTATACATATTAAAAATAACGCCACCGAAATAGTGGGCATCATTTAAAGGCGAATAAGCGCCATTGACCGTCTGATAGGTGTTCTCCGGGCAAGTAAAGGTGAACACCGAGCCACGGCGGGTCGAGTTCGCCATGTTCACGGTTTTCACATTGGCATTGGTCATAGTGCATGTACCATTAGACTCACTCACCTTAAGAAAACCGTAATCACTGCCGTAGTAGTAACCGCTGATTTTGGCATTGCCGCCAGGGCCCGTTGCATCAAAGGGAGTGCTACTGCCACCTGAACCGCCTCCACCACTACCGGGTTTACCCGCGTTATTCTTGGCAGTCATGATTTCATTCCAATGCTCCAGTACCTCGCCAGTTTGCGCATCGACAAAACCCGTTGGCCGAGACAGTGCATCCGTTTGGTCGCTTAAATAGGACACCCGATACACTAACCTCGGGGTATCGTCCTGCATCAGGATCACTAGCTCAACATCCTTTTTCCCCGTTGCCGCCGAACCTGGATATAACCGATTCAAAGCCGCAATCGCCTGTCCTTGAGAAATCCCTGCCTCTACCGAAAAATCATCCGCAATTTGTGCCACATCCCCAATCGCACTCTGTTCGCTATCATCGTTACTCACCACCAGATGATGCCCATATACGAGTACGCCATTAAAATATTGCAACGCTTTTGTTTTGGTTTGACCTTTATTAAGCGTTACCGTTTTGACCGCTTTAAAGCTGTGTTGTTGGCTTAACCCAGCCGCTGCCGAGAGGGATTGCCCGTGATTAACTTTGATTTCGACTGCTTGCGCCTGAAGACTCGCCGCAATACAGATCGCCACTGCTGAAGGTAAGAGATAAACTTTCATCGCGATATCCTTTGCCATAGGTCACAGAGGAACCAATGACACTTAAGGGAACAAAATTTGGCTTCAATCTGCACCCTTCTCACTTGTTAAAACAAAGTTAACGAGAGTTAGGTTCAATTCTCAGTATAGAAGATTAAAAAACACCTGCCCTTTTCTCTTATTTGCCATTACCCTAACCAGATTGCCGCTTGCGCCAGCCCCTTTCTCAATCGTTTGAAAACTAAGGTGAGTTATGTACGTTTTGGATCAACACATCGCCAAACAAATTGTGAGTCGCACCATGAAAATCATTGGGCACAATATCAATGTGATGAATGGTCAGGGCGTAATCTTAGGTTCGGGCGATCCCAAACGTATTGGCTCGACCCACGAGGGCGCACTACTCGCCATCGCCCAAAACCGCAATGTGGAACTGAGTGAAGAAGTGGCCTCTGGCTTATATGGCGTCAAACCCGGCATCAACTTACCCCTGCATTATCAAGGGCAAATTATTGGGGTGATTGGTATTACTGGCGATCCTGCCGAGTTAACCCACTACGGTGAGCTGCTCAAAATGACCGCCGAGATGATTGTCGAACAAGCCAACCAGCAGGATCAGCAGCAGTGGGAAAATCGTCAGCGTGAGGAATTTATTCTGCAGTTGATTAAGGCGCAAACCGATGACGATGAACAATTGCATCGCTGGGCCAAACAACTCGACATCGATATCAGTCTGCCGCGAGTGGCCGCCATTATTGAGGTCAGTGAAAAACAATCCGCGCCTACCCAACACAAATCCGCCGCGTTTTCTCCATTAGTCCAGAGCGAGCAAAACGCAGACGAGCGTAATCCCAGAGTCAGCGAAATCCTCAAACAAGTGCTGCATTTGCTGCAAAACCCCGATCGCGGCAACTTGATTGCCATGACCTCCATGTCGCAACTGGTGATCCTAAAACCCGCCTTTCTGGATGGTAAACAATGGGATCCCGAGCTTGAAAACCAGCGTATCGATAAACTGCTGCAGCGGTTACCGGCGCAGATGGATTTACATTTTAAAATCGCCCTTGGGCATTTTTTCCCTGAAAAAGGCGGCATTGCCCGCTCCTACCAAACCGCGCAGGAAACCTTAAACTTAGGCAAGCAGCTCAACTCCGAGGGCACTAAATACCTGTTTGAAGACTACTCCTTGCAAGTGCTGTTATCGGGGCTCAAGCATGATTGGCGTGGTCAGGCGCTGGCCAGCCCCTACCAACAGCTAGCCAAGGCCGATAAAAATGGCCAACTACGCAAAACCTTAGCCGCCTATATCACTCACTTTGGTGATGCGCAGCAATGTGCTAATGCGTTGTTTATTCACCGAAATACCCTAAGATATCGGTTAGATAAAATTCAGCAACTCACCAAGAGTGACATCCATTCCCTCCACGGATTGTTAAGTCTTTATCTTGGGCAGTTGATAGACACCTCAAATTACCGACTCGAGTAGAGCCCCATATCACCGCTAGAGTTAAACTCAACATCAGCAAGCGTTAACCACATGAATAAATTGAAATTAGCGAGTAATTATCACTCACACAAACTCAGGCTGAATCCAGCAGTCGTGGCTTAATTTTGCTGGCCGCTGGCCAGATATTCACACAATGAGTGAAAGATAATTTCGCCTTGTCCTTTCCTATAAATGCACAAGACACCCATACGGTTAAATTGCTTAAGGAAGGAAACCCCATGCAGCCATATCATGCCAAACTCAGCTCACTCGCCACCGCTTGCCTAATAGTCGGCTCAGTGTTTGTCGCCCCACTTGCCAGCGCGGCAGAGCGTACCATTCCCGAATTAGTGGATGCAGTGAACGGCACGCCAGATGCGGCGAGTCGCGAGGCGGGTAAAAAAGTGAAACTGCGTAATCATACAAAAGGCTTTTGTACCTCGGGCTACTTTGCCCCCAATCCCCAATTGCACGATTCACTCAACATTCCCTTTTTTAATCAAAATCCCATTAAAGTGACCGCCCGTTTTTCCCTCGGCGGCACCAATCCTAAGCTGTCCGATAAAACCCCTGGCCGCTTTATGTCATTAAAAATCGATGGAGAGCGGGAAAACCTCAACTTTGTCACCACCAATGTGCCAGTCTTCTTTGCCAGCAACCTTGAGGATTTTTATCTGTTCCAAACTAAAACCAAACAAGGCGCCGAAGGTAAGCAATGGCTTATCGATAATAAGCCCGACGCTAAAGCCTTTTTCGACTATCTAAAACAATTGCCGCCAAGTCCGAGTTTTGCAAATAGCCAGTACTTTGGGGTGAACAGTTTTCTGTTTACCGATAAGCAAAATAACAGTATTGCGGGTAAATGGATTTTTGAACCCGTAGCGGGCACGCAAGCACTCACTCCGCAAGCATTGGCACAGCTAGATGATGACTTTCTCAAGCCTGAGTTACTTAAACGAATTCAGTCTCAACCCGCCAAGTGGGATCTGTATATTCAGTTAGCGGAACAAGGCGATGATATCAATAACCCGACAGTGCTCTGGCCCGAAAATCGCCAGCGCATTCTCGTCGGCCAAGTGGTGATTGATGGTAAGCGCGACAGCGATCCTCAAGTGCAACAATGCGATAGAAGCATTTTTAACCCTCTGCTCCTCCCCAAAGGCATAGCAGCGTCGGACGACCCCATCCTCAATGCCCGCACAGCGGCATATGTGGAGTCCTTTATCCGCCGTCAATAGCAGGGTTCGAGGCTAGCTGTTCGCGTGAGCAAAACAATATTCTTAGCATTACATTCGAATTCACGGCCATTATTTTGTGCGCACGCACAAAATAATAGCCAATTCCGCCCGTAATTCCGTCGATTTACCCAAAGCTATTCAGTTTACAGTGTTCAATAATAGGCTGACCTTAAAGCAACCTTTATTTGACTTGGGGTTAAATAAAGACTGCGCCCTACAAAAACAGCCAAAACCACTTAAGAACTTCAGCCAAGACTGAACGGGACAACCTATGAACTTAGTGCTCATCCTCATTGGCGTGATTGCATTTATTGTTATCGCGACCTCAAAATTTAAGCTCCATCCGTTTTTAACCTTAATTCTGGCCGCCTTTATCGCCGCCTTCGCCTACGGTTTACCGAGTGGCGATATTGCCAAAACCATCACCACAGGCTTTGGTAATATCCTCGGTTATATCGGCCTTGTAATCGTGCTCGGGACCATTATCGGCATCATTCTCGAAAAAAGCGGCGCCGCCATTACCATGGCGGACGTGGTGATCAAAGTCTTGGGCAAACGTTTCCCCACACTCACTATGTCCATCATCGGTTATTTAGTGTCGATTCCGGTGTTTTGTGACTCGGGTTTCGTGATCTTAAACTCGCTTAAACAATCCATGGCCAACCGCATGAAGGTCTCGAGCGTGTCCATGAGCGTAGCGTTAGCTACAGGTCTATATGCCACTCACACCTTCGTACCGCCCACGCCAGGCCCTATCGCCGCGGCGGGTAACTTAGGGCTGGAGTCCAACTTAGGCCTAGTGATTGGTGTCGGTTTATTGGTTGCCGCCGTTGCCGCGCTTGCGGGGATGTTATGGGCGAACCGTTTTGCCAGTGTTGAACCCGATGGCGAAGGCGCGGAAGAACTCAAAGCTCAAGCTGCTGATTTTGAAGCCTTAAAACAAAGCTATGGCACACTCCCTAGCCCATTAAAGGCCTTTGCACCGATTTTTGTGCCTATCCTATTAATTTGTTTAGGCTCTATCGCCAACTTCCCATCGGCACCACTCGGCAAAGAAAGCCTATTCAGCCTGTTAGTCTTCCTTGGCCAACCCGTTAACGCTCTGCTTATCGGTCTGTTCCTGTCACTGCTGTTACTGAAAAGCGATAACAAGATTGCCGAATTTAGCGAGCGCATCAGCCAAGGCCTCGTCGCCGCAGCACCGATTATTTTGATCACTGGTGCCGGTGGTGCCTTCGGCGCTGTCTTAAAAGCCACACCAATTGGCGACTACCTCGGTAGCTCACTGTCGGCGCTCGGGGTGGGTATCTTTATGCCCTTTATCGTCGCCGCCGCGCTGAAATCGGCTCAAGGTTCATCCACCGTCGCCCTAGTGGCCACTTCGGCTCTAGTCGCACCTATGCTGGGCGATATTGGTCTTGGTAGCGATATGGGACGCGTGCTAACCGTGATGGCCATTGGTGCCGGCGCCATGACAGTCTCCCACGCCAACGACAGCTTCTTCTGGGTGGTCACTCAATTTAGCCGCATGAGCGTTAAACAAGCCTATAAAGCACAAACCATGGCGACCCTTATCCAAGGCGTCACCGCAATGCTGGCCGTGTATGTACTAAGCTTAGTGCTGCTCTAAGCCGCACTTTTCTCATCCTTGGGCGCATCCGTGCGCCCAAAAAGCTGTAGGATTTTGAATGAAGATAGTTATCGCCCCCGATTCCTTTAAAGAAAGCTTAAGCGCACTCGATGTGGCTAATGCGATCGAACAAGGCTTAACACAAGTGATCCCAGACTGTAAGATTGTCAAAATCCCCGTCGCCGATGGCGGCGAAGGCACTGTGCAATCTATGGTCGATGCCACTGGCGGCAGCATTGTTAATTTAGAGGTCATGGGGCCACTCGGCCATAAAGTCAAAGCCCATTACGGCATTTTAGGCCAGCAAGCCAAAGGCACGATTGCGGTGATTGAAATGGCCTCCGCCTCGGGTTTACACCATGTACCAAGGGATCTGCGTAATCCGCTGCTCACCACCAGTTATGGTACGGGCGAGCTGATTTGTGATGCACTCAACCGCGGGATAAAGCACATTATTTTAGGCTTAGGCGGCAGTGCAACTAATGATGGCGGCGCAGGTATGGCCCAAGCGCTGGATATTTTACTGCTGGATAAACAAGGTAAAACCTTAAGTGCAGGCGGCGCGGCGCTGTCTCAGCTTGCCAGTATCGATATAAGCCACGCCCATCCGCTACTGAAAGAATGCATCTTTGAAGTGGCCTGCGATGTCGATAATCCGCTGTGCGGCGAGCGTGGCGCTTCGGCCATATTTGGTCCGCAAAAAGGCGCAACGCCAGAGATGGTCAGCATTTTAGACGCCGCACTGGGTCACTATGCCGATGTGATTGCCAAAAGTGGTGTAACCGATCACCGCAACCAAGCTGGCGCGGGCGCAGCGGGCGGTATGGGGCTGGGCGTAATGGCGTTTTTAGGCGCTGAGCTTAAACCCGGTGTCGAGATTGTGATGCAAACAGTAGGACTGGCAGACAAAATTCGCGGCGCGGATCTTGTTATCACAGGCGAAGGCCGAATCGATGGCCAAACCATCTTTGGCAAAACCCCGATGGGCGTCTTAAAGCAAGCGCAGCTGCAAAATATTCCGACTATCGGGATTGCGGGTTGCCTTGGCGACAATGCCAATGCAGTGCTTGAGCAAGGGATGGCGGCGATTTTCCCCATCATTCCACACTTAAGTCCACTGGACGATGTGCTGGCGAATGCCAAAGCGAATCTGACCAATACCGCCCGTAATATTGGCGCGGTCTTGATGCTGGGCCAGCGCTAACTTTACCTTAGTGTTGTGATAGCTAACGACATACACCCAAGGCGCTATTCATAGCGCCTTTGTTTATTCTGTAACCCAAGCACTGACTTAAGCGGTGTTTTAGTGCTTGATGCCTAAAAGGCCTTGCAGTAAAGTGAGCTCCCTTTTTGGTAATCCGTAAACGGGTTTAAGCGCCATGTATTTGGTTATACTCTTAATCACCTTTGCGGTTTCACTATAAGAATTAATAGACGGCAAGCCCCATGACCCAAAAACTCCCTCGCCAAGCCATCGCATCCGAAGACAGTTTGATGCGGATTTTCACTGTGCCCGAAGATGCGGAATCCACCTTAAGCATTATCGAGCAGAAGCTTTCCGAGGACTTAGCCGGCTTTTTGGGTGACAGCATTGCCGCGCTGGAAAAGCCGCTCTCCGAAATCGAAACCGATTTTCAAGCCTTTGAAATTCCAAGCCAGCCGCGTTTTGTCTCCGACTACGCCGACGAAATCATGCAAAACCTGGTGGCGCATTCGGTGCATACGGCGGCGCCCAGCTTTATCGGCCATATGACCTCGGCACTGCCCTATTTCGTATTACCACTGTCGAAGATGATGGTGGGACTGAATCAAAACTTGGTTAAAATCGAAACCTCCAAGGCCTTTACGCCGCTTGAGCGTCAAGTGCTCGGCATGATGCACCATTTGATTTACGCTCAAGATGATGATTTTTATCGTAATTGGATGCACAGCGCCAACCATTCCCTCGGCGCATTTTGCTCCGGCGGCACTGTGGCTAACATCACCGCCCTGTGGATTGCCCGCAACCAATTACTCAAGGCCGATGGCGACTTTAAAGGCGTCACCCGCGAAGGCTTAATCAAGGCGCTGCGCCACTATGGCTTCGATGATTTAGCGATTCTGGTCTCCGAGCGCGGCCACTACTCTTTAGGTAAGGCCGTCGATCTGCTCGGTATCGGTCGCGACAATATCATCAGCATCCCAACCGATGGCAATAACAAAGTCGACGTTGCCAAAATGCGCGAAGTTGCCGCCGAACTGGCGAATAAACGCATTAAAGTCATGGCGATTGTTGGGGTGGCTGGCACAACTGAAACAGGCAATATCGACCCACTGCGCGAGCTTGCGGCATTAGCAAGTGAGCTAAACTGCCACTTCCATGTAGATGCGGCTTGGGGCGGCGCAAGCTTATTATCCAATAAATACCGTCACTTACTCGATGGTATTGAACTCGCTGACTCAGTCACCATCGATGCCCATAAGCAAATGTATGTCCCCATGGGCGCGGGTATGGTGCTGTTTAAAAACCCTGAGTTTGCCCATGCCATTGCCCACCACGCCGAATACATTCTGCGTCGAGGCTCTAAGGATTTAGGCAGCCAAACGCTCGAAGGCTCACGCCCCGGCATGGCCATGTTAGTGCATGCCTGCTTGCAGATTATCGGCCGCGATGGTTACGAAATCCTGATCAACAACAGCCTTGAAAAAGCCCGTTATTTTGCCGAGCAAATCGACGCACACCCTGACTTTGAGCTAGTCACCGCACCAGAGCTGTGCCTGCTCACCTATCGTTATGTTCCCTCGCAGGTGCAGGCCGCCATGCAAGTGGCGATTGAGCAAGGCGATAAAGCCACACTCGCGCGCTTTAATGAGCTGCTCGATGGTCTAACCCAATTTATTCAAAAACACCAACGCGAACAGGGCAAATCCTTTGTCTCCCGCACCCGCATTCAACCCGCGCGCTACTTTAGACAGCCCACAGTGGTGTTTCGCGTCGTATTAGCCAACCCTTTGACTAGCCATGAGATCCTAAATCAAGTGCTTATCGAGCAAGGCGAAATTGCTGCTTTGGATAACGAGTTCTTACCTGCGCTATTAGCTATGATCGCTGAATAGCGAGCGGTTTAGCATAAACTTTAAATCGCATTTAAATACAAAGTGTTAATCACAAACAGCCGCAAATATTTGCGGCTGTTTTTGTTTGTACAACTAGAATGGCGGAATGTTAGGTTAAGAATAGAAAGATTGCCCAAGCACTTCTGAGCTAGTCACGGACACGCCGAATGCCATTGCTTCCGTGACACGCCGTGAAGCCATCCATGGCGGCTCTGCGATGATATCCATATCATCGAAGGTCACGTCCGCAATCGAATTCGGCTTAGCAAATCTCAGTGTAATCTGCGGCAACATTTGAAAAGATGGGAATTTAATGTGGTGCGCATGTTCTACTCTTTAACCAATCAAATGGTGAACAGACATGACACGATTCGCGGCATAGACAACACCGACAGAAATCGTAAAAAAGTTAAGCATGGTTTTCCCTTTGGCATACGTTCCCCCACGCAGGTTAACGTGCCTACGCTTCACAGCGTTGGCTAAGTGCGCTTATAGGTATACGGGGATTTTAGGAGGGAGAAAAGCGTACCCGTTAACGGGTACGCTTAAATTTATAAGTTTTTAAATGTTGAACTGCTTGGTTTAATATTATGAAAGCAAATATCCGCGAGTATTTGAGCGTGTTTTTCTATGTCGAATTTAGATTCTCCACTTTCAAGCATTCTCAATATTTTTTCAGTGTTCAGTAAAAGCGCCTTCTTAACTAAGCCGCACACCTTTAAACAATTTTCATCCTCGTTAAATTTAATAATAACACTCCTCAAAGAATGAAGTGTTTGCATTTTTTGCGCTTCTCTAAAACTTTTAACAAGAATGGATGCCTCAGATACCATCTCACGAAAACTTTCTGGAACTAGAGTTGAATCATCACCTTCTATAACATAATAAAAATCGTTAACTATTGACATTGATGGTGATTTTCTTGTTTTCAACAATAAATCCCTCCAAGTTTTTGTTGAGGGATGTTTCAGTTTTGCTTCTTCGAAGATTACAGCCTCATTAAAAGCATACGTAAGTTCAGGTCCCCAAAGCTTATCTGATGTTGAAAGCTTAACTAAGATGTTATTTATTAAAATTCCCATAATCTTTCCCTTTGTCGCACTTAAAATTTGTGTCAAAGGGATTATATCATTGAACACTATTTTCAAAAAAATATAATTTTAACCATTTTAAAATGGAGATTATCACTAGTTATGATGCTAACGAAATTATCTGCATAATTTAAAGAGACACCCATTGTTAAATTTCTAAAAGTGATAGTAAGCATTACTCGGTTTGCTTTGCATGACTTGCAAACAACACAAAAGATGAAGGAGTTCACCTTCCCCTCGGAGTTGCCGCAGGGCGAATAGACAAATTGCGTGAGTCTTGCCATGGATGGCAAGCTAGCTTTCGCAGGTGCAGGGACGCATCCTTCGGAAGCGATAGCAAATTTGGCGATGAGCACAAGGGGCTTTCAACTCCGTTGGGGCGTCATGGAGCATCCAAGGAGGATAGGACGAGCAGTCCTCCTTGGTCGGGTGTGGGGTGAAGCCCCACGACTTTGACTTTGCTTTTAAATAATTTAACGAAGAAAGATTCAACAACTGTTTAATTAAACAACCATTGTTAAATTCTTAGAATGTCCTAATTGTAAGTAACAGACAATCTTCCATACCAAAGGCTTATTGGAATTCGAGTGTGGGAGTGAAGCCCCACGACCTTACTTTGTTTTTTATGCCACTGCAGAGTAATCTAGCCAAAATCAACATTTAAACATTTTTATAACCAATGCAAAGGAGTTGCGATGAAATACTATTTGTCGATGTTGCTCACCCTCTGTTGTCTACTGAGTCCATCAGCAAACGCGAGCCAAACCTGTGATGCTGAGTGTCAATTACCGCAAATTCATGCCTACTTTAAAGCCTTAGATAAGGTCAGCCAATCGGGTTCTAGCGAACAAGATGTCGATGATTTTCTGGGATTACTGCATCCCAATGTGAATTATATCCACCTCGAATATGGTGCTAATTTTGATAGGGCCAGTTGGCGCAGTGCCTTTATCCGCAATATTGCTCGGGGCGCCTATCAACAGCCGAAAGAGCAACGGGTATTAAATTACATTGTGGGTAAAAACCATGTCGCCGTCGAATACGCCCACGGCAGCATTCAATCCGATGGACAATGGCAGCAAGAGCAGCCCCTACTCGTCTTATTTGGCTTTACCGATGGCAAAATCTCCCTGGTAAAAGAGCTGTGGTAAGGCTTGTGCGATAAATGGGGAAAATCGATACCGACTTAAGACTATTGTGGGCTGAAAAGTATCGATTAAACCATTGAATAAAGGTGTTAATACACCTCACAAGACAAGGAATGGCGATGTACTTTATTGCGACTTTTGGCCTATTGATGCTGTTATTCAGTCTTGTGATGGTCGTTAAGCCTGCGGCTTTCGCTGACGGTATCATTGCATTTAGCGAGCAGCCCTACTTCCATATTGTTGAGGTGGTTAGCCGAATTATTGCGGATGTGATTTTTATCCAATATTGCGCCGACACCCGATTTCCACAGCTTTTTTTTGCAATAGGCATTGTCTTACTCTGTGTGGGAATCGGCTTGGCATGTACGCCGCCGAGTAAGCACCGTAAATTTGCCCTATGGTCAGCCCAAGCGTTTAAGAATCAATTTCGCTTAATCGGTGTTGTTTCCGTCCCGCTGTCTTTGCTACTGATTTATGCTACTGGCGTTGTCTAAAACTCAGTGACAATCCATACAGAATTCCACGGCTTTAGCGCCGAGTGTAAAAGCGCAAGATTCGGGTCGAGTAACCTGCCCTAACCCTTCACTATGTCTCTATCGGCGCATATTGGCCGAGGCAATTAATGGAGACATATCTATGGCTGTGTTACAGGGAAAGGTCGCAATCATTACTGGGGCAAGTTCGGGGATTGGCTATGCCACCGCAAAACGCTTCGCCCGTGAAGGCGCAAAACTGGTGCTGGGCGCGCGCCGCGGCGCCATATTGGCCTCATTGGTGGATGAAATCATCACCCAAGGCGGTGAAGCGGTTTATCTGGCGGGCGATGTGACCGACGAGGTGTATGCCAGTGACTTAGTGGCGCTTGCCGTCGAGCAGTATGGTGGATTAGATATCGCCTTTAATAATGCCGGCATTAATGGTGAGTTAGGCGTGGATTCGGATGCGCTCAGCCGAGCCGAATGGGAAAACACCCTAACAACCAACCTTACCAGTGCATTTTTAGCGGCAAAATATCAATTACCACAAATGCTTAAACGTGGCGCAGGGTCGATTATTTTTACATCTTCCTTTGTTGGCTATACCATAGGCTTTCCGCAAACGGCGGCCTATGCGGCGAGTAAAGCGGGGATGATTGGTTTAACCCAATCCTTGGCCGTTGAGTACGGTGCGCGCGGGATTAGGGTCAATGCGCTCTTGCCAGGCGGCACAGATACACCCATGGGGCGGGAGTTTGCTAATACCCCGGAGGCCATGGCCTTTGTGAAGAATCTTCATGCCCTCAAGCGCCTTGCAGATCCCGCGGAAATCGCCCAATCGGCGCTATATCTTGCCTCCGATGCGGCCAGTTTTACCACAGGGATAGCCTTATTGGTCGATGGTGGCGTGTCCATCTGTAAAACCTAAGGAATGGATAACGATGACCCAAGATTACGAGCGAATTGCGCGTGCCATTGACTTTATTCGTCAACATGTGGGTCATCAACCCTCACTGGCCGAGATTGCGGCGCACGTCCATTTAAGTGAATACCATTTCCAGCGGCTCTTTAGTCGCTGGGCAGGGATCACTCCCAAACGTTATTTACAGGCCTTAACCCTAGAGCGGGCAAAACAGTTATTGCAGCAGCCGTCTCACTCGACCTTGAGTGCCAGTTATGAGCTAGGCCTGAGCAGTGGCTCGCGTTTATACGATCATTTTGTGCAACTCGAGGCGGTCACCCCCTTTGAATATCGCCAGCGGGGTTTAGGGATCAGCATTGCCTATGGCTATCATTCCACCCCCTTCGGTTTAGCCTTTATCGCCCAAACGGCACGGGGCATTTGCCAGTTTGATTTTGTCGATATGCAGCAAATTCAATCGCCATTAGAACGTTTAAAGCAAAGCTGGAGTCAGGCCACCATTTATGAGGACACGGTGCAAACAGCAAGCTTAATCGATCACCTCTTTAGCCAGTACTTTGCGGGCTCGAGTGCCGCAGAGTTTAATTTAACAGCACCTAATGCTCAGGCAATTCACCAAGGCGAGCCTGCCCCGTTATCACTCTGGGTGAAAGGCACTAACTTTCAGCTCAATGTGTGGCGCGCCCTGCTGAATTTACCTAAGGGAGAGGTCGCCTCCTACGGTGATATTGCCAAAGCCATTGGCAAGCCCAAGGCCTCACGCGCCGTCGGTACGGCGATTGGCGCCAATCCGGTGGCATTACTTATCCCCTGCCATAGAGTGCTACGTCAAAGTGGTGAACTTGGCGGCTATCGCTGGGGTGAAACCCGTAAACATGCCATATTAGCAAGGGAAGCGGCCTATTGTGAGTAAAAGACCCGCCAGCAGGTTTAACTGGGCTTTTCTGATATTAACTGTGCGCGACTCTTAACGGCGCTACGACTCTAAACTTAGCTCTACTTTTAACTGCGCGACGACCCAATTCTTAGCCATTGAATAATCAGGGAGGCAAACATGCCGACGCATTCCCCATCTCAACTGGGACCTAACCCGAACGACAAATCCCCCTTAAAAGGATTCCCTCAGGTGGGGTTTCTGAAGAACTTTATTAGCCGTGACAACATTATCGTCGGCGATTACACCTATTACGACGACCCAGCAGGGCCGGAGCGTTTCGAGTCTAACGTGCTTTATCACTTTGACTTTATTGGCGATAAGCTGATTATTGGTAAATTTTGTGCCATTGCAAGGGACGTAAAATTCATTATGAATGGCGCCAATCACCAGGTATCGGGCTTTTCCACTTATCCCTTTTATATCTTCGGCAATGGTTGGGAAAAGGCGGCACCTAAGCCCGAAGATTTACCTTTTAAGGGCGACACCCGCATAGGCCATGATGTGTGGATAGGTTATAACGCCACCATTATGCCCGGCGTCAACGTCGGCCACGGCGCCATTATCGCCAGCCAAGCCGTGGTCACTAAGGATGTACCGCCCTATGCCATCGTCGGCGGCAACCCCGCGACAGTGATTAAATTGCGATTCGAGCCCGAGGTAATAGACAAATTACTCGCCATTGCGTGGTGGGACTGGCCAATAGAGAAAATCAGCGAGTATTTACCTGCCATTGTAGGTGCCGATCTTAGCCAATTAACCCACTTGGCCGATGGGATACACTCGCAGCCCTAGCAGTTGGCGTCAGAAAACAACGCACAGAACTTCCCTAAAAACACGGCAAAGCGCAATTTTGTACAAAAGTGCCGAGACGTTCTGGGTTACTATCTGGCAAAACAAGCGTTAAACGCCTTGGTCTTGATAAACGCACTCGCCCATTCATCCAGTCGATATAGGAGGCCGAATGAACACTGAACATGCGGCCTACCACATCGCCAATGAGCTTGGGGGCCTTGAGCTACTTAATGCCCGCTACCATAAGCAAAATTTTAGTCGCCATACCCACGAAGGTTACACTGTTGGCGTAATTGAAACGGGCGCCCAGCGTTTTTATCGCACTGGTGGCAACCATGTGGCGCCAAAGCACAGCATTATTCTTGTCAATGCCGACGAAGTGCATAATGGCTGTAGCGCCACCGAGGACGGCTGGTCCTATCGTGCTATGTACCCAGTCCCCGCTCAATTTGCCAATATTACTCAGGAGTTCACTTCAAGTCGCGGCGCGCCCTATTTCCCGCAACCCGTAGTGCAGGATCCCGAGCTTGCCGAATTGCTGCGCCTCACTTTTAGCACCTTAGATACCTCGGACAATCGGCTATTGCGCGAAAGTCTGGTCTATTCGAGCCTGACGCAACTTATGGCGCGCCATGGCCGTAATTATCCCAGTGAACACTTGGGTGCAAACGCTAAACCCGCATTAGCCTTGGTGAAATCCTTTATTGACGATCATCCCGCGGCCGATATCTCCCTCGAAGAGTTGGCAGCACTCGCGGGATTAAGCCCCTATTATTTGCTTAGACAATTCCAACGTTGTTACGGTCTGCCGCCTCACGCCTATCAAACTCAGGCCAGAGTCAGACTGGCAAAACAAAAAATAGGCCAAGGGATCAAGCTGCTGGATGTTGCCATGGAATGCGGCTTTCATGATCAAAGCCATTTAAACCGCCATTTTAAAAAGACTGTCGGGCTCACCCCAGGGCAATTTGCCAAGGGGATTGGCCGCAATATTATCCAAGCTTAAACCCTGATTTTACGTTAGCCTTAACCCCTTATATTCTTTTTATCCCAGCCGTAGTGAGGAGTCAGAGTGCCAGAGCCGTATATTGTCCACACCCAAACATCCAGTAAAACCAAGGCGTTTTTCAAGGGCACACTCGCCATGTTGCCACTCACCATTGCCGTCGTTCCATGGGGGATCCTCGCAGGCTCATTCGCGATAGAAGTCGGACTGACACCAATAGAAAGTCAGGCCATGTCGGCGATTATTTTTGCAGGCGCCGCGCAATTGGTCGCGCTCGGCATGGTTAAGGCGGGGATTGGTCTGTGGAGCATTTTAATCACTACTTTGCTGATCACTTCACGTCATTTGCTGTATGCCATGGCGATGCGCAGCCAAATCAGCCCCTTACCACTGAAATGGCGTCTCACTCTGGGCTTTTTATTGACCGATGAACTCTTTGCCATCGCCAACCAAGGCAAGCTGCACAAGTTCGATCCTTGGTACGCACTGGGAGGCGGCCTAAGTTTTTACCTCGGTTGGAACCTCGCCACCCTGCTCGGCATTATTGCCGGCAATGCTATCGATAACTTGGGCGAATTAGGACTCGACTTTGCTATTGCCGCGACTTTTATTGCCCTCGTGGTGCCCACAGTGAAAAAGCCGTCCATCTTAGTCTGTGTGCTGGTTTCGCTCACCTTAGCTGTGGTATGCGCCGTACTGGATATTCAGGCGGGACTGTTAATTGCCGCCCTATCGGGAATGAGCGCTGGCGTGCTCTATGCCAAAGTCACTGGCGAACATAAGTCAGCCCCAAAAACCGACACGACAGCCACCCAAGCTGAGGAAACACTATGATCTGGTTAATGATTTTTTCAATGGCGGCGGTGGTGTTTATCAGTCGGCATTTACTGCTCGAGCCCAAATTGCCGCTAAGGCTGAGTAAAAATACCCAGACCTTTTTGAGTTATTCCGCGCCCGCCGTACTCACGGCCATCTTTGCACCTATCGTATTTGTGCAGGAGGGAAAACTCGATTTAAGCTTAGATAACAGCTACTTGATATGCGCTGTGGTCGCAACGGTATTAGCATTTGTCACGCGTAATACCCTATTGACCACAGTGCTGAGCATGGGACTTTTCTTTGCTATTCATTAACCATAGCGGTGCTAGAGGCCAATCAGCGAAATACCTGAAGTTGATTACAACAATAAAGCCACTCAATGAGTGGCTTTATTTTTCAGCTTCACGCTCGCGCATCTGAGCGTCCATCAGGCAAATATAATCCTCTAATTCCTGCCCGGGCGTCGGGTCAAAATGGCGGTTAAGCCTTAATAACCCTGTGATACGATCGACCCGAAAGTTGCGAAAATCTTGGCGTAACTCACACCAGGTCAGCAAGGTCCAAGTGCCACGCCAAAAATAGATGGCCAGCGGCCGCACTTCGCGCTCGGTCAGGGCTTTATTCACATCTTGATAGAAGAGTTTGACGTATTCACGGCGCTGTGCCGCATTACGCAGCGGATCGAGAAACTGAAACTCGTTGGAATCTAAATAAAAATCCGGCGAAAACATCAAGGATTGATAGGCTTGCAAACGCTTAGGTAGCACGGCTTCCACTTTTATCATCGCCTGACGCGCCGCACTGCCGAGCTCTTTCCCGCCCCATGTTTGCACCATACGCATGCCGACTTGAATCGCCTCTAATTCGGCCTCGTTAAACATCAGTGGCGGCACGTTCACTTCGTGGCGCAATAGATAGCCCACGCCCGCCTCCCCTTCAATGGGAATGCCGCTCAAACACAAATCCTGCACATCGCGGTACACGGTGCGGGTCGAGACTTCTAAACGATCCGCCAGCTCTTGGGCGGTCGTCAGTCGTCGATGTTTAAGAATTTGCACTATTTGAAATAAGCGATCGGCACGGCGCATGGACAGTAATCACACCTCAAATTGGCTTGCTGCGAAAGTTAAGGGATCTTCCCCGCTAAAGTGGGCTAGCCCAAGCGATAGTGTATTGGCACAGTGTTATGGATTCGGCCTACACAATCCCGATATAAATCTCGACCTTATCGGCACTTCGATACACTTCAAAATCCGTTTGATAATCACGCTGGTGCGAGCAATCAGGGGCACTAAAGTAGCGCCAAATCTGTCCCCAAAGATCAACCACACAGTGGGGCATTTCCCCTTGCGCACTGAACTTAAGGTAGTTTCCCTCACGCAGCTGCAACGCCGTAAAAGGGCCTGTCTCGCTGACAGATTCAACACTTTTCCCCACTAAAACCGAATAGTCTCCCGTCATATCGGATTCATAGTCGTAGTAGACCCCATACATGGGAGAGTCGAGCATCGCCGTGAGTTGTGATGATTCAAAGAATGTCTGCCAAAGCGCTGCAATCTTGCCGCCCTCAGCCGCCATTTCGGCGTTATTATTGGTGCGCGTACTCAGCCCAAGCATAGGTTGAGCCGCCATAAAAACCTGTTCCATTATCCTTTCACCTTCATCACTGAAATTTGCTGTTGCTTGTTTAAGGCTATCGCGAGACGTTATTGCATATCGCTCTTATCCGCAGAACTGACTTTATCCACTTGAATTAAGGATCGGCATAAAAATCAGTACCAAGAGCCGTGCCAAGGCACGACTCTGCTGGGTTTACATTACTGATTTTGCGACCAGAGACCGACCTTATTGCCTTCGCTATCCACAAACAGGGCGATATAGCCACAGCCGCCGTCTTTGATTGGCGTCACAGGCAATAGCATAGTCACATTGGCGGCCACGAGTTTATCCACTAAAGGTTGCAATTGCGCGCTGAAATGCAGGTATACAGTGCTACCGTCCATCGACGGCTTGCTCATGCTACATTTAACCAAACCAATGCTGGCGGCGCCTTCTTCCTCTGTTACCAGCGTCGCGTATTGCATGTCTTCCATATCGTCACGCTTAAATTCAACCCCGAAATGTTGTTGATAAAAAGCGATGGCACGATCCATATCACTGACAGGAATTTCACCCCAGACTAACGGTGCAATTGATAACATTTTCACTTTCTCCTTGTTGAAAAATGCCGATGATTCATCATGTTATAAATGTGAATCACCAGCGGACAACAACAAGAATAAAACAAGGCTACTGACAACATCATGTCAGTAGCCTTTGAGTGAAGCTATTTTTATTGAGTGCGCTAAGCGCTTATTTAGGCAGGCTCGCCTGATGGGCTGAAATAAACGCCTCCATCGCCTGAGTTGCCCGTGCTTGGGCGCTGGCTAAGGTGTCTTGCGCCGTCATAGGTTCGACCACCTCGTAGTAACACTTGATTTTAGGCTCAGTGCCTGACGGCCTGACTATCACCCGCGCGCCATTGGCTAAGCGATAGGTTAATACATCACTGGCGGGCAGATTGATTTTCTCGACCTTGCTATCGGCAAAACGACGCTCTAACGCCTTGAGATCATCAGTCGACACCACGGCATGTTCACCAATTGTCAGCGGCGGATGTTCACGCAGATAGGCGCCGATATTGGGCGTGTCGGGTTTTAAGGCAATGCTAACTTGGGCATTGAGATGGAAACCCTGTTCGCGGTAAATCTGCTCGAGTCTATCCCAAATGGTTTGCCCTTTGGCGGCGAGCTCGGCGGTTAATTGGGCAAAGGCGACGAGAGCTGACAGGCCGTCCTTATCCCACACCATGTTACCGACCGTGTAACCCAGTGCCTCTTCGTAGGCAAACAGGAATTGATTGTCCGGCTGACTCTGCGCAATTCCCACATTCATCAGCCACTTAAAACCGGTGAGCGTGGTATAGCTTTCAACGCCAAAGCCTTTGGCGATTTTAGATAATAGACTGGAGGACACAATAGTCGTGCCCACCAGACGTTGATCCTTGCTCGCATGGCTTAACAGATAATGACCAAAGAGCACGCCCACTTGGTCACCCGTTAGCATTTGATACTCGCCATCATCCTTACGTACTGCAACCGCAAATCTGTCGGCATCGGGGTCATTGGCACAGGCGAGCATGGCGCCATGCTTTTTCGCTTCGGCGATGACTAAGTCCATCGCACCCTTTTCTTCCGGATTAGGGAAGTTAACCGTTGGGAAATCCCCATCGGGCTCGCGCTGCGCCGCCACCGAATACACTTGGGCAAAACCCGCATCCTTGAGCACGGTTTCCGCCATTTCAGCGCCCACACCGTGCATGGCGGTATAGGCAAGGCTGACTTTTTCGGGCGCGGTGTTATTTTGCAGCACATTGGCATGCATCACGCCGCGGCGATAGGTTTCGTAATAATCGTCCTGCAACCAAATAAGCTTGCCCTGTTTGGTCGCCTCAACCTGATCCATAAACGGAATAGCTTGGGTTGCCGCCAGCTCAATCTTAGCGGCGATACCAGAGTCATGGGGCGGGATAATCTGCGCGCCGTTTTCCCAATACACTTTGTAGCCATTGTATTGTGGCGGGTTATGGCTGGCGGTCACCACAATACCGGCGGCGGCATTAAAATGCTTAACCCCAAAGGCCACCAACGGCGTTGGCGCCACTTTGGCGGTGAGGCGCACCTTAATGCCCATCGCGGTAAGCACACTGGCGGTATCATGGGCGAAAGTGCGTGAATCATGGCGGCCATCGTAACCAATCACGACACCACGTTCTGCGGCATCTTTAATTTGTTCGAGTAAATAGGCACCAAGCCCAGCAGATGTTTGACGGATCACTAGGCGATTCATGCCCATAGGACCAGCGCCCACCACACCGCGTAATCCGGCGGTTCCAAATTCTAAACGTCCCGCAAAACGTGCCTCGAGTTCGGCATCATTTCCGGCGTCGATTAAGGCTTGCAGTTGTGCCTGAGTGCGGGGATCGGGGTCATTTTCGAGCCAATGCTTAACCTGTAATTGCAAATGGGTATTCATAGGGGGCCTCAGTGAAAATCATTTTCAATCACCTTAGGAAAATCCATGCCGAAGAACAAGCGAATTTGCACTTTTCACAACGGATTTAAGTGTAAAGAGGGAGAGTGTAACGAACTTAGTAGAAGTGAAGTCACGCAAAGATGCGATTTATTAACCCTGTTAATCCTTATGCAACAGGGGCTGTCGTACTTGCGCAGCCTCGCGCTGTGGTGCTGCGAAAGCACTCACCACCTCAAGCAAAATTGCACAGATAAATGCCACGAATTGCCGTCTTAACGCAGTAAATTAATCGACACTACGTTAGAAAACAGCTCCTTTTCAGAGTCCTGCTCCAATTGATTGCGCCAAGGTTTATCGAAAACCCGCACAAGATAGTAAGTATCACGCCCAGTGTCTGTCACAAAGGCGATGCCGAAACGCATCAACTCGTAGTGAATATCATGGACAAACACCAATGAAAAATTTTGGCGTCCGGTCAGCTGATTGATATCTTCTCGAGTTAAACTCACGCCCTTTTCAACACCCTCGAAGCGTTTCTTTAGCCAATGAGCAAATTCCTTCGCACTCACCATAGACATGATCTTTCTCCTCGTACGACCCTAGGCATTAACGGCCTGGCTCGCTGTCATTTGTTCGATTATTTGTAATGATGGCGTGGCGTAATGCTCAACATATTAGAATGAGCCAAACTGTCGCCCCATTCCGGCAGATTATGAGCTAAACCACAAATTTGATGGTGCTAATAATTTATTGTTATTAGTACAAAATTGATGAAAACAGACTCTTTATATTTGGCTCAGTGCGCTGTTATGCGAACGATTACTCAGGTAGAAAGGAAGCCCGAACCAAACGTCTGTCTATACGAAAAATAGAACAGTTTACGCACTTTTACCAAACCGAAAACCGCAAATAGAAATTATTTCATCGACCGATAACTTGGGCAATTCACAACCCATCTTTGGGATGACCGAATAAAAACGGGCGCACTATGGCGCCAGTTTTAGGCAGATATTGATAGGGCCGACTCTTATAAAAATATTTAAATACAACTTGTTACAGATATGCCTTAACGGGAAGGCAGCGTGCCATCAAACACTCGCACTTTAATATTCTTCTTCAGATTTTCCTGATCCTGTTGCCATTCCTGCCACTGAGTCAGACTGATACTCAGCTGCAAGGAAAAATCCGTGGAGATCCATTGTGTCTGTCCCTGCGCATATTGTGGCAGTGGCACAATATTTTTAGGACCATTGAAGGATTCAGAGCATTGGAAGGACTTGAAGTACACTTGGTCGATCGCCAGATCGAGCTTACTCGGCGTCGTCATACATTGACCGCTTCCAGGCTCCTGATAAGAAGCAAATTGGTACATAATCGCCGGGGTATTGTTGCTGCTATCGGGCACAGAAGCCGTTTGATGGCAAGATAGGCAACTACTTAGGGCATTATCCGCCGGCCCGTTTAGCCTGCCATTACAACCTAGATGCCCTGCGTTGGTCTTCTCATTTAAACGTCCAACCACCTCTTGAAATACCGCGCTATCTTTGAGGCCTGACACAGGTTTTTGTGGAAAGGCGGCAGCGCCTACGTTTACAGGAGGAGTATCATTACCCCACATAAGTCCAAGGGGTGAGATCCGGTTCCACGGATTTTTCTCTTTTCCCTTAAATTGACCGTCGGCCACAAAGGTGCCATAGGCCCAGCCTACCGGGGAGCGACTGTCACGTACCGCGATATCAAACTGTAGCAAATACACATCGGCGACTGAACGGGGACACTGCTCCGTTTCTTGCTGGAAGCTACAGGCACTACCATCGGCATTTTTACATTCACAGAAATCACTCGAACTGATATTGGCTTGCCATACAGGCACATTTTCTAAGAAGGGATAATTATTGGGTGTCGCCGTGGTAAACAACAATTTGCCAATCACACTGCCTTCATTAAAGGCAAAATTGGCTTGGGGCATCACAGGTGCAGCAGCCCCCGTCCACACCTTAGCCAAGCTGCCAGCGGCCTGTGGGTTATAAAAGCCGACGGCCCACATGGTGGTTTTAATATCGCCTTGGTCTTTCACCGCCATAGTGACGGGTGCTTCACGGGTTAATCCATGGATAAATTCGCGTCCGCTCATAGGATCGTAGGTTTGATAAGGAATATGGTACCAAGCACGTACCTTGTTATTACACAGATCCCAGTCGGTATTGATGTCGCCACTGTCGATATTGCCCGCTTGGATATACTGCATAACCGCCCAAAGATAATTCCACGCTTGGGTATTCTTATCCTTTTCAGAGAGATTTTTATCGAAGGGATTGAACTTGAGCCATGGCATTTCCTGATCGGCTTTAGCTGCTGAGTAGGCATCACTTAGCTGAAAAATCGGCCCCTTCCAACCAGGATAGGCCTGATTGATGATCACTTGGTTATCCCACATGCCGGTTTTGGTAAAGGCCGGGTCTTGAAAGTAACTCGGGTAAGTTCCCGTACAAGTGGAACTTGAAGGGGTTGGTGTTTGGCCGGTTTGAGTTCCAGCGGCGTGGACATTGGCTCCCAGTAAAGCGCCAATCAATAGACTCGCAAGAGGTAGTTTCATAGCTTCATCCTTGAAAGTATTCGTCATCTTTAGGGTTTGCACCGCACCTTGGCAATGCCAATTAAGCATAGACTAATTTTCCAAGTCGAGATTTTGCCTTCGGTAGATAGTAAAAAAGCCATTTAGCATGGGCTAAATGGCCTTGAGACATCAAAAAGTGATTAGGCTTACTTCTGCTCGCGCGTCTTCCACAGGGAGAATAATACCCCCGCCAGCAAGAGGCCGAAGGTGACGCCAAGGGATAAGGCCGTTGGGATCTTAAAGTCCACAATGCCTTCATGATTAAAGTACACCAATCCGACTTTTACACCGATAAACACCAACACCACCGATAGCGCATACTTGAGGTACTCGAAACGATGCACCATGGCCGCGAGGGCGAAATACAATGCCCGCAGACCTAAAATCGCAAAGATATTAGAGGTATAGACGATAAAGGGATCTTGGGTAATCGCAAAAATCGCCGGGATACTGTCCACCGCAAACACCAGATCCGCGGTTTCGACTAAGATCAACGCCAAGAACAGAGGCGTTGCCCACCAGCCTTTGCTGAGTTGATGCTCCTCTCCCCTGACCCAAAACTTCTCTTGATGAAGGTTTGGGGTAAAACGCATTTTGGAGCGTAACCATTTGTAAAACTTATTATCTTGGATATCACCATGCTCATCATCGGAAAAGAGCATCTTAATACCCGTGAAAATCAAGAACAGGCCGAATAACACCAACACGCCTTGGTATTGCGCCACCAGTGCCGCGCCTAAACCAATCATAATGGCACGTAGCACGATAACGCCCATGATCCCCCAGAATAAGACTCGGTGTTGATACAAACGAGGAATGCCTAAGCTACTGAAAATAAGCGCGATAACGAAGACGTTATCCATAGATAAGGACTTTTCGATAAGGTAACCCGTGAGGTATTCCATCCCCGCGGTCGAGCCCTTGTACCACCATAACCAAGCGCCGAACAACAGACCCATACAGATATAAAAGGCCGATAATTTAAGGCTCTCTGCCACGGTAATTTCGTGCTGCTCTTTGTGTAACACGCCCAAGTCGAAGGCTAACAATGCCAACACAAAGCCAAAAAACATTAACCAAACCCATATCGGGTAACCCACAAATAGCGTGGTAAAAAACTCCATAACACTCCCTAAAACCTAAAAAATACCGAGTTTTCTCGGCTTCATCGCCACATTCGATCTTAGTACTTAGCGATACCAAAAACAGTGAAACAGGGTAAAAACCTTAAAATGTCAGATTAAAATTTGTTTAAATCCATACTATGCAGCCAAAACAACTCGTCACACTAGGCTCTATCATCTGAGCATTTGTCGTACTCCAATCAGATTTAAGCCTAGTCCTAACGCTCGCGGGATCACGGAGTAAAATAATCGCGTGAGCATCACTACTCACGCTTTAGCCAGCACAAATCGATGGTATTTATCGCTAACAGCGTGAAAAGCGAGGTGTTTCAGCGCACTGTGTAACACTTGAGCATTAAGCGAAAATGAAAAAGTTCGCGGGCAAGAATAGCCGTTTGAAATAGCGTAACTGGCAAGCGTGACCACTCGCTACAAGGAATGAAAAAGTGATTCGATAAGAAGTAAAAAACTATTCGCGCCCGAGCAGACGGCGCGCGACTAATACCACAAGATGCAGTAACAACAGGCCACTGAAGGCTAAGCAGAAAAACAGTAAGGCGATGGAGTTGACCTCTCGAGGAGCATCACTGTAGAGATACCACCACAAAGGCCAACCAATAAGCGACAGCAGCGTCAACTGCCACATGCAGCGTTTGCAGCGGCCAATCTTTTGCCGAAAAATCGAAGTATTACAATCGTCGCAGGCCATTAACGCTTTAATCCAGTAAGTTACCGTGACGGCATAGGATATCACCCAGTAACCCCAGTGCTAAATAACGCACTAGAGTGATGCTTTAAGTCGCTTCATCCCCTCTTCTATCGACACTAAGGCATGATAGCCAAAGTCCCGTTTTGCCGCGCTGATATCGAAATAATGGCTACAGGAAAGCTGTTTAGCGACAAAGCGCGTCATTATCGGCTCTTCTTGCTTATTCAGCAGTCGATACGCCGTTTCTAACACGGCGCCTACCACATAGGCTAGGGTCTGTGGCACTCGCGCGGTCACAGGCGGCAACTCATCACAGGCTAGGATGAGGTTCAGCATCTTGGCCATAGTCACAGGCTCGTCGTTACTGACAAAATAGGCTTTGCCTTGGCACTTAGGCGAGACTTGGCAAAGCTCCACGGCCGCCAAAATATGGGCATAGGCGGCGTTATCGATGTAAATAGTATCGACCAGTTTATCCTCGCGCCCCACCAGCTTGAGCTTACCTAAACGACCGCGGGCGAGCACCCGAGGCACCAGATGCGGATCATTAGGCCCCCAAATCAAATGCGGCCGCAGGGCGACCGTCTTTAATGCATACGCCGATGCGGTTATCGATGCTTGATTGGCATCGAGCATCATCTTCTCGGCAATCGCCTTGGAGTGAGCATAATAATTTAAAAAGCGGTTGGCGTAGGGCGTCGACTCATCGATACCCGATTCATCCTCACCCGCAAAGGTCACGCTAGGAGTGCTGGTATAGACTAATTTACTGATTTTAAGCGCTTTACAAGCGGCAATCACATTGGCGGCCCCCTTCACATTGGGGCAAAAATAACTGTCTCTGTCGCCCCAGACACCCGCTTTTGAGGCCACATGGAACACGATATCGCAGCCCTGCATCGCCTGTTTGACTTGCTCAGGATTGGCTAAATCCCCCTGCACCATAGTCACACCAAGGGCTTCAAGTTCAGGATAATGGCCACGGGCAAACCCAGTAACCTTAATCCCAGCCGCGACCAAACGTAGGCAAATGGCCTTACCCAAAAATCCACCCGCGCCGGTCACAAAGGCATGGCTGACCTTAGCGGCCAAGGCATGAAGCGCGGCTTGCTCACGCGGCTCAAAGCCTGCTTGAGCGAGGTTATCAGTGCCAGTTTGCGTCGCATCGGCTTGGAGAACAGCTGGATTGTCAGTCATATTGCATTCCGTGACAGTGAGTGTCATCTTAGTATTCAATTCAGTGATTAAGTGCAACAAGGCACAACTCGCGGCAAAACGTGCCACGAACAAACAGTCGAAATTTCGACTCTATTTAAGTTAAAAATGAGCTAAATTGAAATCAGCCTTTGGTTTGCGATTGCGCCCAAACGGCTAATTTTTCTCTAAATATTTTGGCATTGTGGCGCACATCCACGGGGAAATCGGGATGAATGAGAAAACGCCGAATCCCCTGAGTTTGGCTATACTGCTCGGCAATCGCCATCAACTCTTGATACAGCTGCGCGCTCTTATTGCACACCAAGGATTGGTCAAGCTCGATGCAGATGAGTGGTTCAATCTCACTTGCGCCACCTTGCCCCTTTACCTTGATCCCCACTAACGCCGAGCGCTTCACATTCGGATGGGTATTAAAAATACGCTCAGTCGGAATGGAATAATAACGTTTAACAAACTGCCCACCTTGGGTGGCATCGACTCTATGGGCTTTGCGGCCACACATCCACAATCGGCCGCTGTCGTCCAGATAGCCAAGGTCGCCCATTCTATGCCTGAAAGTTTGCAGCTCGCGGTCCCAGATTTTAGCCGCCGTCGTTGCCTTTTCGCGGCGATAATAGGACTGGCTCACCATAGGGCCTGTTACCACTATCTCACCAATTTCCCCCGCGTTAAGACGCAAGCCATTATCCCACTCAGGGATATCAGCTTCGGTGATGGCAATAATCTCGATACTGACACCATCGATGGCGCGGCCGACACAAATTCCACCGCCATTGTCCGTGGTTTGAGTCGTGGTCAATAGTTCGTCGCTGGCGATCATACTGATGGGTAAGGATTCGGTAGCGCCGTAGGAATTGAGTACAGGCACGCCGACACTGAGCATTTTGCTAAAACGGGCAATCGAGGCAATGGTCGCGGGCGCCCCTGCGGAAATCACGCGTTTCACACTGCTGAGTTTGTGTTGGTTCTTCGATTCGGTTTGTTCACCGGCGCGACCTAAACGTTCAAGCAAGGCTGGATTAACAAAGATATTGCTGCATTGATATTTTTCAATGGCGGCAAATAAAAATTCAGGATTGGCCGTAATAGGTTTGCTGGCATCCATTTCAGGCACAATCGATGCCATGCCGAGCGCCGGACCAAAGAGGGAAAATAGCGGAAATGTCGCTAAATCACGCTCGCCATGTGCAATGCCATAATCCTGCTTTAGCGCCTGAATTTGCGCCTCAAACATGCCGTGACTATAGACAACGCCCTTTGGCGTCCCCGTGCTGCCGCTAGTAAAGAGAATCGCCGCCATCTCGTCACACTCTAGCAGTGCCATTGGGTACTCGCCCTGTTCCGGCAAGTTTGCCGCAGATGCCTTCGTTGTAAACGACTTAGCAGTTGATAAGAGTATCGTCGCTAAACTTGGCGCGCCCGTGAGTACGCGCGATAAAGTGCCTGCCAGTCCGCTTGGATTGCCATCCACATTGATAAGGTACTTCACGCTGCCCTTGCCCCAGCCTAATAAGCGTCTGGCGATATGGGCTTTAGGGATCCCGATAAATGCATCGGGCGCAGCTTCAATAAAACATTGCTTAAGGTTTTTAATCCCCATGCCCGGGTCAACCAGTACGGGAATAATTCCCGCCTTGAACAAGGCGAAAGTTAACGCAAAAAAATCCAGACTCGGGGTGACCATCAGCACCGCCTTCATCCCCCGCGTCAGCCCATGGGCATTGAGCGCGAAGGCGATGGCATCGCTTTGTTTATCGAGGCTAATAAAGTCGAGTTCTTGGTAAGTCAGATTGGCAAGGGATTTACCCTTGCCCTGTTGCACCGCAACCGCAAGATGATGGGGAATGTGATGGGCGGCCTGCTTTAAATGTCGACAGATATTGGCATCGCTTGCTTGCTCAACAGCAGGAGTTCCTTGGTCGAACTGCGCATCCTCCACCCTAGCCATTAATGTGCGGCCTGTGGCGCTTGAGTCTCTGCCTCAGGCTCTGCGACCTGTTCCGTTTCAACGGGCTGAACTTCTGGCTCAGGCGTTTGCGCCTCAGCCATAAAGTGTTTGATATGGGTAATCACCTCATCGCTCGCATCTTCGAGGATATAGTGACCACAATCGGCAAATTCATGCACCTGTGCATGGGGCATATGTTCGCGCCATTTGGCTAAAAAGTGCTTATCGAACACAAAGTCCTGTAAACCCCAGCAAATCAGTGTCGGCACCTTGTCAAACTTTGGCAGACTGGCGGCGATATCCGACACCAGTTGATAGTTTCTGTCACCCGGTTTTAGCGGAATATCCTGCACAAAACGCAGGGTCGAAATGCGATTTGCCCATGAGTTAAACGGCGCGACGTAGGCCTCACGGATGTACTTGGACATCGGCTGACGCTTTACCCCAACGTAGGAGGCAATCGATGAAAAGGCATTAAAACCACGCACTAATACGGTGCCGAGTAGCGTATTGCGGCAGATCCACAGCGCCAGCGGTAAAGGCTTAGTCTCGGGTAAATGGAAGGCGCCAGTATTTAAAATCACCAGACGTTTAATTCGCTCAGGGTAACGCGCCGCATAGCCCATGCCTATCATGCCGCCCCAGTCGTGGACGACTAAGGTAATGTTTTCTTTTACCTTTAGGCTATCGAGCAGCGCCTCTAAATCATCAATACGATTCTTAAGGGTGTAATCGTAACCGCTGTCATCCGGCTTATCCGACAGGCCACAACCAATATGGTCTGGCACGATACACTGGTGCGTATCCTTAAGGGCGCTCACGAGATTACGGTAATAGAAACTCCAACTTGGATTACCGTGCACCATGACCACAGGTTCACCTTGGCCTTCATTGATGTAATGCAGCTTGTTGCCATTACGGCTAAGAAAATGACGTTTAAACGGCAACAGAGTGTCTAACATGACGCTTCCTATCTTTTGTTCTAATTGTTTTTGTATTGGTAGCCTGTGCTGGCAAACTCGCCTTCACCTATGCTCATCGCTAAACCAATAAGCATAAAAATGCCCTAGCAAACCTTGCTATCAAGCGTCGGCTAAGGCAGATAACAATCTTGGAAAACTACCACTTAATACCCAGCATCATGCAGTTCAAACCACTGCCGATACCTAAAAAGCTCACCTGATCCCCTGGGCGTAAAAAGCCTTGATCGTGTGCCATGGCCGCAGTGACGGGTAAAGAGACTGTGCCCATATTGCCAAGCAGTTGATATGTTGGAAATTCTTTTTCAGGCGGAATATTTAACGCACTCAAGACCTGTTTACGATTTGAAGCGCCGACCTGATGACAGATCACTTTATCGACCTGCTCGACCAACCAATTCCGCTGAGCGAGGAAATGCTCCCACGTATGCTTAGCCAGCTCGACCCCTTCTTTGAGCAAGGTCACCGCATCGGTACGCATAAACTCACGGTAAATATTGTGCCCTACTTCCTGTAAGCCCCACTGACACAGTTGGTGATGCTGCGGCGCAGATAAATGGGAGGCGCCAAGCAGCTGATGCTTACGCACATTAGTCAGCGGTAAACTGCCATCGGTCAGGATCACCGCCACCGCGCCAGAGCCGCCGGTTAAGGTCGCCAGCGACTGAGCAAAATTCTGCATGGTCGGATCGGCGAGCATATTATCAATGGTCACATCGACAATATCCCGCGCCGATTCGCAGGACACCACCATGCCCGCCTTAATTTGGCCAAGCTCGATACGGTTAGCAATGTCTAAAATACCCGATAACACCCCAAGACAGGCGTTGCTGATATCGTAAATCGCCGTGTCCTTCGACACACCTAAGGCCGCCGCAATCCGGCAGGCGGTGGCGGGTTCGTGCTGATCACGGCACACGCCGGTGTACACCACAGCGCCCAATTCGGCGACTTCTATTCCCGTTTCTGCTATCGCCTTGTGCGCCGCTTTAATCGCTCCATCGGATAATTGATGCCCTTTAGGCCACCAACGGCGTTCGGTAATACCCGTCAACGCCGCAAGTTGCCCCATAGGAATGCGAAATTTTTGATATAGAGGCGCGAGGCGAGATTCTAGCTCGCTACTGGAAACCACCACAGGTGCCAGTTCATAGGCAAGGCTATTAATAAATACGCGGGAATATTTCATGAAACTGTTTTATTCGCTCACTAAGATCACTGATCTTTTAGGTCAGTTTTTAGTTGTTATTTGTCATTAAGGCGACATTTGAACAAGAAAAGCCCGATGATTCAATAAAAAACCATCTTTCGTCTTAGACTTGTCTCACAGAGCTTATAAGCCCTTGTGCAGATCATGCCGCCTATCCGTTAATTCAAAATGAACTAATAAAGAAATACTTCATAAAAAACAGGCAAGTATGGCCTCATCATTCAGATTATTTTTCAATCGCTCAATTTTTGCGCCAAAATCAGCGCATTTCGAGGCGTCACGCTAGTTGCACAAAATTCCCTCAGGCTTACCCGATAGCCACTTTCCTGCAAAAAACAGCAGCGATCGAGAATTAACCACAGCTCCAGCGCTCGGCGGAATAAATGCGCGGCCAAATCGATGCGCCGGGTTAACCTTTGTCGCTGTTTGCCTATCTCAAGCCAAGCGTCAAAATCACAATCTGCGGCTAAGACAACCGCCTTTTGCGCCGCCGCCCAATGGCAAAACTCGGTAAACTCACCGCTCAGCTGGCTTTGCTTTATTGCGGGCAAAGGTAAATAAGCATCTATGCCACGGCAATTTCGTTGCAGCGCATCAAAACCCAGCCGCCAGGCGATTTCCTGATGTCGCAGCGCCTGCTGCTTGGGATTGGCGATCACGCTCTGTTGTAAGGGCAATTGCAAGTCATGGCGAGTTAAATGCAGGGCGCTGTCTTTGGCGAGTGTCGATAGGCCTTGATATTGATTAGCTTGAATTAAATGGTAGCAGCAAGGTGAAATCGCCAGTGCCTGAGTGCCCGCCGCAGCGGCCAATTGCAGTAAACGCACATGCAAATCGCCACAGGCATGCAGCGCCACCGCCTGTTGCTGGGCGCAAAAAGGATTGGTTTGATGAGCGGTATTTTCGTGGGCATTATCTTCGATAGCGAAGGCATCGGCGCAGATAAAGCGCTGTGATAAGTGCCATTTATCGGCAAAGGCTTGGCCCTCTTCACAGAGCATCGCCTGCCATTCGAGGCTTAACACATCCACACCACGCGCTTTGGCAATCAAACGGCCCAAGTGCCCTTTACCCGCACACCACTCGAGCACGGGTAATCCCGCATCGGGCAAATGCTGCACAAAGGCAGTGATCTGCTCCCACTTACGGCCTTTTATATGGGCACTAAAGTGAGCCAGCTCAGTAAGATCAATACGAGGTGAAGTAGCAGTTTCAATATCGTCAGAGCCACTATCTGAACCTATATCTGAGTCAATATCAGAGCCAAGCGAAAGTTCGGCAAAGGACGATATAAGTAAAGATAAATCCCAGTCTAAGCCTAACGCGGCAAGATCCTGCATGAGTGCGGGAGATAAGGCATCGACTAACGCCGATTGCTCGGCATCCAAAGTATCGAGCTCGGCATCATCAATCGCCCAAAGGGTGGTTGCGAGCCTTGGGAATTGTGCCGCCCAAGGCAATGCTTTTGCTTCGAAGGCGCGCACTTGCCAGAGGGCACGGCTCTGCTCAAGCAGCTTATCCAATTGGATAAAGTGCGCCCTGAGTGTGTTCTGACTGTCGCAATCGCAGTTGCCGAGCGTATGATTATCGCGCTTAATTGCCATACTAAATTTGCTTTACTCTGATGTGTTCCATTTGCCCCTCTTATTGGCCTTAGCCGCCACGTCTTCACAACAGCACTGTTTTTAAAACCAGTTTGAAAACTATTTTGAAAACTGTGCCGTCAGTTTGAAAACTATGCCGTCATTAAGCCTTTACGAATATTAAGGTGCATTTTACTCAATATCGCTGCCCAAATGGCGGCTAAAGCTGCTAGTATCGCCACAATTTTTGTCAGCCTGTTTTACTCGCTGGCATGCATGGGAGATACGCCTTCACGCAGCAACAGTTAACGCAGCGGCCTCACCCATAGAACCCGATGACGAAAACCTGTTAAGAGGAAAAGTATGCTCTCCCCCTGCGTTGCCCGCTGCGGCTTAAATGATGAAGATTATTGCATGGGCTGTTTTCGCCATATCGATGAGATTGTCGCTTGGCGCGATGCCAGCGATGCAGAACACGCCGCGATTATCGCGCAACTTCCCGCCCGCAAAGCCCATTTCGAAGGCGACGAAAATCAACAGGTGCTAAGCCGCGCTAAATGGCTGGAAGCCGAGGCTCGACTTGCGAAAAAAGCCTGAAAGTTCAGGCTTTTTACTTTTATCACTACTTTTTCATCATCGCCTTTAAATCGGCAAAGGGATTATAGGTCGCCGCCGCTTGCTTGGTTTCGGTAGTGCTACCGTAGCGGATCAGTTCTTCGAAGCGTGAATGCTCATTATCGTGGCAGTAGAGGCACAATAATTCCCAATTCGAGCCGTCGGATGGGTTGTTATCGTGGTTGTGATCTCTGTGGTGAACCGTCAACTCGCTTAAGTTTTTTGAGGTAAATTCGCGGGTACAGCGGCCACAGATCCAAGGATACAATTTGAGCGCCTGCTCGCGGTAACCGCCCTCACGTTTGGCACGGTATTCGCGCTCTTGGGCTAAGACTTGATCTAACTTACTCTGGCCTGGATTTGCTGACATGCTCACACCTAACTGATGACCCCTAAAAAGTGCCCCAAGGATAATCCGAGTTATTCCTTGGGGCAATATTTCTGACACGCAAAGCGTTTAGGCGACATGTCCTTGGTCGGCATTGGACAAGTGCAAATAATGCAGGTATTTCTCGTATTGGGTGACCACATCCGCCAATAGCTGCTCTTCGGTATAACCCATCACGTCATAGTGCTGGCCGCCCTGCTCTAAGTACACTTCGGCGCGATAATACCAATTGTTACCCTGCTCTAACTCTTCACCGACCGGATTTACGATTTCAAAGCAGCGCATCCGTACACCGTATACGAAGGGTTGATAGGCTTCGTTACTGATCACCAATCGCACTTTGCCATCGAGATACTCAAGATCCGCCGTCAGGCCCTTGCTCATAAATTGCTGACACACCTTAGATAACGCTGGAGTTGCGACATTATTGAGGAAGATACGCGCCTCATCTTCGGTGGGATGCGACACTAAAACTTCGATGCGCTCCTCCCAGCTGATATTGGTCTTAGCGTATTGCACACTGGTGGTATGGAGCTGCACGCTGTTGATTTTCAGCCAATCGTCCTTCAGCGCCTTATACAGCCCTAAACACATCAGCAACATTACACATAGAAATGGCATCGCACTGGCAATAGCGGCGGTTTGGAGCGCCTGTAAACCACCCGCGATGAGCAGCACCGAGGCCACCACGCCCTGCAGCAATGCCCAAAACACCCGTTGCCAAACGGGCGCATTGTTATCGCCCCCCGAGGTCAGGTTGTCTATTACTAAGGATCCCGAGTCAGATGAGGTCACAAAAAAGGTCACCACTAAACAAATCCCAATGCCCGATAACAGATGCGGGAACGGCATATGTTCAAAAAACACAAACAGAGCCACGGGCACATTGGTGTTCACCGCTTCGCTCAGGTAGGTCGCGCCTTGGTTCATAATGGCGTCGATGGCCGAGTTACCAAATACCGTCATCCATAAAAAGGTCAGCGCCGAAGGCACAAATAAAATGCCGACTAAGAACTCTCGTATGGTACGGCCGCGACTCACCCGCGCAATAAAAGTGCCGACAAAAGGCGACCAGGAGATCCACCAGCCCCAGTAGAGTAGCGTCCAACCGCCAAGCCAGTCTTCCTTATGCTGATAGGCATACAGATTAAAGGTTTTATTAACGATATCACTCAGATAACTGCCGGTATTTTGCACAAAAGCCTGCAACAACATCACGGTTGGGCCAAGGATTAACACAATCAGCAGCAGAATAAGGGCCAAGCCTAAGTTAAGCTCACTTAAGCGCTTCACCCCTTTATCGAGCCCCGAAAATACCGACAGAGTAGCGAGTAAAGTAATGCCAATAATCAGCGACACTTGCACTGTGGTGTTATTCGGCAGTTGCTCGAATAAATAGCTTAGCCCCGAGTTAACCTGCAATACTCCAAACCCTAGGGAGGTCGCGACCCCAAACATTGTTCCCAATACCGCAAAGGTATCGACGCAGTGGCCAATCGGGCCGTGGATGCGCTCACCGATTAAGGGATAGAGTGCGCTGCGGGGTAACAGTGGCAGCTTATGCCGATAGGCAAAATAGGCCAAACTCAGGGCAACCACCCCGTAAATCGCCCACGCATGTATGCCCCAATGGAAGAACGTAATCTTCATCGCTTCTTTGGCGGCGGCCAAACTCTCAGGCGTTGCATCGGGCGGCGCCAAGTAATGCATCACAGGTTCGGCAACGCCGAAGAACATCAATCCAATCCCCATCCCCGCCGAAAACAGCATGGCAATCCAGCTCTTATAGCTATAGTCGGGCACGGCATGGTCTGGACCGAGCTTAATATCGCCAAAGCGACTGACCATGACAAAGATGATAAAAATCAGAAAAATCGCCACGCCAAGGATATATAACCAGCCCGCTTTCGCTTCTAGCCAAGACTGCATGGATTTGAAAAAGTGATTGGCCTCGTTAGGCCAAATGGCGCAGATCATCACCATTAAGGTGATAAAAAAGACCGACGAATAAAAAACCGGTGGATTAATACTCGACTTGATAGACATAAAACTCCCTTGTTCTAGCCAGTTCCCTATTAAAATCCCTTCGATTTTGAAGAGATAGCTCAATAATAGATAACTCTAGCCTCAGCAGTATGTGATCAGGATGAAATATGCACAAATAATCCATGACAAGGGCTCGCGGTCGGCAATTCCTTGTGATGTCATACTCATGTTGAAAACGCTTCCCCACTTCCCCGTTTGCTCAACGCTTTTGCTTAAGAGCAAAGTCGGCAAACTGTTGACTCGATAAACAGCTAAACCGCAGCTGTGCAATGCGCTTTCAGAACCTATCAGACTCTCAAAGACAGCGAGCATCGACACCATGCGAGCGAATCGCAGGGTTCAACCTCAATGGCGACATAATGCATATAAGCGGTTCGATATTCGTGATATCGAGGATGAGGAATGCAAAGCGCGATTAACTGCTAACGGTTAACCAGTAGCAAATATCGACTCGGCCTTGCTTAAACTCTACTGGAGTGCCTTCGAACAGAGACCACATGCTGTCGAAAACTGACTCAATAGAGACAAAGATAATGCTAAACAGCTGCCGCTGAATTAGCATAAAAAATGGCGACCTATTAAGTCGCCACCGGATTGTATCACAAAAATGCCTCTATTTGACGCAAAAAACTGACACAAAAACCAAAACCCATTTATTCAGCTTTAGTTTTTGCCGTTGCCGCGCCCGGCGTTTGTGAGATCCCCGCCGTTAAATTGAAGCGCATCGCCTCTTCAAAAGACCAATCCACTAAAATCAAATCTTCACGTTTGACGAGACTAGTCACCCCCGCCATTTGGTAACTGAGTTGGAATAACACAGGCACCCAATCCCCTTCGGGTAAGGCATCGAGCAATGGCTGTGGCGGCGTATCCGTCATAATAAAGCCCACCACAAACCCACCATTGGCCTGTTTCACCAACACGGTTTGCTGAGTATTGGGTTTGCCCTCACGATTCATTAAAGAAGCGATATCACGGATACTGCCATAGACAGATTTAAACAGCGGAAAACGCATCAGCTGACGTTCAATCCAGCCATAGAGCCACACAATAGGACTCACCGAAAACAACAGGCCCACCGCAAACACTATGGCCACGACTAAGATAAAGCCCACACCGACAAAATGTTGGTTAATCCCTACCAACTCTAAAATAAAAATCCCTAAACCATCTAACGATACAAACAATGACCAAAACAACCACAGGCTTAAAGCCATGGGCAGCAGGTTCATCAAACCACGGGCTAAGGTTTTCTTCATTACAATCTCATCAAATCCAATGGGATAAAAAAAGGCATAAATTATTTACGCTAAAAAGCGCGTTAAATGCTACCACAGAGTCACTTTTGCACCAGCACTTGATGTAAGGTAAGGCGCAGAGAAAACCAATAACAAACCGCTACGGCATCGAGGGAAAGAATATGCGCGTGACCCGCCTAGACCATTTAGTGTTAACCGTGAAAGATATCGAGGCCAGCGTCGACTTTTATCAACGCGTGTTAGGGATGAAAAAGTCCGTCTTTGGTCAGGGCCGAATCGCTTTGAGTTTTGGCGATCAAAAAATCAATCTGCACCAAGCAGGCGCCGAGTTTGAACCTAAGGCAAACCTTGCCACGCCCGGCAGCGCCGATCTCTGCTTTGTGGTCAGCCACAATATCGAAGAAGTGATCAACCACTTAAACAACCTTGAAGTTGCGATTATTGAAGGCCCAGTACTGCGCACCGGTGCTACAGGCCGGATTAACTCCGTATATATCCGCGATCCCGATTTGAATCTATTAGAACTATCCGAATATCTGCCCGCCTGCACGTTATGATGCCTCAAACAAGCCTTGTTTGATGTCAGCAAAAAAGAGAAAGCGACTAGCAAAAAACATAAAACGCAGAATTCTAAAATGTAAGCCGATGATGAAAGGAAAACAGGAATCGCCCCCCCCCCCATTTGAAAATGTGCTCAATATCTCGCACGACAACAAATAAGTGCTTTTATAATATTATCTATATGATTTAGAATATTTTTAATTTATAAAAACCAGTAAACACACTAAGCTCAACATTCATTTAAATAGGTTTATATTTTGAAAGGAAAAGTTGTCTCATACCTTGCGACTAAAAAGTATGGGTTTATCCAAGGCGATGATGGTGAGAGTTATTTTTTGCATTTTTCCGAGCTTTTAAACAGGAAAGATGAAGGCAAATTAGTCAAAGGCAGTATTGTCGATTTTGATCCCACGCCCACACCTAAAGGCCTAGCCGCTAAAGCAATCAGTTTGCCTGAAATCTTTATCAGGGAGCGATTAGTTAACTTTTTTACCACTAGAGACAGTCGCCCCCAAAATGGCACAGTCATAGCCAGTTTTCCCATTGCTACCCGTTTTTTTAAGGATCCCAGCGAGGGAAGACGTCATTTAGAACAGCTTGCAAAGCATTGTGGATGCAATGCAGTACTGAATGTCAATTTTGAGAAAGACACTTTCTCGGAAGGAAATTATCGCTATACGGTACACGCCTTCAAAGGTGAACTCGCCCTAGTAACCGAGAAAGTTCCTGCTGACTCTCAAGAACTAGTTATCGCCTCTGCACAGTTACTCGAAAAGCGAAAAGCAGATGTAGAGCAGGCAGTTAAACAAATGAGTGAAGCCGAAAATTTAGCACGACAAAAACAGCTGTCTGGTTGTCTAGGTACCCTTGCCATGATCACGCTGATACCGCTCGCTCTAGTACTTAGTGCTATAGCGGTTTTTCCTGCTTAGCGAGTCTAAAACAAGTCTCTAGTGTTATTTATTGGCATAGTTGCATCAGTAACGCGGATTGGTCAGCTAAATGCTTACAAAATTCGCAACTCAGCTCATGCATTGTATTAGGTTGCTTTCTTCAACTGTGGTTTATAGCAGTAAAGTATGATGGTAAATAAAATAGTTAAAGCCAGTGTTGAAGTTATTTATGGAATAAAATGCCATGGCAAAAATATGTTTTGAAACGGGAATCGATAGACTTAATTGGACTGTCGATACGCGTATTGACGATGCACTAGAATTTATTCTGACGAATACTGGATCACGGCAAGGTTGCTTATTAGCATTAAAGTCTCACTATTATGCTAAATCCTTGTTGTCATGGTTTAAGGATGGGGATTTAAAGCAACTTCGCCAACATGCCTATACCTCGGCTAAGTTATATAGGCTCTATACTCAGAGGGCCAGCAGCGAGTGGCAAGGTGCATTTTGCCATTTTATGGCACTGATAAGTGATCATGAGCCTTTGATAAGCTGGCATAGCCAGTTTATCTCTCCTCTTTACCGTGTAACAGGTGGGAAAGCAGTGCGCAACCGTGTGGGGTGCCCAGAATATCATGCGTTTCAAGCGATTTTAGCGCTTCAAGGTAAATGGGATTTGTTGGGGGAACGTGCAGAATATATTTTAGCCAACCCACCGGGGAAAAAGATGGCAAAGTACCAAATTGACCATGAGTTCTATCTAGCGTTGGCAAAAGGAGATGTACCTGCCATGGAGCAGGCATTAAATAGCCTTACGGGCCCAAAAGCTAAAGTGCGCAATTTTGATGGCGCACTGGGATTAACCGAACATTTAATGTCATTGTTTGGCTTTATTTACGCGAAAATGGCTTGGCGTGCTGGATATCAGGTACAAGTGGATAGTCCTTATTTGCCTATGGAATGGCTACCGATATCCCCTCTTCTCACGTATCGTGATGAATATGACTTCTTAGCCGATTTTGATATATTTCAGCCATTTACTAACGAGATGGCACCTTACTCGCCAGTGAGTGAAGTGGATAAACGAGTCGATATTACTGTTGGTTCATCACCCTTTGTTTAGAATTGAGATTTTATATGAGCATATTTGATATTTTAAAAAAATCACCAGTAAATATCGATAAACAGATACAAGATATCAGTTATCAAATGAATGAATATTCGACAGATGCTCGTCGTCGGAGTGACATATTCGTCACAGTTGCAGAACAGCAAGGTCTAGAAGTATTACCCGGTCGATTTGGAGGTGAATATAATAATGACATGCTTGCGGCCGGCGAGAAAAACGGGCAATTTTTATTAATGCTTGGCACTGAAGGATCCCCTCATAAATCAGCCATAGCATAGCCATATTTGAGCAACTGATTGGCGAATAATACCCAGGCCGCCAGCAATTCTTTCTCCGTGATTTGATAATCAGGCCGCCTGAGTACCTCCAATCCCAAGCGAATCGTTGAGAGTACCGTTCGATGCCCAATGGTATTGGCCTGAAAATGCTTATCCCAGCCCTGTTGCTGTGCGTGTAAACCAACTAGCCACAACAGGCATTGAACCATCAACGCTATCAGTAGGATGATGTCGAATCGCTCTGGACTGTTGGTACGACTTTGGCGTAAGCCAAAGCCGTATGCCGGGCTTTTGAGGTCACGAAAGGTTTCCTCTATTTGCATACGTTTGGCGTACAGGTTTACCAGCTGCTTTGGGCTCCGAGATTCTGGTGGTAAATTGCTGGCTAACACCCAAGGCTCTTTCGCCGATGTTGAGTACGTTTTTGCCGATGGATGGTGGCAATTAGTCCTCGTTGAACGCTGATTTGTACGCCCCTTAGGTTTGCTACGATAAAGCGTGAGATGGCAATTGATAGGGTTAGTTTTGGTCAAGGTCAAACAACCCAG